>Ga0180434_10002685_pt1 | contig 23332 bp, 24 predicted proteins | sample SS_ome_7_FD_132453 | JGI IMG/M metagenome (GOLD analysis project Ga0180434, IMG submission 132453) | Hypersaline lake sediment archaeal communities from the Salton Sea, California, USA - SS_1_D_2 metaG | ecosystem: Environmental > Aquatic > Non-marine Saline and Alkaline > Hypersaline >... | reverse complement strand
TAAGCTTTGATCCTGTTAGCGAAAAATCAATATTCCCCACCGGGGAACACGTCTGCGTAACGCTCTCAACGCTGAGGTCGCTGGTTTTGTCGATTGCAAAACTAATTTCAGTAAGTTGTTGTAAAGCAACGGTGGCGTGCGACTTGAGTGGATTGGGGTTTTCCGGTTCGCCTGTAGCGTAAGTGCGGTCTTGTGAGTAGCCGGCCTTGGAAACAGCGATTTCATAGGATTCTGCGCCCGGAGGAGCATCGACGATTTGGAGAAAGCCATTATTGTCGGTCGTATCGTCAATTACTAGGGGCGGAGCTTCCTGGTTGTTTTCAATGTGGACGTCTGCGCCTTGGATGGGCAATCCCATCGCGTCAAATACTTGGACAAAAAGTGCGCCGTTTGTCGAAGCGGTTTCAAGGCCCCTAGGCGCCACATGAGTTGTAAATTCAAGCGGCGAGAAGTTTTTGCAGGACAGGCAAGTAATTTCAAGCTCTACGAGCTTATAGTCAGCAGGCGAGGTATCGTTGGGAGTTCCGCCGATTGTGCCGTCAAACGGATCATCGATATTTCGTATCGTCGTTTCTGCGACAAACGAAATATTATCGCGCATAAGAGTCTGGGCGTGCTCAATTTTTCCTGCCGGAATGCCAGCCACAATGCCGACATCGGCATAGGGAAGATTCCTCACAATTTCAAATTGTTCGTTTGCTAACGCGGTTGCGGCAATTTTGACCTTGGCAAGACGCACCGCCTCCATTACTTTTATGTAAGCGTTGGATATGCTTAACGCAACAATTACAAAAACCGCAATCCCGACAAGAACCTCAACAAGCGTAAATCCTTTTTGTGAGTCCGGATGAGCATTCATAGGTTGATTTTATTATAGCAAAATTTACTCCCCTCTACCACTTATGAAAAAGAAGGAGCGTGGGAAAAAATCGGAAAGTTTGATATTGGTGCCCCCACCAGGACTCGAACCTAGAACCAATTGCTTAAGAGGCAACTGCTCTGCCAATTGAGCTATGGGGGCATTTTTAATCAATCGAGCAGTTAATGTCGTACCACAAAGATCCGCCCTCAACTATACCCGTCTCTACCAGAATGGTGTTTACAACAATCCAGGCAGACAAAATTAAGACAATGCCGATCACTACAGAAGTAAGAATGGCTCTAGCTCTTCTTCTGTTCTCTTCGCTGGCTCCGGAGAAATAAAACCATACGCCGCCTATAATTAGCATTAAACCCGCCAACACGGGCACTATTTTGAACATGGCAAACTGCAATACATTATCTATCAGCTCAAAAAGGTGGCATATATTGCAGTCCTCACCGGTTCCTGGCCCGCAAGGAAGCAAACGGTCGTCATCGGCCACAACCAGAGCGGGAGATAAAAGCAAGAACAGCAAGCTTATTATGAATATTTTTTTTCTCATACAATTTTATTATATCACACTTGTTTCCCGTGAAACATGTGCCCTCGCTAGGATTCGAACCCAGAACCTCTGCTCCGAAGGCAGATATGATATCCGTTTCACCACGAGGGCGCATTTAGATTATATCCAAAGATTGAAAAAAAGCAAATTTTAAGCTATGATAAGAATAAATTCATGACCATACCCAAAGAAGTTAAATCTGTTATCAGCAAGCTGAAAAAACAGGGCCACGAGGCCTATGTTGTTGGCGGCTGCGTCAGGGATGTTTTGCGCGAAGCCAAACCAGCGGATTGGGACGTAACTACCAGCGCTAAGCCAGAAGAGATCCAAAAAGTTTTTCCCAGGAGCTTTTACGAAAACAGATTTTTAACCGTGACGGTTCAGACCAAGAGCAGGAACCCCGAGCTGAAAGAAATTGAGATTACCACCTACCGCTCAGAAGCCAAATACACAGACAAGCGGCATCCCGACGAGATCGAGCTTGCTAAAACATTAAAAGAGGATCTGGCCAGGCGAGACTTTACGGTAAACTCCCTGGCTTTAGAGCCTGAAAAATCAGGGTTTAAGATTATTGATTTTTTTGGGGGCCGAAATGATCTGGAAAGCAAAACCATTCAGACAGTAGGCAAGCCGGAAGAAAGGTTCAGCGAAGACGCCTTAAGAATGATAAGGGCGGCAAGATTCGCTGCCACTCTGGGTGGGGGCTGGCAGATTGAGGGAAAAACCAGCCAGGCCATTAAGAAAAATTCTCCCTGGCTGCAGGCTATTTCTAAAGAAAGAATCAGGGACGAGCTGATGAAGATTATTATGTCAGAGAGGGCCTCTCAAGGAATTGAGCTTTTAAGAGAGTTAGGCCTGTTGCAGTACATTATTCCTGAATTGGCGGAAGGATACGGCGTTTCTCAGAACAAGCACCACATTTACGACTGCTACGAGCACTCTTTGAACTCTTTGCAGTACGGAGCCAAGCGCAATTTCAACAAACACGTCAGGCTGGCCGCTCTCTTACATGACGTGGCCAAACCCAGAGCAAAGCGGGGCCAGGGGCCCGAGGCCACCTTTTACGGCCATGAAGTCAGGGGAGCCAAAATGACAGCCCAAATTCTGAACCGGCTTAAGTTTCCCAAAAAAGACATTGAAAAGGTCGCTAAGCTGGTCAGATACCACCTATTTTACTATAACGTTGGCGAAGTAACAGAATCTTCTGTCAGGCGCTTGGTCAGGCAGGTGGGGCCGGAAAACATGGAGGAATTGCTGCAGCTGAGAATGTGCGACAGAATCGGCTCAGGCGTGCCCAAGGCAGAGCCGTACAAATTGCGTCACCTAAAATACCTTATTGAAAAGGTAAGCAGAGACCCTCTTTCTGTTAAAATGTTGAAAGTGACAGGGAACGATATAATGTCTCAATTGAGCATTCCGCCCGGGCCTAAGATCGGCCACATCCTTAATATTTTATTAGCCTACGTGCTTGAAGATCCAAAAAGGAACACGAGAAAGTGGTTGTGGCAAAAAATGTCACAATTGGCAAAAAACGACATTGCGACGCTAGAAAAAATGTCGCAATCAGCCAGAAAAGAAAGAGAACAACTGGAAATGAAGCGAGACAAAATGACCAAAAAGAAATACTGGGTTACTTGATGTTCCATGTGGAACATGCGGGGCATGGTGTAACAGCAACATACACGCTTCGGGTGCGTGAGATTCTGGGTGCAAATCCCAGTGCCCCGACTTAACAATATGCGCTTTGCTTTAAAATTCCAAGAGAATATTCAAAACTTAATGCGGCGGGCAGGCTATTATTTTGATAGAAAACAAGGCGAAGAATTAGTTTTTGTGAGAATTCTTGGCTCGGCCAGGTCTAGCTACCCTCGTTTTCATATATATATTAAAGTTTCACGTGAAACAGCTGAAGCCAATCTTCACTTAGATCAGAAAAAGCCTGTTTATGGCACTACCACCCCTCACAGCGCAGAATACCAAGGTGAATTAATAGAAAGAGAGGTCCAGAGAATAAAAGAGATTACGGGCCCGTAGGTAAAAGGCATACCAGTACACTCGCATTGTACAGTTCCGGGTTCGATTCCCGGCGGGTCCACAAGACGAGTATTCTTAAAAACTTAATAAAGGAGGCGAAAGATGAAAATAGACCCCCATGTGCACGATTACGGCGGCATTGCCTGGGTTATGAAACAGGCCCAAAAGCAAGGCATTAATACCCTTTTGATCATGCCCAGCAAAAACAGGCCAGTTTTAAGAGAAAAGGATCTGCAGAAAAAAATAGCTGAAGCCAGACGCAAGAAGCTCGCTGGCAGGTGTTTTTTCTATATTAAAACCACCTCTGGCCAGGGCCAGATCGAAGAAGCGGTAAGATTGGCTGAGAATTACCGAGAAGTAGCGGGCTTGAAGCTTTTCCCGCCAGAAAACGAAAAAAAGGAAATTTATCAGCTACTTTCGCAGCTTGCCTATAAGGGCGTTTTGGCGGTTCACGCAGAAAAAGCCAGCCTGCTTAAGCCCGAACTGTTTGATCCTTTGAGGCCCTGGACCCACGGCTTGGCTCATCCTGCGGAAGCAGAAACAGAATCAATAAAAGAGCAGATTGGCTTTGCCAGAGAAACCGGCTTTCAGGGCTCTCTGTATGTTTGCCATATAAGCTTGTCAGACTCAGCAGAAATAATCTGGCAGGCCAAAAATCACCTTAGGGTCTATTCAGAAGTTACGCCCCACCATCTTCTTTTTAACGACTTGCTCTTAAAAGTTTCGGGCAAATACGGTATTTTTTTCAAAGTTGATCCGCCTCTGAGGAGCCGAAAGGCGGTATCAGACCTTGTCAGAGCTGTTCAGGGAGGCCTAGTTGATTGTCTGGGCACTGATTTTGCTTATCACAGCCCTTGGGAAAAACTATGGTATCCCCATTCTTCCGGGGTTGCCCGTTACGAGCTTTACGGCCAAGCGTTGTCCTTTCTGAGAGAGAAAGGAATAAACGAGGAAAATATTGAGAAATTGACCTGCTTGAATGTTAAAAAGATATTTGGAGAAAAATTGGCATAAAAAAACGGCTGGCATTCTTGTCAGCCTCTTTTTATGAAAAATCTTCAGCCAGCTGGGAGCTCTTTGGGCACAAGGCCATTATCCCCGCAAGGGGTCCCCGCAAGGAGGAGCGGGGATAAGCTCCCAAATGGCTGAAGACCAATAGAGTATTATAGCACGTATTTTTGTCCTTGTCAAGCAATTTGACAAGCCCTCAATGCTTTGCTATAGTTAAAACATAATAATTATTTTATGCTAACTAACCAATTAGCTTATTGGAAATATGAATCAATTTACCCTATTGACCTTGGGTCTGGTTGCTTTGGCGGCGGGCTCTGTTTTGGGTTATTATGCGCGTCAATCAATCGCCAAAAAGAAACTGGGCACAGTCGATCAAAAACTTCAAGAGAAAGTTTCTCAAGCTCGCAGAGAACATGAAGAAATCCTAAATCAGGCAAAAGAAAAGTCAAACACTATTTTACAGGCTGCCAAAAGGGAAGAAGATCAAACCAGGGCAAGAATTTTTAAGACGGAGCAGCTTCTCCTGAAAAGAGAAAATGCCTTAGAAAGAAAGCTGACCGAGACAGAAAGAAAAGAAAAAGACTTTCTGCAAAAGGTAGAAAAACTCAAAGTGCTCAAAGAAAGCTTAGAGGGCCTCAAGAAGGAGGCCCTGGACAAGCTGGAAAAGATTTCCAGGCTTTCTAAGGATGAGGCGAAAAAAGAACTCTTAACTAACTGCGAAAAGGAATTCGAGCAAGACATCATGGAAAAAATGAGAAGGCTAGACCAGGAAGGGAGAGAAAAGCTTCAGGCCCGGGCTAAAGAAATTTTAGCCCAGGTTATTCAGAAATGCGCTCTTTCCCAGGCGCAGGAAATTACCACCTCGACCGTTCTTTTGCCCAACGAAGACATAAAAGGGAGAATTATCGGAAAAGAGGGCAGGAATATCAAAACTTTAGAAAAGCTGACCGGCGTGGAAGTGATCGTCGACGACACTCCGGAAGCCGTAGTTATTTCTGGTTTTGATCCTATTCGTAGGCAAATCGCCAAAACCTCTCTGGAAAAGCTGATCCAAGACGGCAGAATTCAGCCCGCCCGCATTGAAGAAGTCGTTCAGAAAGCAGAACAGGAGATAGTTTCTCAGGTGAAGGAAGCCGGCCAAGCCGCTGTTTATGAAGCAGGCATCATTGGCCTGGATCCCAAGCTGATTCAGATTTTAGGAAGATTAAAATTTAGAACCAGCTACGGCCAGAACGTTTTACTTCATTCCATTGAAGTGGCTTATTTGGCAGAAGCTTTGGCTCATGAAATCGGCGCTGACCCGGTAGTGGCAAAAAAGGCTGGTCTTTTGCACGATATCGGCAAAGCAGTTGACCACCAAATAGAGGGGTCTCATGTGGATATTGGCATGAGAATTCTGGAAAGATTCGGAGTGGGCAAAGAGGTTGTTCAGGCCATGAAATCCCACCATGAGGAATATCCGCCCGAAACCATAGAAGCTCTTTTGGTGCAGACAGCGGACCAGATTTCCGGAGCAAGGCCAGGCGCCAGAAAAGACACTTTGGAAAACTACCTGAAAAGACTGGGAGAGTTGGAAACAATAGCCACCTCTTTTTCTGGCGTGGACAAAGCTTACGCCATTCAGGCCGGCCGGGAAATCAGAATTTTTGTTAAGCCCGAAGAGATCGACGATCTGGCAGCCCAGAGATTGGCCAGAGAAATTGCCCAAAAAATCCATCAAGAATTAAGGTATCCCGGCGAAATTAAGGTCAGCGTTATTAGAGAAAGCAGAGTAGTAGAATATGCAAGATAAAGAAATTATTATTCAGGCTTTGGTAAAAAAGCTCGGCCTGTCCAAAAGACAGGCGTCCGAGGCCCTGACCGTGCTTCTTGACGAAATCGTCAAGGCCCTGTCAAAAGGCCAGCAAGTCAAACTGACGGGTTTTGGCAAATTCTTGGTCAAAGAAAGCCGGGGCAGAAAACTGCCCAAATTCAAGGCCGGCCAGGGCCTGAAATCAGCTGTTAAGTGAATAAAAAACCCGCCCCTTAAAAGGGGCGGGTTTTTCTATGAGCGGGTGATGGGAATCGAACCCACGTTGTCAGATTGGAAATCTGATGCACTGCCACTGTGCTACACCCGCCTCGGGGTACTCGGATTCGAACCGAGACTAAATCCTCCCAAAGGACTCGTGCTACCATTACACTATACCCCGCCTCAAAAGGCCGTAAAGAGAATCGGACATGGCCCAAACAAGAAAAGGAAAGCTGGTTACTGTTTTAATTTTCTGAGAAGACCATTCTTGGGGAGTGTACATGCTTAAGATAGAGTCTTCAGCCTCGCAGATAATGATTCGCGAAACAAACCAGCCGACGAGATAAATAAAGATTAGGGCGGCCCAGCACCTTTTTTCTTCCAAGACCAGCCAGTGCCTGCTTATTTTTTCAATAGCCTTTCTCCCTCCTCCCTTCCAGGCCTCTTCCAGATGGTGCTTCGTGTTGATTACAGAGATTAGGTCTAAGGAACCTTCCGGGAAAAGCTGAGAAAGTTTTTCTAAGCGACTTTCTATAAGACAGACCACGGGTTTCCCCTCTTTTTTAGTCAGTTCGATTAATTTGTCAATAGCCACCATTTCTTCTTTTTTCTTGATAACAACCGCTTTGTCTGCAAGCCTTTGCGAAGCCACTTCAATTATATCAGACTTAGGCTCTATGCCAAAGAATACTGCCGGCCAGCCCTCCTCCCTGCAATAAAGAGCCAGCATGTTTATTAACTGGCCGTCTCCGCAACCGATGTCAGCTCCCAGAAACACCCCTTTTTCTTGGTAGGCTTTTTTTATCGGTAATTTCAGGGGCGCCCAGATTGACAAATTTTCTGGCTTTTTTTTCTTTTGTTTCATTCGGCTCAGCCGGTAATGATAGTGAAAAAAGTAATAAAAAATTCCGTAGACCAGGCCCAGGGCCAAGCCGACATGTTTTCCTATCCAGGCAGGGCCTAGGTCAGCCAGCTCTTTTTGGGGAGAATATCGGGGGATCTTTTTAAATCCAGCCCTTTTTAATAGATAAAAAACAGCCGTAAAGGGGGTGCGCTTTACTTCCAATTGCCAAATTTTTTCAAAAAGGGCGTTTTTTTCTTTAACGCTCTTTTCTCCTTCTGCCGTTATCTTTAGGCTTTTTACGGCTCGGCCAATCAAAAACTGGTTCCAGATATCAGCAACCTGGGCGAAGCCGATTATTATTACAAAAGGCAGAGCGCCCCAGAGCCCGGCTTTTTGCCATATATAAAATCCGAGCCAAATCCATAAGGCAATAAAAAAGACCTTGCTCATTGCCCAGATTATCAGAGGAAGTTTGTTTTTAGATTTGTCTCTTCCAAGATAGTTTTCCAGCAGTCTTTTGAATATGATCTTTTTGCTTACTCCCTTTTTTTCGTTGTTCCTTATGGGATAAAAAGGCAGGCTTTTAACCCCGTAAAGAGCCAGGGCGCCTCCCAGAATGGCGTAGAGGTAATCTTTATTTTTAATAAATCTTCTGGCAGAGGTTTTTATGGGATTGGCGGCATCGAACCTCAATTTTCCCTCACCGGAAATTCTTTTTAGCATATCTACATCTTCTCCGAAGCTTATTTCTTCGTTCCAGCCGCCGATTTTTTCAAAAATACTTTTTCTGGTGTATATCGATTGGATATAGAAAGGTTTGCCTCTGGCCAAATAAAAATTCTGGAGATTTTCAATCACCTTGATTTTCGGATTGTTGCTCTGGTATTCCACCCTGTACATTCCTCCTGCCCATTTTTTTTCTAATGCCCTGACAGTGTTTTTGACAGCCTCTCTGCTCATTCTGGTGTCTGCGTCCAAAAAGATCAAATGCTTCCCCCGAGCCATTTTAGCGCCAAAGTTTCTGGCCCGGGAAGCTCCTCTTTTTGCCAGAAAAAGAACCTTGGCGGCGTATTTTTCGGCAATTTCTTTGGTTCGGTCAGTACTGCCGTTATCTACCACTATTATTTCTATTGGTCGGTAATTCTGTTTTTTTAATGAAAGCAGGGTTTTTTCTATCAGCTCCTCTTCGTTAAGGGCGGGGATGATAATAGATACCAATTTATTTTCAGACATACTTCCTGTCATCAAACATAACATGTTTTCAGTTTTTTTTAAATTGTGGTACAATGCAATCGATGACTTTCAAGAAACTGTTAAGCCAATTAAATGTTTTTGCCCAGTGTAAACAATACGGGCTTCCCCTCTGGCAGTGCCCACACCTTATTTTTCCAGTTATGGGCATATCCATAGCCGTTATTTCTGTGTTGGCCTATCTTTTAGGCACGCGCTACATTGTTGATCCCGCCCTTGCCTGCATGATAACACTTTTGTTGGCCGCATTTTTATTGGCTACCAGCTTTATCATTGTCAAAAGCCTGGAAAGGCTGGCTGAGGCCAACCGTCTTAAATCAGAATTTGTCAGCATTGTTTCGCACCAGTTGAGGTCGCCCCTCAGCAACCTGAAATGGTCTCTTGAGCTTTTAATGTCTGGTAAATTGGGCGAGGTTAATAAGAAAGAAGCAGAATATTTTAAAATTTTGGCAGAAAATACGGCAAGAATGAGCGAGCTGGTCTCCGACCTTCTTATTGTTTCTCGCATTGAGCAGGGTCGCTTGCTGTTTCAAAAAAGCGATTTTTCCTTATCAGAACTGGTTAAAGAAATCGTTGCCAAATACAAGCCCTATGCTGCGGCTTCCAACATCAGAATAGATTTAGACAATGCCGGCCCTTCGTCCCTGGTAGAGGCCGATCCTTCTCAGATTAAGTCGGTAATTGAGAATCTTTTAGACAACGCCATTCGTTACAGCGGGGGCGGGGGAAGCGTTAAGATAAAAATAACAGAGAAAGAGAGAAGCCTTATTTTTAAAATAGAGGATAGCGGCGTGGGGATACCCCAGCAAGACCAAGGACACATTTTTCAGAAGTTTTTCCGTTCAGCCAACGCCCTGAGGCACCAGACCGAGGGGTCAGGCCTAGGTCTTTATATCGCCAAATCAATCGTTGAGAGATCGGGCGGTAGAATGGGCTTCACAAGCCAGGAGGGCAAAGGGTCGACCTTCTGGTTTACATTACCAATAAAATAATTATGAAGAAAATATTATTTATTGAAGACGAATCAGTTCTGCAAAAAACCTTTGCCGAGGTTTTAACGGGGGAGGGGTACGAGATGGTTTCTGCTCTGGACGGGGAAGAGGGCCTAAGAATGGCCACCACCAGCAAGCCGGACTTAATTTTATTAGATTTGATTTTACCGAAACTCCACGGTTTAGATGTTTTAAAACAATTAAAAGAAAGCCCGGAAACTAAGGAAATACCCGTTATTATCCTGACCAACCTTGAGGGGGCGAGCGAGGTGGAGAGGGCCCTGGAATTGGGAGCCAACACATATTTGGTTAAGGCAAGCTATACTCTGGCAGAGGTGACTAGTAAAATAAAAAAAGCGCTCGGAGAATAAAATGCGTGTAGAGCCGCAACAATTAAAAGCATTTTTATTGGACGCCGGCCTAATAAGCGAGAAGCAGTTCAAGCAGGTGCTTGAAAAAGCCCAAAAAACCAACCAGAAGATTGGCGATGTTTTAATTTCTCAGGGGCTGCTTGGCCAAACCGATCTGGCCAAAATGGAAGCATATATCTTGGGCGTTCCCTTCGTTAACCTAGAGAAAACAACAATATCCCCGGACGTTTTAAAAATCGTTCCCGAACCCATTGCTCGCTCTCACAATATCGTAGCTTTCAAGAAATCAGGCAACAAATTAGAGGTGGCCATGTTGGACCCGGAAGATCTGGGGACCATTGAGTTTATTAAAAAGAAAGCCAATTTGAAAATTCTCCCCAGACTGACCACCCCGGACAGCATCAAGCACATTTTGAAGCAATACCAGAGAACCCTGGAGGCTGAATTCGGCGAAATTATTAAAAAACAGGCCGGAGAAGTAAAGGTTATCAAGGAAGAAGAAGCAACAGAAGCAGAAGCAGACCTTGAAAAGAAGGCCCAGGAGTTGCCGGTAATAAAAATCGTTGATACCCTGATCAAGCACGCAATTTTAGAAAGGGCTTCCGACATCCACATTGAACCCACAGAAAAAGAAGTTTTTGTCAGGTACAGGATTGATGGCGTTTTGCGCGACGCCATGACCCTGCCCGCCGCTATTAGCTCCGGCGTGGTGGCCAGAATCAAGGTTTTGGCCAACTTGAGGCTGGACGAGCACCGCCTGCCCCAGGACGGCCGTTTTAAAATAGAAACAGAAGATTACAAATATTCTTTCCGCGTTTCCATTTTACCGATAATGGGAGGCGAGAAAATTGTTATGCGCTTGCTGCCCGAGTCGGCCCAAGCTTTTACTCTAGAAGAGCTGGGGTTAAGAGGAAATGACTTGGAAAAAGTAGAGGATAACCTGAAAAGGCCGGTGGGCATGATTTTAGTGACCGGTCCCACGGGTTCGGGCAAAACTACCACCCTTTATTCCATGATGGAGATTTTAAACAGCCCCGGCGTCAATATTTCCACCATTGAAGACCCCATTGAATACCGCATGCCAAGGATTAACCAGACCCAGGTTAACCCCAAAATCGGCCTGACTTTCGCCAACGGCCTTAGGGCTCTGGTTAGGCAGGATCCGGACATTATCATGGTAGGAGAGGTAAGAGATAACGAGACCGCCGGCTTGTCTATTAATGCTGCTTTGACGGGGCACAAGGTTCTGTCTACCCTGCATACCACCAATGCGGCCGGGGCGCTTCCCCGGTTGATTGATATGAAAACAGAGCCCTTTTTAATCGCTTCAACCCTTAATCTTATTTTGGCCCAGAGGCTGGTAAAACGCCTTTGCCAAGAGAAAGAAAAATATTACTTAAAAGAAGCTGAATTGAAAAATCTTGCCGAGCATTGCGACCTCGACGACATTTTGAAAATACTTAAAGAAGAAAAATTAATTAAGCCGGACCAAAGCCTAAAAGACATACCTTTTTATCGCCCCCAAAAAAGCAAAGAATGCTCGGACGGATACAAAGGCAGGATCGGCATTTACGAGGTTTTACCAATAACCGAATCCATTAAAGAGTTAATAATTAAAAACGCCACTGACAGCCAGATTCAAGAGCAGGCCAAGAAAGAGGGGATGAGAACAATGATAGAGGACGGTTTCGTTAAGGCGGCCCAAGGCATAACTTCGATTGAAGAGGTTCTGAGGGTGGTCGTTGAATAAATCATATGCCCGAATATCACTTCACAGCCCAATCTCAAAAGGGGGAGTCGCACTCTGGCACGCGGGAAGCCAAAAACGAGCACGATTTGGCTCGCAGCCTTCGCCAGGACGGCTATCTTTTGATTTCATGCGCCGAGGCAAAAAAAAGTAAGCCGCTTTTAAAATTGCGGCAAGGGCCCCTCGCTTTTTTGCTGGGAGGGGTTTCCCTTAAAGAGAAAATATTTTTTGTGAGAAATTTGCAGGTGATGATTTCCGCCGGAGTTTCTTTGCCCAAAAGCCTAAGCATTCTTTCCCAGCAAACAAATAATAAAAAGTTCAAAAGAGTTTTGTTAGAAGTGGTAGAAGCCATAGTCAAAGGAGAACACTTTTCTGAGGTTATTGCCAAATATCCGGACGTTTTCTCGAACCTTTTTGTCAGCGTTGTCAGGGTGGGGGAAGAATCCGGCACCCTGGAAGACAACCTTGGCATTTTAGCCAGGCAAATGGAAAGAGAAAACGACTTGAAAACAAAAATAAAGGGAGCGATGATCTATCCGGTCGTGGTTCTCATAGCCATGATCGGCATTGGCATTTTGATGCTAATAATGGTGGTGCCGCAGCTGGCAGAGATTTTTGAGTCCGTTGAAGCTACCCTCCCCCTAAGCACCAGAATGATTATTGGCCTGGGAGATTTTCTGGCAACCAAATGGCCTCTTTTACTTTTGGCTCTTGTTATTCTGGCAGTAGCGACAAGGTTTGGCCTGAAGACCAAAGCGGCAAGAAACGCAGTGGCCGGATTTTTGCTCAAAGTGCCTATTATTTCCCCCTTGGTTAAAAAAGTCAACGCTACCCACACCATAAGAACCCTATCTTCTTTGGTTGCTGCCGGCACTCCCCTTATTCGCTCTTTGCAGATTGTTTCAGAAACTTTAAGCAACTTCTATTTTAGAAAAGCCATCAGTCAGTCAATTGACAAAGTAAAGAGGGGAGAGAAGCTTTCTTCTGCTCTGAGGCCTTATTCTAATCTTTATCCTTTGACGGTAATACAGATGCTGGAAGTGGGCGAGGAAACCGGTCAAACCTCGGAGATTCTTCAGAAACTAGCCGATTTTTATGAAGAAGAAGTAAGCAGTGCTACCAAAAACCTCTCTTCGGTCATTGAGCCTATTATGATACTTTTTGTCGGGGGAGCGGTCGGTTTCTTTGCCATATCAATGATTCAGCCAATATATAGCATGACCCAAGTCTTATGATGGAGAAAAGAGGTTTTACTTTAACAGAACTTTTACTTGTAGTATTTATTCTAGGAATTTTAATTCTTATCGGGGTCCCCGCCTTTAGAAATTATCAGCCGGGTATGCATCTTTCAGGAGCCCTCCGGGAATTAATTAGCGACTTGCGTTATGCTCAGCAACTGGCCGTTACCGAGCAGGTTGATCACGGCGTTCGTTTGTTGGCGGGCGACGATAAATATCAAATTATTGAATATGCCCCTGAGGGTGAAGAAATATTGCAAGAAAAATCCTTTCCCTCAGAAGTAAGTTTTCATCAGATCGATGGCCTAACCGACAGCCAGGCAGTCTTTAATCCTTACGGGGCCTTAACGAGCGAGGCCGGGTCTGTTACCTTGATTAACAGTAGAAATGAAACCGCAGCAATTGATATTAGGCCTTCGGGTTTTGTAAAAATAACAGAATAATTATGAAAGGTTTTACTATTGTTGAAATTCTCGTAGCCGTATTTATTTTAGTGGTGGGCATTGTGGCTGTTTTAAGTATGTTTCCCCTGGGAATGCAGATGGCTACTTCCAACCAGCTGGCTTCTTCAGCCACTCAATTGGGCCAGGCAAAAATAGAAGAATTGGTTTCCAATTCATACAATAATATTATTTCTGGGAGCAGCATCGAGGACTACGGCTCAATTACTGGCTTTGAGTCTTACAAAAGACAAACCGATGTAAGCTGCGTTCATTATGCTGATTTGTCAGAAGTTGCTTGCGATTACGACTTGATTAATGATCCCGATCCTCTGAAAAAAATAGAAGTTACTGTTTTTTGGAAAAGCACCATATTTAGCAGCGAGTCAATTATTGGTCTGGTAAGTCTAATTGCCAAAAAATAATTAATTTATGAAGAGCTTTACCTTAGTAGAAATTTTGATCGTGATCGTCACCCTTTTTCTGGTGGTGGGTGTAATTTATGCCGGCTACATTCTGTCACAGAGGGCCTATGAAGAAGGAGAGATTTCAGCTGAGCTTACCCAGAATGCCAGAGTTATTTTGGAAAGAATGACCAGAGAAATTCGTCAGGCCAGGGAAATAGTTACTGAGTTGCCCGTATCTATGGCAGATGCCCTTAACCATATCGAGTTTGAAGACGGCCACAGCGCAGAGAGATACCACTACATTCACTATTTTCAGGAAGATGGCGAGCTAAAAAGAGAGGTGAAAGCATATTATTTTGTCGGGAACGAGGGAACTTTTGTTCCCTGGAATGCTGTGCCCCCCCTCGGAGGAGAAATAGCAGAGGCTGTTATTGAGGAGGCCAAAACAGTGGGGGAGTTTATTGTTGATCTGAAATTATGGACATCAGAAATCAGAATGATCGACATTTTTATCGCCTTGGAGGAGGGGAAAAAACAAGCTAATTTATTAACCAGTATTTTTGGTCGCAACCTATGAAAAAAAATAATCGCGGCGTCATTGTTATTATCGCTTTTTTGGCTCTGGGAGTATTGTTGCTGTTGGGCGTTTATTTCATATCTTTTACTATTACCGAATCCAAAATTGCCCAGAGCCAGGGAATGGGGGTTAAGGCATATTATTTAGCTGAAGCTGGCATTTACAAAGCCATTTGGAAACTTAAGAATGACGAAGAATGGTCTACGTGTTTTATCGGCTCCGAGGCTGGCTGTCCCGATTGTGCTACCTGGTCAGCTACCGACAATATAGACACCAGCTCTTTAGTAGCCAACAGCAGCATCACCGTTTCCATTGAAAATACTTCTTGCGCCAGGGGCGAACTAGTAGCCACCTCAACCATTCTTCTTCCTAACGGCAAGAGCGCTACCCGGGTGATAAAGACAACCGTATTTAAGGCCCTGGCCGGCTTAACCGAAGATAACGCTATTTTTACCGGCGGAGCCAGTGAAAACCTTGAGATTAACAATACCTATCTCAGCGTTTACGGTAACCTTTTCAGTAATAACAATTTAAATATAAAAGGCGCGAGCCAGGTTGAAGTTTATCCTCACCTGACAGCCAAAGGTAAAATTTTATCAGTGGGCAATTATAATGACGAAGGTAACTCCGTTATCAGTACGGCCAGATGCGGAAAGAATATTTGCGACACCACTGAAACATGTGAGTGCGTTTATATTGAAAATTTTCAGGAATGCACTCTTGTCCAGTGCCGTCCTCATCCTACCTCAGTGCCCTTGGTTGATTTTGACGTGGGGGAAAACTCTTTCAAAAACAGAGCCATTTTGATGGAGGCAAGCGGTCAGTGTAATAATTCCTGCAATGGAGCCGATTGCTATTACGAAGGAGGATTTCATCCGGGCAATAACCAATGCGTGTTTACTTCCACAGAATTTGAAGAACTTCTGTGGGCAGCAGGAGAAAATGGAACCTTGTCTTTAGGAAGTGATTCCGATCCCGTGATTGTTTACGTGGAAGGACCCATTGAACTGAGAGGCGGCCGTCATTTGTTGGTTAACGGGGCCTTGGTGGCTGATGACAATATCGGAATCGGTCTGCGCTATAGTTGGGTTAAAAAGGGAGTAAAAGAAGAGGGCCTTTCCCAAATAACCGTTACCCGGCCCACAGAAACAACAGCCTCAGGAATTTTAAGCAAGAGAAAAATAGACTTCGGTCAACATTCGGCTTTTTCTTCTATCAGCATTGAGGGAGTGGTTTATGCCAATGATGAAATTAGCCTAATTAGTATACCGGAAAGACTTAATGTGCTTGGCGGGATGATTTCTAGGAAACTAGACCTTTCTAGCCTTTGGCAATGGCTTAATGTTACTTTAGATAATGATATAATAAGGTACGGACTGGGATACGCCATTGACGGAGAGGTTATTGATCCGCAATACTCTCCGATAATTACTGTAGAGCACTGGGAAGAGGCTTACTAAAAAAATGCATGCTTGACTTTTTAACCCTAAAACCAGAAACGTTTGGCTTGGATATTTCTGATTTATCCCTGAAGCTTATAAGGCTCAAAAAGAAGGGCAATTTTTTGCATTTAGCCTCTTTTGGCGAATCAGCCATCAAGCCCGGCACAATCAAAGCAGGGGAGATTGAGGACGAGAAAGGCCTGGCCGAAGCCATTAAAGAGGGGCTTAAGAACATAAAAGGCGAGAAATTAGGGACAAAATATATCATAGCCTCTCTGCCCGAGGAAAAAGCCTTTATTCGGGTAATCGAGATGCCCGTAATGGCGGAAGCAGACCTTAAGAGAGCGGCCTATTTTGAGGCCGAAAACCATATTCCTTTATCCTTAGAGAAGGTTTATTTGGATTCGCAAAGCATTTCTCGTTCTAGGGGCCGCTCCGATCGCTTGGATGTCTTAATCGTTGCCTTGCCCAAAGAGATCATTAACTCTTATCTTTCTGTTTTTCACAAAGCGGGGTTGAAGCCGGTGGCTTTTGAGGTGGAGGCTCAGGCCATATCGCGAGCCCTGATAAAAAAAGGGAGTCGGCCCCGCTCAGTGCTTTTGATAGATTTGGGGTCGACCAGGACCGGCCTGTCTTTTTTCTCTGAAAGCTCTTTGCGGTTTACAGCCACCATACCCCCCCTTTCAGACAGTCTTTCAAAAGATGAGCTGATAAGAGAAATAAAAAAACACCTCGAGTATTACCAGAATTACGAGAGAACCCTGGTGACCGAAACCCTGCTTTGCGGCGGCCGGGCCAATTTAAAAGGACTGCCCGATCTTTTTTCCCGCGAGCTCGGGATCAGGGCCTCTATCGGCAATCCCTGGACCAATATTCTTCCCGAACCTCTTAAGGAAATACCCGAACTTTCTTTCGAGGATTCATTAAAATATACCACTGCTTTAGGCTTAGCTTTGTATGATAAACTTACTACCACCACGATATAAAGAGGAAATCAAGAAAGAAGCCAACTGGAGAATGTTTTTGGTTTTGGGCCTGCTCGCTTTCCTTTTTTTGCTTACCCTCTTTTTTATTGTATTTTTTGTCAAAATTCACATCTCCGGTCAGGCGGAAATTCAAAACATCTATTTACAAAACGAGAGAGAGGAATTCGAAAAAGGAGGAATGCAAGAGCTCGAAGAAGAAATAAAACTGATCAACCAGGAGCTTTCTCAATTAGACTCTTTTTACCAAGAGCAGCCCCAGCCATCTGTTTTTTTGCAGAGCCTGACAAATACCTTGCCCCCGGACTCTTATTTCACCGCTCTTAATTTCAATTATCTCTCCCCCGAAGAGGGGATAGAGGTCGCTCTTAAAGGGTTTACTCCCGGCAGGGAATCCCTGCGCCGGTTTAAAAATAGCCTGGAGACAAGCGCGGGGGTTTACGAGATGAATTTTCCAGATATGAATTGGATCAATCCGGACAATTTTTCTTTAACCTTTAAAGCCAAGATATGAACACCCGAACTATAAAAATAATTTTAATAGCGTTCGCTCTGGCGATAGTCGTTTTTGTGGTTTTAGGCGTTTATCCTCTGTTTAGCGATATTCAGGAGCAGTCCCAGCAGTTTATACTCTATAAAAAATCCCGGGAAGAGCTGGCCCTTAGAATGAATGAGCTGGCCGCTTCCCAAGATCTGCCTTCTTATTATCCGATTGTCAGACCAATCGAGCCCCTTGACTTCGTTGAGTTTCTAGAAAAAGAGGCGGAAGCCACCAACCTTTATGTTAAAACTACGGCTTTCCCTCCAAAAAAAGAAGAGGCCTGGCTTGCCGCCGACTTCGGGCTTGATTTAAGCGGCTCGCCCTCGGATTTTTTAACTTTTCTGGAAAAACTGGAATCCGCCAGCTATTTAATTAATATTTCAAGCTTTAATATACTTAAAGGAGAGGAAGAAAACACGATTCAGGCTTCTCTTTCTGGTAAGGTCTATGGAAAAGCTTTCTAAGATAAAAATTTTTGACAAAGCAAGATGGATTGCCGAACACGCTTTCTTAGCCTTTTTGTTTTTATTCTTTATTTCTTTTGTTCTGGGAGCAATTATGTTTTACGTGTATGATATCTCGGCGCAGCAGGCAGAACCCCACCCTGAAGCGGTGCCCGTAGAATTTAAAGAAGACCTCTATCAAGATATTTTGAAAGAGTGGCAAGCGCGCGAGCAAAAGTTTGAATCCGTCGCTTCTGAGGAAAAACATCCCAAGCTCTTCTGGATTGACTGAACGGCGATTTTTAGATATAATATATGGCATGTCCCTGTAGCTCAGCTGGATAGAGCGGAGGACTTCTAATCCTCAGGTCGCAGGTTCAAATCCTGCCAGGGACACTTAGCTTTACGGCGGTCGTAGCTCAATTGGTTAGAGCGTCAGATTGTGGCTCTGAAGGTTGCGGGTTCGAATCCCGTCGATCGCCCATAAGAAAAACATGCAGACACCGCTCTCTGCATGTTTTTCTTTATTAAGCACGCAGACAATCCAATCGGCTAAGCGTTAACGGTATTTGTTTGTTTGCTAAACGCCCACCAGCTTAAAATCACCAGATTGACTACGGGAATTATTTGCAGTATGCCGGTCCATTCCGGCTTTCCTACAGCTTTGGCTATGGCCATATATACGAGGATCAAGATAACTATGTTTACGATCGGGATAAACATCAGAATTATCCACCAGACGGGCTTGCCCGCTATTTTGCACATTAGATAAAGATTTAGAACGGGGATATAGGCCATCCATCCATGAGGCGTTTGGGTTTTTCCCGCTATTCTCTGAAGACAATAAGCTGCGCATAGATAAATAACTACCGAGATAATCCAGGCAGTGGTTCCCATTGTTTGGAAGAAGGCTAAGTCTCCTGTTATGTCCATGGTTTTTATTTTTTTAATTATTCAATCGACCTTTTAAATAAGATGAGGAATTTTATTTTCTTTCGTCCAAAGTTACCTTAAATTCGATTTTTTTGCCACACCTTAGGACTCTTAAGACTACTGTTTGGCCAACTCGGCATTTTTGCAAAATGTCTTCAATGGGGTTTTTTTCAGTGATTTTTTCTTTTTCAGTTCCCAAAATAACATCCCCCTCTTTTATGCCGGCTCTGGCAGCGGCTGACTGGGGGATAACAGCTTCTCCTTCGGGCGTTGGCTCAGAAACAACCAAAGCCCCGTAATCAACAGACAGCTTAAACCTTTCCTGTAAATCCTTGTTTAATAAAACATATCTTAACCCAAGAAAGGGCTGGTAAATCCTGCCGTATTTTTTCAGGTCTGCTAGGTCTTTCTTGGCATTGTTGATGGGCAAAGCGAAGCCAACATTCTCTGCCATAAAAACCATGGCAGCGTTGATGCCAATAGCTCTGCCCTCCATGTTAATCAGGGGTCCTCCGGAATTGCCGGGATTAATTGCAGCATCGGTCTGAATTAGCCCGCGTAGCTTGGCCGTCTGTTTGGTGATTACGTCGCCGGCCGTAATCTCTCTGGAAAGGCCCGAGATCACTCCGACCGAAACCGTATTCTGGAAATTTCCCAGCACGTTGCCTATGGCGATAACCGTCCTGCCCAACTCCAATTTTGAAGAATCCCCCAGCCTTATAACTGGCAGATTTTTGCCTCCTATTTTCAAAATAGCCACATCGTTAATAATATCTCTGGCCAGAACCTTAGCTGAATATTTTTTTTCTTCGTTGACTATTACCATGTATTCCGCTTTAGGGTCTGCGACCACGTGGCGGTTAGTCAAGACAATGCCTTCCTTCGATATTATGAAGCCTGAGCCGCCGCCGATGTTGGTTTTTTTCTTTTTAAGAATTATTGGACGCTCAAAGTCCGGCAGCATCTTAGAAGCAGTAACGCTGACTACTGCCGGCAGAACCTTTTTGACGATTTTGGGGACCAGAGAGTCCTTGCTGTATTTTTCCATATACCTCTATTCTATCACAAATCTTTGCTCAAAGGCAAAATTTTTGATAAGATTTAAGTTGTGGCCACCTTAAATGCCCTTGTAGCTCAACAGGATAGAGCAGCTCACTCCTAACGAGCAGGTTGGAGGTTCAAGTCCTCCCAAGGGCACTATTATTTTATCTTTAGCTGAAGTATAATTAGATAAAGATCATGGATGTCCAGAAATTAAAGGAAATTCTCATAAAAGGAAAATACCTTGACGGAGAAAAGTTCGATAAGCTGCAGAAAGAGGCGGCTGCCAAAAAACTTTCTCTGGAAATGCTTTTGGTGCAGAGAGGAGTGGTTAAAGATGAAGAGCTGGGCAAATTAATTTCCCGGCATTTGGGCTATCCCTTTATTTCTCTGCAAAAGGCCCACATTGCCGGCATTACCAACAAGCTTTTGTCTTACATCCCGGAGGTGGTCGCTTTTGCCCAGCAGGCCATTATTTTTGAAGAAACAGAAAGGGGCGTTTTGAAGCTGGCCACGGCCAACCCCCAAAATTACGAGTTTATAAAACAGCTGGAGCAGAAAACGGGCAAAAAGATCGAAGTTTATTACGCCACAGCCTTTAATCTCGATTCGGCCCTGAGGCGCTTCCGGGGGGACCTAAAATACGAGGTTATGCAACTGATTGAAAAATCTGAAAAACAGCCCTTTCTTATGGAAGAGGCCATTGTCCGCCTGGTCAACCTGTTTATAGAATACGCTTACGTTAACCAGGCCACCGACATTCACATTACCCCCATGATGAACATAACTTCTGTGCGTTTCAGGATTGACGGAATTCTCTACAAAGTGGTGGAGTATCCTCTGCCGCTTCACGACAGAATAGCTTCACGCATTAAGGTTCTTTCCCGCCTGAGAATAGACGAAAGGGCGGCTCCCCAGGACGGAAGATTCAGCTACGCCATGAAAGGAGAGAATGTTGACGTGCGTGTTTCTGTGGTGCCGATCAGTGAAGGAGAGAATTTAGTTTTGCGTTTGCTGGGCCAAAGGGGAAGAAAATTCACCCTCAATGAGGTGGGGCTTTCGGGCAGCAACTCCAGAAAAGTTGAAAAGGCGGCCCAGGGTTCTTGGGGGATGATAATAGCCGCCGGCCCCACCGGCTCGGGAAAAACCACCACCATGTATGCTGTGCTTCATTCTTTAAACCGGCCGCAGGTTAATATCATGACCATTGAAGACCCTATAGAGTACAAGATTGAGGGGATTCAGCAGATTCAGGTTAATCCCAAGAAAAAGATTACTTTTGCTTCCGGCCTTCGTTCCATTGTCAGGCAGGATCCTGACGTCATCTTGGTGGGGGAGATAAGAGACGCAGAAACCACAAAAATAGCCATTAATTCTGCCATGACCGGACACCTGGTTCTTTCTACCATTCACGGCAATGACGCAGCCACCGCCTTATTGAGACTGGTGGAAATGGGGGCCGAGCCCTTTTTGGTGGCTTCAGCCGTAAGCTTGGTTATAGCCCAGAGGCTGGTGAGAAAGACCTGCCCCTACTGCGGTCGGAGAGTGGATTTGACCGTTAGAGAAATCGAGACCATATCAAACGAGCCGGAGCTTTTGCAAGCCATGAAAGAAATTTCCGGGGAAAAAAGCCTGCCTAAGATTAAGATCTACCGCGGCAAGGGCTGCAAGTTTTGCGACAGCACAGGCTATTTTGGCAGGACGGGCATTTTTGAAGTTATGCCCATTACGGCCGAAATCCAAAAACTTATTGTCGGCAAAATGGTTTCAAAAGAAATCCGCAGCAGCGCGATAAGAGAGGGCATGCTGTCTATGACTTATGACGGAGCCAATAAGATCATAGCCGGCGTGACCACTCCGGAAGAGGTATTAAAAATAATCAAAGCATAAAACATTATTATGTCTTTTTTAAAGAAGCTCGGGTCAGTCAATCTTCGCGGGGGAAAAATTAAAGATGAAGACAAGCTTAATTTTGCCCAGGGCCTCAAGCTGCTTATTAACAGCGGAATTCCCATTCAGGAAGCCCTCCAGACCCTTGTCATCCAGACGGGACCGGGAGCTTACAGAGATTTTCTTGTTTGGGCCCAGGAAAGGGTTGAGGGAGGAAGTTCCCTTTACTCAATCTGCAAGGGAAACAAAAACTTTGACCCGGTTTTTTTGAATTTTATTAAAGTGGGAGAAGAAACAGGTAATCTGTCACAGTCTTTGGATTTTTTGTTTGAATGGCTGGACAACCGCCAAAAGCTTAAAAAAGAGATCAGCTCAGTCACTCTTTATCCTAAAATCCTTGTTGTTTTTGCCATTATCGTGGGAGTGGGCCTTACTATTTTTATCCTGCCGGGCATTGTCGGGGTTATCGAGGGGCTCAACGTGGAACCTTTCATAGCCACCAGAATACTCTTGGCCATTTCCAGCTTTGCCAAAGAATACGGGGTTTACCTTGTGGTCGGACTCGCTGTCTTGGGAGTTCTTTTCTTCTTTTCTCTCAGAATTCCCTTGGTTAAAAGAATAATCGACCTTTTAGCTGTCAGGCTTCCTGTTATCGGCCCCCTTACTCGCGATTACCAGCTAACGGTTGTTTCTCAGGTCGGCTTTACCCTTTACAGCAGCGGCATTCCGGCCAGCCAGATTTTCAGGATTATCACCGAAGCCTCTTCCAACTACTATTATCGCCAATCTATGGCGCAGATAACGGAAAGCATAGAAAAAGGAACCAGCCCGTCAAGAGCCATGAGGGCCTTCCCCCATCTTTATCCGGCCTCTTTTGTCAGCGTCATAGGTGTGGGAGAGAAGACAGGAACCCTGGACAATTCTTTTTCCTATTTGGCTCAATTTTGCCAGGCCCGCCTTTTCAGGAAGACCCGGCTTTTGCCGACAATTATAGAACCTGCTCTCCTTTTGGTCATAGGTCTGGCTATTGCTTTTATTGCTTTAGCCATTATTGTGCCCATTTACGATATTACCAGGGGAATTAAATAATTATTTTTATTGCTTGTGTTTAAAATCATTTTTCGAAAATCAGCCAAGTCCTTTACTTTGATAGAAATGATTATTGTTATTGCCCTGATTGTTCTTATTATGTCTTTAGCTATGCCCTTCGGGCTTGATTTCTTGCAGGAACAAAGAATAGAAGAAGAGACCATCAGTTTGGCCGATAGCTTTAAGACGGCTCAGAACAGGGCCATAGCCGGCAAAAATAATTCAGCCTGGGGGATAAAGCTCGATGAACCCGAAGTAGGGCAATACACTTTGTTCCCCCTGTTTGAATCGGACTCTTTTGATGATCCCGGAAGGGATACTAGTTACGACGAGGTTTTTCAGCTTTCTTCTGGGGCAGAGGTGACTGGCGAAGATGATGAAATAATATTTGAAAAACTTACCGGCCAGCCTATAATAGAATAAGAGATTCATTTTAATTAAAAATAATTTAACTTCTCTGAAATTGGCTCAGGCCCATATAAGGAGAAATTATATACAATGAGAAAATTCATTTTAAGAAACAAGCTAATTATTACTGTTTGCGTCTTAATATTGGCTTTCGGTTTGGGCTGGTGGGCTTGGGCCGATGCCCCCACGCAAACCGAGATTGGCGAAGACAT
>Ga0180434_10002684_pt1 | contig 23336 bp, 21 predicted proteins | sample SS_ome_7_FD_132453 | JGI IMG/M metagenome (GOLD analysis project Ga0180434, IMG submission 132453) | Hypersaline lake sediment archaeal communities from the Salton Sea, California, USA - SS_1_D_2 metaG | ecosystem: Environmental > Aquatic > Non-marine Saline and Alkaline > Hypersaline >... | reverse complement strand
CTGCTGAACGTGCCGGCAGATAAACCGATTATCGGTACGATCGTGAAACCGTGCGCCGGGTTGACTGCGGAGGAGGTTGCGGACAAGTGTTACAACGCATCGCTCGGCGGTGTCCGGTTCATCAAGGATGATGAGAAGATGATGGGGCCGGAGTACTGTCCGCCGGAGAAGAAGGTGAAGCTCGTCGCGGATGCGCTCAACCGTGCCGCGGACGAGACCGGCGAGAACACGTTGTACGCACCGCATATCGTTGCGCGACCTGACAGGATACGCGACGTGTGCAAACGCGCGATCGATAACGGTGCGACGGCGCTGATGTTCAACCCGCTGGTGAACGGTATCAGCTCGCTCAGCATACTGCGTGAGGATCCGGATATCAACGTCCCGCTATACGCGCACAGCGGCGGTCGGAGCGGTTGGTCGACCGGCCCGCGTCGTGTGGATGATGTCGTCTGGTCGAAACTTATCAGGTTGGCAGGCGGCGACTATTTCCAGATCGGGGTGATGAACCAGTACGAGGTGCACGTCGCGTCCTTGTCTCCGCCGTTGCTTATGAGGCTCGCGGAGGTGTTTCGCGAGAAGATGGACGGGATCAAGGATACCTTGATCGTCGTGGCGGGCGGGCTGAACGCACGGAACCTCGTGGATAACCTCGACGCCTTCGGTACCGACCTCATGGGGTTAGCCGGATCGAACATACTGAAACATCCGATGGGGATCAGGGCCGGCGTGGAAGCGATGTATCAGGCGACGGAAGCGTGGAAACAGGAGGTATCGGTTAATGAGTATGCGCGCGACCACGAACAGTTGAAGGTCGCGCTCGAGATGTGATACAAACGAAGGTGTGGGCGGTTCGCCCGCCACGGCGGATCTTCGACGAACCGCCCCTACGAATTAAACATAGACCCTTTTGGAAAAGGAGGTAGGGGCAAGCTTCTCTCAAGGGGTTTGCCCACAAGGAGAGTTTTCTATGAAACGTATTGGGGTGCTGACGGGCGGCGGCGACACGAGCGCGCTCAACTCGATCCTCCACGGTATTGTCAATACTGCTCAACAGCAGGACGTCGAGGTGGTGGGGTTCATGCGCGGGTGGGCGGGCTTACTCGATTCGGGGGAATACGCGGTGCTCACGCCCGAATTGATAAACCCGGATCTCGGCGGTACGCTGTTGAAGACGTCTCGTACAAAGCTGGCGAAGATCGAGGGCGGCTACGATCAGGCTCGTGCCAACCTCACCGCGCTCGGCATAGACGGGTTGGTGCTCATCGGCGGTGACGACACGATCGGTGTTGCCGCACAACTCCAGCACATACCGATCTCTATCATCACGAAAACGATCGACAATGACGTCGGTGCGAACTGTCCGGAAGACCAACCGCTCGATTTCAGCAAGATCGTGAACTACTTCACGCCGGGATTCCCGAGCGCGGCGCGACGTGCCGCCGCGTTCACGAGCTGGCATAACGGCGTCCGGACCACCGGCTACTCGCACGAGCGGATTATCGTGCTCGAATCGATGGGGATGAGCGCCGGTTGGCTCGCTCTTGCTTCGGCATACGGGCGTCCGGATTTCATCGTCGTGCCGGAGGTGCCGTTGGATTACGCGCAGCTTCTGGAGAAGGTCGCCCGAAAGTATCTGGAGCAGGGCCACGTGCTCGTGGTCGTCGCCGAGGGTGCGGTCTACACGGACGGCGCCGTGATAAGCCAGGATGTCACGAACGTGGACGCGTTCGGTCATGCAAAACCGGGCGGCTGCGCCGAGGTGATCGCGCGTCGGTTGAAGGCAGACCTCGGCGGCGAGCTGAAGACACGAAATTTCAACGCGGTCATCCCCAGCTACCTGTACCGGTGCGGGACGCCGACACCTCTGGACAAGAAGGTCGGGAGCAAGCTCGGCCGAAAAGCCGTCCAGCTTCTCCTCCAGGGCAAGACCAGGAAGATGGCGAGCGTCAGGCGTACCGGCGACACGCTCCGGATCGTCACGGTCAATGTGCGTGCGCTGCCGCGTGACGGCAAGGGGAATATCGTCCCGAAACGGCTCGATTTGCGGCTGTATGATAAGGAAAATCTTACAATATCGCCTGCAGGTATCGAATACTTCAGGGCAATTCTGGGTGAGATGCCCGAACCGTCACAGCCACCAACGCTCCAGACGAGACCAACCCGGGGATAAAGGAGGAGTGCGACATATGCCAGGTAAGGCCAGGATACTGACTTATGATGAGACGACGAAAGTTTTCAAGAGCATCTGTCCGTTTTTCGACGGGAAGAAAAAGCTCGCCGATAAGCGATGGGGGCTGCTCTCGATCAATTCGTACGGTGACGAATGGGTGGACGCCGTCCTGTACAACTCGTCGAAACACAAGACGCCGATAGCTATTGTCTCGAGTCCCGGCGGGTACAAAGGGTGGGGTGCCGGGAACGTCGTGGCGGGTATGATGGCGGCTATCGCGCGGGTGCGCATATTCGGCGAGGTGGACGGCAGCCTGGACGGCGTCTCATTCGAGAACGCGCGGATCATATGCGGGCTGGACCATCAGGACGCCCCGAAGTACTGGCAGGATCAGAAAGCCGGCATCACGAACCCGAACTACGCAGAAGACTGCGACAAACTGCTCGCAACGGCGGAAGCTATCATGAGGCTGCCGGAAGTGAGCTTCTACATGTTCGACGGGGCGCATTTGCCCGATCTCAAGGAGAATATCCGGTTCACCAAGATGCTGGTCGACATGGGGAAGAAACACGGTGTGCTCGTTGAAGGGGAACTGACCGCCACCGCCGGGATCGAGGACGGCAAGGAGTACACGGCAAGCTCGTTCCAGGGCGAGCAAATAAAGGGCTACATACGTCGAATCTGCGATTTCATCGAGCAGACCGGCGTCGGTGCGATAGCGTTCGACATCGGGTCGGCTCACGGCAAACGCGAAGGGGAAAACATTATCAGGACCGATATCGTCATGGCGTATAACGAGGAAGCGAACCGGCGCGGATGCTGGGTGCCGACGGTGCTTCACGGCGGCACCGGCGTACCGGACGAGACGGTCAGGGAGTATATCGGGTTCATCGGCAAGATTAACAAGGCGACGATCGGCAAGAATATCGTGATGCAGGGCAGATACTTCTTCTCCTGCGAGCACGTCCGGGCGGTGCTCGGGTTGCCGGACGTCTCGGATAAGGACATTTACAAAGGGACCAAACCGGAAAGCCATTATCTGGCGGGTGCTCTGCCGCTTGCACAAAAGCTCGAGGAGTTCGCCGAGGTGGCGAACTGTGCGGGTAAGAGCGTCGAGCTTGATCTGCTATAGCAGAGACGTCCCGCCGGGACGTCTTATCGAGCCTCAGATGGCTAAAGAAAGCTGGGTCTCTTCGTAGGGGCGCTGCTTGCCGCGCCCGTGACGACCGGCGTACGGCAAGATGTACGGGACGATACGAGCCGGTGTGGACTCCACGAGAACGGAAGGTGTCTCTCATGCATAATAAGGTTCGGCGGAACACAAAACGAAGTCTCTGGGTGATAGCTGCAGTCGTCTGTCTTGCGCTGACGCTACCGCAGTGTCGGCGGGCGCAGTCGCCGGCAAAACCCAACATACTGTTGCTTGTGGTGGACGCGCTGCGTGCAGACCATCTGGGCTTGTACGGCTACTCGAGAAACACATCACCGCGCCTGGAGGAGTTCGCTCGTCGCGGGATTGTATTTGACAGGGCATACGCACAAGCTTCGTCCACGTTCCCCTCCACAGCGGCGATCTTCACAGGCCAATATCCATCTCGCGCTCAAATTGCTTCAGCAGAACACTGGTTCCAGCTCAGCCAGGAGTGTACAACACTTGCCGAGGTTCTGACGGAGGCGGGCTATGAGACGGGTTTCTTTACCGCGAACCCGCTTCACGCATACGACAGTTTTGGCAACGGGAGGCGATGGTCGCTCGGTTTCGAGCAGGGATTTCGCGAGTTCTTCGTGGGGAGTCAGTATTATGGTAGTCGTCTTCGCGCCGAGGCCTTGAACGCCCGTGCTATGAGATGGATGGCGCGGCACTATCCGCGCAAACCGTTTTTCGCATGCATCTGGTACATCGATCCCCATACGCCCTACGAACCCCAAAACGAGTTCCGCAAGCTTTTTCCCGATTCATATGAAGGTGAAGACTGGAATAAGAAAATGGGAGAATTGTGGGCAACCGGAAAATCAATTCCCGAGGAGGCGCGCCAGCATCTGATCAACCTTTATGATGCCGAGATCGCTTACACGGATTCGCGTATTGGCACGATGCTTGACTCGCTCGATCATTCCGGCGTGCTGGCCGACACACTTATCGTTGTGACCGCCGATCACGGCGAAGCATTTCACGAACATGGAATATGGGTTCATGGCCTGTTACTGTACGAGGAGCTCATACGGATTCCACTGGTGATCATCCCCCCCGAAGCGAAACCGTGCCCCGAACCTTCTCGGAACGCTTCGCTTGTCGGTCATATTGACCTCATGCCGACCATTCTCGATTACGCGGGGATAGAGATTGAGAATCGCCCTGGCGAGATACAAGGTCTCAGCCTCGAGCCGCTCTTAAGCACGCAAGACATGGCCATAAGCAGACATGCAATCGCAGCCGAGGAGGTGCACGGGCTGAAGCCGAGCGGTGAACCCGGGGCTTTTAGGAGCCGCGCTCTTATCACGGAACGCTTCAAACTCATCAAGACGCGCAAACAGGACGAACCGACGAAAACGGTTCTTTTCGATCTCGAGCAGGACCCTCTCGAACAACAGTCGCTGGCCGACGATCCATCTTTCGCTCAGCAGGTCGAGCTCCTAAGTGCGCAACTCAAGCTCACCCTGGGAGAGCCGCCCGAGCGGCTCGGGACGCTCCCAGAGCATGTGCGCGAGCGTTTGCGCGCAATCGGATATCTCTGATCACGATTTCGGGGACTGTCGTGCCAGCACTTGAAAGAACAACGAGCCATCGGCTCACAGGAGTTGAGGCTCCTTCTGATCTTGCACCGGGCCTCGCGGGGGCCAGCATACCAATCGATAGCCCTGATAACCAACTAGTCAAAGCGGTACGGGGATCCGGCCGTCTGGATCTGCACAACTTCCGAGCGTATTGACTCAAGGGAGCATTTTGTGCTACGATTTGGCTATAACGTGCTACGAAGGGAGATTGGGTATGGGCGGTCTTTACCGGTTCGGCATTTCTATCGATGGTCGGTTGATCGAGCGGTTTGATGCCGCTATCGAGCGGCAAGGGTATACGAACAGGTCTGAGGCAATCCGCGACCTGATTCGCGATTTTCTAGTTCGGGAAGAGTGGGAAGCGAACGAGGAGATCGTCGGTACGATAACCATCGTGTACGACCATCACGTTCGCGAGATATCGTCGCGGCTGACAGAACTCCAGCATACCGAAGCTGACTTGATACTGTCGAACCTGCACGTTCATCTCGATCACGACAACTGTCTTGAGGTGATCGCGGTGAGGGGTCGTGCGAGCAAGGTGCAATCGCTTGCGGACGCCGTTATCGGCGCTCGAGGGGTGAAACACGGCAAACTTGCCGCGACGACCACCGGGAAAAAGCTTACTTAGAACCTTTAGCCAAATGAGGCGTGATGCGCGTGGCACGGGCGTCTCGTCGAAGATGCGCCGAGTTGAAAACTCGCCGTGGCGAGGCGTGCCCGTGGTTTCATGGGCTCTCCACGGCGAGTGTTCCACAGGATGCCCATGCCACTTTAATAAAGGAGTCGATACCCTGGTGAGGGAAAGAGACGCAATGGTGGAGTCGGTGGAGCGATATTCCGCCCGCGATATTGTGTTCGGCGGGCTGTTCCTTGCCCTGGCGGTCGTGGTCCCGTACCTGTTCCACGCGGTAGGGGGCGGGAAGTTGGGTTCGGTATTTCTGCCGATGCTGCTCCCGATCGCCATGTGCGGGTTCCTGACCGGCGCCCGTGTGGCGGTGGTCGTCGGTGCTACGGCACCGCTCGTGTCGTCGCTGCTCACAGGTATGCCGCCGATGTACCCGCCGATCGCGCTGATGATGTGCGGCGAGGGGATGCTGCTGGGCGGGCTGAGCTCGGTGCTCTACCGGAAACTCAAACTCAACGTATGGATCTCGCTGGCAGCGGCGACCGGTTCCGACCGGCTGTTCGTCGCCTTCGCAACACTTGTTCTATCGCGCTGGTTCAGCTTACCGGAGCGGCTCTTCTCGTGGGCGGCAGTGGTATACGGGTTACCGGGAGTGGCGTTGCAGTTCGCCATTATCCCCGCAACGGTGAAGCTGCTCGAAAAACGGATCGGAGGCGTCAGGCAATGAACTCGCGCCATTTTTTCGACACCGCAGCTCGCGCGTGGGATTCCCGACCGTCTACCAGGGACGCGAAACGCGCGATACAGACCGCGGTGCGTGCGCTCGGACCTCGTGACGGCGATGAGGTGCTCGATATCGGATGCGGTACCGGAATCAGCATCCCGGAACTGTCGAGCGCGGTCGGCGCCACCGGCAAAGTGATAGGGCTGGATTTCTCGTATACCATGCTCGCGCAGGCGAACGCGAAGAAGCTCGCGTCGAACGCCGCATACACGCAGGGAGATGCACACCTCCTTCCGGTCCGGCCGGAAAGCGTGGATGCCGTTCTCTGCTTCGCGGCGTTCGCCCATTTCGCGGGGAAGGAGACATTTCTGGAAGAGGTGTACCGTGTCCTGCGGCCCGGTGGCGGAATCGTCATCTGTCACGCAATGAGCAGCGCCGAACTTAACCGGTTCCACAGGAGCGTCGGCGATGAGGTCGGCAGCGACGTTCTGCCCGATGCCGAGCGGGTCGCAGCGATGGGCCGCGCCAGGGGGTTCGCCGTCGACAAAACAATCGAGAAGTCCGGATTATATATGGTCGCGTTCAGGAAACCACCCGAACCGAGCACCAGCTCGTCTACCCAATGAGACACGACTTTATCGACAAATACGCTCGCGGAGACAGCTTTGTTCATCGGCTCGACGCCAAGGTGAAGCTGCTGGGTGCCGTCCTGCTGCTTGCCGGCGCCATAACGACACCGGGCGACGATGTGCTCGTGTTTGTGCTGCTCGGGATCGTCCCTGTAGGAGTATGTCTGTTAGCCGGCGTGCCGGTAGCGCATCTCTTCCGGAAAGCCCTGATCGTCGTCCCGTTTCTGGTGCTGCTGGGACCGTTTCTGCTGTTTTCGCGCGAGCCGGCTCCTGCGCTGGAACCGTACACCGTGCTAGGTCCGCTGACCGTATCGCATGAAGGTCTCGCGCTGTTGGTTGAGGTCGCATCGAAAATGGTGGTTACGGTGCTGACCACGATAACGTTGGTCTCGACGACCCCATTCGATGGACTGCTCCGCGGATTACAGAGCCTGCGCTGTCCCCGGCTTATCACGACGCTGCTCTCGTTCATGTACCGGTACATCTTTCTGCTTGTCGATGAAGGGGAACGGATGGTCGTGGCGCGCGACTCAAGGGCGGTACGGATGAGTCGGTGGAACTCCATTCGCAGCGTCGCGCACCTTGCCGCCGCGCTGTTTTTCCGGACGTTTGAACGAGGAGAGCGAATATACAGCGCCATGCTGTCACGCGGTTTCACCGGCGCGATCAGAACCCTTGATGTTCCCAAACTGATGCAAGCGGATATCATAGCGCTGCTTATCCTCGCTGGTTACGTTGTGGGCAGCAGATGGTTAGGACGATTCTATGGATAATACGCGCGCAATAGACGTTGCAGAACTCCGGTATACGTATCCGGACGGCAAAGAGGCGCTCGCCGGCGTGACGTTCACGGTGCGCGCGAAAGAGAAGATCGCGATTATCGGGCCGAACGGCGCGGGAAAATCCACCTTACTCGCTCATTTGAACGGCGTGAAGAGCGGTCAAGGCTCCGTAAAGATAGCCGGATTGAAGATGAACAAGCACAATCTGCGCGAGATTCGCAGACGTGTCGGCATCGTGTTTCAGGATCCGGACGACCAACTGTTCTGCCCGACGGTGTTCGACGATGTGGCGTTCGGCCCCCTGAATCTCGGTCTGCCGGCCGAAACCGTCCGGTCGCGGGTTGACCATGCGCTCGCGCAGGTCGGCATGTGCGGTTACGAACAGCGTGCGGCGTACCACCTGAGCTTCGGCGAGAAAAAGAGTATCAGCATCGCCACGGTGCTGTCGATGGAGCCGGATATACTCGTTCTGGACGAACCGACAAGCGAGCTCGATCCCAGGGGCAGACGCAGTCTGATCGATCTCTTGCGCGGGTTCGACAAGACGATTGTGATTGCCACCCACGACCTCGATCTCGTGCTCGATCTGTGCTCGAGATGCTTGATCATGAACGAGGGGACAATCGTCTATGACGGGGCAAGCCGAGACGCGCTTTCGGATGCGGAACTGCTCCGCTCCAACGGGCTGGAGCTGCCTTTATGCCTGCAGGGCGATACAAACACGCCTGATCAATCATCGGCGCTGAGCTGAGCCACGTAAGCGGTACGAACGCCCGTGAAAAAGTCCAGCGCGACATGACCGTGGTAATCGGGGTAAGTCCACTCGAGCGGGTGAAACTCGCCTGCCCGATAGATCAGCGTCACCTCCGCGTATATCCCTTTCCCGAGATATACTCGGTGGGCGTAATCTTTGGTTGTGGCAAGGACGAGCCTCGACGCCACGATGTACCCCGGATCGAGATTGACGGCGCGCGAACCGTCCGGTCTGGCTGACTCCTTTTCGAGCCGGTTTGTCGTCAGTTTAGCGTCGACGATCGCATCCAATGGCACCAGCTCGGTAAAGCTGACCCATTTTCTGATCAGCTCCCGACCCATCTCCCACTCATAGTAGGAAGTCTGATCGAACGCTGTCTCTTCGGACCGGCAATCTATGGCGCTGAACGCCTCTTCCAGCGCGTCTTCTGCTCGTCCCATATCATGGTGAGACGACGCGATGATACCGCAGACCATCTTTGCCGGAACCGGTTCGCGAGCTACCCCATGGCTGGCGTCCTCAGTACTCGATGCCTTTCCGCGCGGTTATCCCCCGGTCAAATGGATGCTTGATCGACCGCATCTCCGTGACGAGGTCGGCGAGCTCCACCAGCTCTGGCGGAGCACCTCTTCCCGTCAAAATGAGCTCCATATCCGGCGGCTTCATCCTGACCAGATTCGCTACGGCATCACACGAAATGAGCCTAAATTGGATGGCGCACAGCACCTCGTCGAGTATCACGATGTCGTATTCGGCTTTGCGCAGGATGTCGGAACAAAACGCGACCGCGTCACGCGCCGCCGCTGCGTCCTCCGGTGCAGGCCGCTCAGGATGCACGAAGCAGGCTTCACAATCGAGACATTCCGCGTCGGGAGTGGGACACGGTTTACCTTTCTGCACGATCTCGAAGTTCGGCGTGAGCCTCCTGACGGCCTCAAGCTCGCCGTAGTACCGCACCGTTTTCATAAACTGGACCATCAGGACGCGCATACCGTGTCCGGCGGCTCTCAACCCCAGCCCGAGCGCGGCGGTTGTCTTGCCCTTGCCGTCGCCGGTGTATATCTGAACCAGCCCTCGTCCCGTTGTCATTGTCACCCCGGACCGGCTAACACCCGGATCGCCGCCATCGGCAGGATGAACAGGTACCGCAGAATACCTGTCCACAACAAGATGATCAGTATGAGAAAGCTGTACCGTGAAAGCTGCCTGTACCGTGTGGCTGCCTCGAACGAGAGGAAATGGAGCAGCACGTGCGACCCGTCGAGCGGCGGTAGCGGAATGAGATTGAACACCCCGAGCAGAACGTTCACGCTCATGAGCGCTTTTAGAATGAGGCCCACCGACACAGTGACTTGCGTCGTGGGCAACAGCATTACTACGCGAAAGAGGAGCGCCGCAACGATCGCGAGCGAAAAATTGCCCGCAACGCCTGCGAGCGACACGATGATGTCGTCGCGTTTGAAATTGCGGAAGTTTCGCGGGTTGATAGGTACCGGTTTTGCCCAGCCTATGATAAACGCTCTTCCTCCGAAAAAACCTCCCCAGAGTATCGCCATGAGCGGAAAGAGCACCGTTCCTATCGGGTCGATATGTGCCAGCGGGTTGAGCGTTATCCTTCCGAGAAACCGCGCGGTCTGATCGCCGCATTTATCGGCGGCATAGGCGTGGAGCGTTTCATGGACGCAAATCGAGAAAAGCAGAACGATGTAGTAGCCGACATACGTGAGCACAATGTCTGATCGCATAGAAATCCTCTTGCGCGCTGTCTTCCGTCAAATCGGTCGACCGGAGTGCCCCTCGCCTGGCCGACCTCTCCTACACCACCTGGCGGCCAATTTGTGATAATGTTACCATGAAGAGTCGCTCTTGTCGAGATCGATTTGACGCGAACGGCGCGAAACCGTAGAATTTTGTCGGCAACGTTGGGGTGTTTTTTTGGGGATACCGGGATTCTTTCGCAGTTCGGGTTCTGTCAGGCGGCCATGACATCGTTGAAACAGATAGTGTTCCGGCTGTGGGCGTTTATCGGTCTGGTGGTCATGTGTGCGGTGCTGGCATGGCGGTCGGAAGATTTCCTGACCGTATCGAACCTGATGAACGTTATGCGGCAAGTGACGGTCAACGCCATGCTGGCGCTCGGCATGTCGTTCGTTATCATCTCTGCAGGGATTGACCTTTCGGTAGGCTCCGTACTCGCCTTCAGCAGTTGTATTCTTGCACTCACGTTGAGAACCGGGTGCCATCCCGTCCTGGGTGTGCTTGTCGGTCTGGCCGTCGGCGCAGGATGCGGCACTATTAACGGGCTGATCGTCACGAGGTTGCGGTTGCCACCGTTTATAGCCACGCTCGGTATGATGAGCATGGCACGCGGTATAGCGCAGGTGATCACCGGCGGGTACCCGGTCCACGGGTTGCCGGACGGGTTCAGGGTGCTCGGATCAGGGTATCTGCTCGACATTGCTCCCGTTACGCGGCCTCGATTCCTGCACCTGTTGTTCGAGAACGTCCCCGTGCCGGTGGTGATATTGTTGGTGTGTGCGCCGTTGGCGCACGTTGTTCTCACCCACACCCGACTCGGCAGACACACGTACGCTATCGGCGGGAACGAGGCGGCGGCATACCTTTCGGGCATACGGGTGGCAGCGTACAAGACGATCATCTATACTATTTGCGGCGGGTTCGCGGGTCTGGCGGCAGTCATAAGCACGGCGCGTGTCGGTGCGGGCTTGCCCGCCGCATATCTGGGGTACGAGCTGGACGCTATTGCCGCCGTCGTTATCGGCGGGGCAAGCCTGTTCGGCGGCGAAGGGACCATACTCGGGGCGATAACCGGCGCGCTTATCATCGGCGTGCTCAAGAACGGGCTCAACCTGATGCAGTTGAGCGAATACTGGCAGACGTTTACCATTGGTGCGGTTATAATAGGTGCCGTTACGGTCGAGCGGTTCCGACATAAAGAATGAACTCAGTGAGGAGTAGGCCGATGGCCAACAAACAAGATCTTAACAAAAGGAAGGTAGGGCGAGGGTCTCGCCCGCCGTCTCATGGGCTCGCCACGACGAGTGTCCCACAAGATGCCCACGCCACATCAATAGCGGTTCCTCTTGTTAGAGGTTCTAGGTACAGCATTCCAGGGAGAAACGGGCGGGTGCAGAACTCGAGGCACCGTCGCTGGAGCCGGACCGTTGCGCGACATTTTGTCTGGGTCACGCTCATCACGAGCTTCGTTCTGACGGTCGCAGCAGGATGTGGTCCGTCAGAAGAAGTCGAGGAGCCCGGCCGTCCCGGCCCAACCGCCGAACGGACCATAGGGGTCGTCCTGAAAGCCATCGACAGCGAGTTCTGGCTTGCGGTTCGCGACGGCGCGCAAAAGGCCGCGACGGAACTGGGGGTTGACGTGACGGTTCTCGCGCCGAAATCGGAGACCGATGTCGAAGGGCAGCTCAACAAGATCGAGGATCTCATCGCGCAGAAGGTTGATGGGCTCGCGGTTGCCGCCAACGACGTCGAGTCGGTCATCCCGACGCTCGAACGTGCCGCCCAGAGGGGGATACCGTTCGTCACGATCGATTCCGATGCGAACGCGCCGAGCAAACTCTCGTTTATCGGGACGGACAACGTTTACGGCGGCAGGTTGGCGGGCGAGTATATCGTCAACGCGCTCGGTGGTGAAGGGAAGGTGGGGCTGATAACCGGCGTGCCCGGCCAACAGTCGCATATCGCCCGGCGCGACGGGTTCTTACAGGCGCTCGAAGGGAGCAACCTGGAACTCGTGCCGCCACAACCGGCGAACAGCGACCGGATGATGGCTCTGAACGTTATGGAGAATCTTCTCGAGTCGGAACCCGACCTGCGCGCCGTGTTCGTCACCAACGCGACGATGTCGCTCGGTGTATCTGAAGCCGTCAAGGCGCGTAAGCTCGAAGGCGAGATACTGCTTGTCGGGTTCGATACGAGCGAGGAAGCGCTGGGCGCCGTCCGCAGCGGTGAGATAGATGCGCTCATCGCGCAGAGCCCGTTCAACATGGGCTACCTTGGTGTCAAGAAGCTCGTCGAGCATCTCGATGGGAAACCGATCGATAAGCGGATAGACACCGGAACGCAGGTCGTTACCAGGGAGAACCTTGACGAGTACGTGGCATCTACGCAGCGGAGCACGAGCTGATAGGCGCTTGACTTCGCAAGTTCATACCGCGTACATTGAGTGCTGCTCGCACGCCAACCGTCGGGGACATATACGCGCTTCGCGAACATAACGGGCAACGAAGAAGACCAGGTCACGGGATGATAGCTGCGATATTCAAAGGGAAGGGGTGTCTCGCCATCGAGGATGTGCCGAAGCCGGAGCTCGAGGAGCCGACCGACGTCATTCTGCGCGTCGAGGCGGCAAGCATTTGCGGTACCGACGTCCACATACTGGATGTGCCGCCGGGACATCCTGCGACGGAGGGCGCAATCCTGGGTCACGAGTTTGTCGGTGAGGTGGTCTCGGTCGGGGAAGCCGTCAACCATCTCAAGCAGGGCGACAAGGTCATCGTCGATCCGAATATCACGTGCGGGACTTGTTTGTATTGTCGCAGGAACAAGACGAACCTCTGCACCAACATGACGACACTCGGCATTTTCATTGACGGGGGGTTTGCACAGTATTGCAGAGCGCCCGCGTCTGCGTTGCACCCCTATTCGCCCGAGCTGCCCGCCGATAGAGCGGTTCTCGCCGAACCGCTGAGCTGCGTGGTGAACGCGACCAAGAAAACGGCTATGGTTCCCGGCCAGTCAGCGCTGATCCTCGGAGCGGGCCCCATCGGACAACTGTTCATCGAGGTGCTCAAGGCAAACGGCGCTGGGACTATCGTTGTTTCCGAACCGAATCCGCTCAGGGCTGATACTGCACGAAAAGCAGAAGGAGTCCACGTAGTCAATCTGAACGAGCAGAATCTTGAGGAGGAGCTGAGGAACATCACCGGCGGCGGTGCGGACCTTGTGGTTGACGCCGTTGGATCGCTGTTCGGAGTTGCTCTTGACCATGTGAATCCGGGTGGAACGGTACTGCTTTTCGGGATGAACGAGACGGCACGGAGCGAGGTCGTCCAGTACTGGATAACAAGAAAAGAGGTGCGAGTGCTCGGGACGTTCATCGCGGGCGGATCGTTCCCGGAAACGGTGCGGCTGCTCGAGAGCGGGCTGCTTGATCTCGACCGGCTCGTGACACATCGAATCGGTGTGCGGGATATCCCCGACGGGATCGAGCTGATGCGTCGGGGGGATGCGGTGAAGATACTCGTGACACCGTGACAGCGTGATCGGCGGCCGTACCGACGCAGCACAGGCATCACAGGAGAGTGAGGTAGACAACATGAAAGCGGTGAATCTCAAGGCACAGTGGGCGCCACGAGCCGGGTTTGTGCTTGGCGCAAAGGATCGCGAAGGGGAGCTCACCTATCTCGGCAACCAGGTGTGGAAGCATCCCGAACTCGAACTCATTGACAAACCGAAACCGCAGCCCGGCGATACCGACGTGCTGATAGAGGTGAAAGCGTGCGGGATATGCGGCAGCGACGTCCATATGGCGCAGCCTGACGATGAGGGATACATATTCTACCCGGGACTGACCGCGTTTCCCACCGTGCTGGGGCACGAGTTTGGCGGAATCGTCGTGGATTCAGGCAAAAACGCGATAAACAAGCGAACGAACGCCAGATATGAGCCGGGAGAACCGGTCACGGCTGAGGAGATGTTATGGTGCGGGACGTGCCGGCCGTGTGTTGACGGGTACCCGAACCATTGCGAGCGTCTGGAAGAGCTCGGGTTCAGTTGTGACGGTGCGATGGCCGAATACATCAAGGTCGATGCGAAATACTGCTGGAGTTTGAGAGATCTCGAGGCGAATTACTCCGGACAGGATCTGTTCAAGGCGGGCAGCCTCGTCGAACCGTCGTCCGTGGCGTATAACGCCGTCATTGAACGTGGTGGCGGCATTCGACCCGGGGATAACGTCGTGATAGTTGGCGGCGGCCCCATCGGTCAGGCGGCGGCAGCGATACTCGGCCGCGCGGGAGGAGCGCACGTGATCCTCTCTGAACCGTCTGAAGCGCGGCTCGAACTGGCAGGGAAGATGGGGGCTACGGAGCTGGTCAACCCGGCGAAGGAAGATTTTGTCGAACGGGTGCTTGATATTACACACGGCGAAGGCGCGAAACTGTATGTCGAGGCGAGCGGACTGTTCGAGCGCGTGTGGGACGGCATCGAACAGTGTATCTGGCGCGGCAAGGCGCTGAACGCCACGGTTGTGCTCGTCGCGCGCGCCCCTCAGAAAGCGCCGATGACACCGGAGGTGTTCGAGGTACGCCGCGCATCGATCGTCGGGTCGCAGGGCCATTCCGGTCACGGCACGTTCCCCCGAGTGATCTCGGCGATGGGTTCCAGGATGGATATGACGCCGCTGATCACGAAGACCATCTCGCTCGACGAAGCGCCCGACAACATCGTCCTCCTCCGTACCGATAGAAAGGAATGTAAGATAACGATTCTCAGGTAGACGAGCGCCGCCGATCCTGCCATCGTATAACCAGGGAATCAGTGCGAATCAAGACGGAAAGGAGTTGCACGAGATGAGCAAATGGACATTGCCGCCGAAAGGTGGCCACATGGAGTCTGCTGACGGGTTGTACCTGCAGAACATGACGTGGAAAGATATCAGGGCGCGGTTGAAGAAGAACGATCTGATAATCGTGCCGCTCGGCTCGACGGAGAACCACGGGCCGCACGCGTGCATCGGCGAGGATACGTTTCTCGTAACGCGGATGGCGGAGGCGGTCGCGAAACGTACCGGGTGCACGATAGCTCAGCCGGTATGGTACGGTTCGCACCCGTACCATCACATGGGCATGCCCGGCACGATAGTTATCCCGGAAGAATACTTCATCGGGACGGTCAAAGGCGTGATGGCCGGGTTGTGGAACATGGGGTTCCGGAAACAGATACTGCTCAACGGTCACGGTCAGGAGTACGTCATCCCGACGGCGATACACCAGTTCGCGAAACAGTACCAGGTGCCCGGCGTTTTCATCAACCTGAACTGGTATCACGCGATACCCGACCAGTTCAAGACGAAAGCGGAAGGCGGCCCGTACGAGACGAATTTCATCCATGCCGACGAGGTGGAGACGTCGTGGTCCCTTGCGCTCTTCCCGGAGTTCATCAAGATGGAGGATGCTGTGGACACGAAACCGCGCGGCTTCTTGCCGGACGGGCACATTGATAAAGCCGGGAACCTCCTGCACCGGCCGATCTGCTGGTACGGGCAGGTCGGATGCGGTCCTATCGAGCTCGTAGCGACGCCGGAAGGGTGTGTCGGGAAGGCGACGGCTGCGGATGTACAAAAGGCGAAACCGGGTGTGAAGGTGCTGCTGGACTACATTGAAAAGCTGGTGAGCGACATCCTCAAGACGTTTCCTCCGGGCAAACTCCCGCCGACTGAGGAGGTCACGCAACGTCCTCGCGAGGAGATCGAGGCGGCGATCAAAGGGCCGTTAGCCAAGGGTGGTCGCAGCATCTACTCGCTGTCGTATCCGTTCTAGCGAGCGTGGAGAAAAGAATGGCGCTGAAATTGGCTGCCGTCGCCACCGTCCAACCGACGAGGTTCGAGGCGGTGGCCGCCCGGGAGAACCTCGAACAGAACGTCCGTCTCATACGCGATCTCGGGTACGACGGCGTCGAGCTGGCCGTCCGCGACCCGTCACAGGTTGATGCGGACGCGATCGCTTCGCTCGTATCCGAATGCGGGCTCGTCGTGCCGGCGATCGGCACCGGCCAGGCGTATATCGAGGAAGGACTATCCTTCGCCGACCCGCAGATCCGGCGCAACGCGATTGACAGGATAAAGCAGCACGTCCAGTTTGCCAAAAAGTTCGGCGCTCAGGTGATCATCGGGCTGATTCGCGGCACCTGCGAAAAGCGCGAGGAACAGGGTGAAGCGCTCAAACGGGTCGGTGAGTGCTTGCGGGAGTGCGCGTCGCACGGTGCTGAGCATGGTGTCGCGCTTGTTCTCGAACCGCTGAACCGGTATGAGACGAGCTTGCTCAACAATTTCAGGCAAACAATCGACTTTCTCGACGAGATCAGGGCGGAGAATGTAGGTATCCTCGCCGACTCCTTCCACATGAACATCGAGGAACCGTCCATAGCGGAAAGCCTGCAGTTCGCCGGGAATCGGATCGCCCACGTGCACGTCGCGGATAGCAACCGCGAAGCACCCGGTCGCGGGCACATAAACTTCGCCGAGTTCGTCACCACCCTGACGACAATCGGATACGACGGCTTCTATTCCGCTGAGATCTTGCCCGTGCCCGACGGTAACACGGCAATGGCGGATACCATTGGCTTTATGCGCTCGCTCTAGCGTCACAAAAGGTGTGCTGGTAGAACCAAATCTCAAAGAGGCGGCCGGATGACGCGTTCCCGAATGATCATCGTAACGCTGCTGCTCCTCCTGTCGTGCCGCGCCGCTCACGATGTCCCCGTAGGCGTAACCGCGACAAAGACACTCCCAACGCGCTGGGACACGGGAGATGGTGTACCGATCATGTTCCCGGACGGCGGCCCGTGGGAAGGAGACAACATTTACGCACCCGATGTCCATTACTTCGACGACGCCCATCACATGTGGTACGGCGGCCAGGGACGTCACGGGCACGACAGGATACACTATGCAACGAGCACAGACGGACGGCGTTGGACGCGTCACCGCGACAACCCCGTACTCGACTGCGGCAGCTCAAACCACGTCAACGACCCATCGCTAGTCCGTGTCGACGACACGTTTTATATGTACTACACCGACGCGGCGACGGGCGAGGACGATCGGATTCACCTTGCCGTTTCGAAGGATGGAGTGAACTGGCGGAAGCTTGGTCTCGTGCTTGATACCGGGCTGGCCGGTTCGTGGGAGTCGTTCAAGGTCGGACGACCGTCGGTGCTGTACGAGGGTGGTAGCTTTAAGATGTGGTACGACGGGAGTGACGGATCGTCCCGCCATGTCGGGTACGCAACATCGAGCGACGGACGCGAATGGAAGAGGTTTAGGGATAATCCCGTGCTGCTCAATGCCGGTGCGGTTGATGTGAAGCGCGTCGGGGACACATACGTCATGGTGCGCGAGAGCGGCCAGGGAACGTTGTGGGCCATAGCGCCGAACGAGACCGATTGGGAGGATCGCGGCTACCTGTTCAAGCTGAGCGGGAGCGAACACGACCGGTACGGTCAGGTTACCCCGATGATATTCGTGCGGGACGGACGATGGACCGCTACATATTACGGGGGTGCCTCCGCAGCAGGGTGGAACCACAACCGCGTCATGATCGCCGTGCCGACGGAAGATGCATCGTCGCGTCGCAGGTAACGCGTGTGGCACGAAAACGGACCCTGGTCAGCTATTCTCCCAGACCGATCCGGCTCATGCGTGCGGACACATCGCGTAAGTAGGCTTCGTCACCGCCTTGTAGCTCGCATGTGATAAAGCCGGTGTACCCGACCTCAGCAAGAGCACGACGTACCTCCGGCCAGTCCACATCACCTTCACGCAGCGGTGCCCACTCGTGCGGCCCGCGTCTGAAATCTTTCAGATGCACCTTGACGATCCGTTTACCGAGGGTCCGGATCCAGTCTTCCGGATAGCCGAACGCGACGACGTTGCCCACGTCGAAGTAGGCACGCAGCCACGGGCTCTCGAACTCGTCCACGTACCGGGCGAACTCGATCGGGCTGAGCAGGAACTTGTTCCAGACGTTCTCGACCGCGATGACCACGCCCGTCTCCTCGGCTATAGGCAGCAGCTTGCGGATGTGCTGCTGAGAGCGTGCGTACGCGTCGGCGTATCGCACGCGCTCCGTCACGACGGCAGGGACGAGCAATACCGTGTCGGCGCCCATCGCTTGGGCGCTGCGTAACGCCTTTTCCATAGCTTGCAGACCTTTCCCCACCACTGCCGTGTCGGGATCGGAGAACGGGGTGCGCCATCCGCCGAACACGATGGAGTGGATCGGGACGCCGGCCGCCCGTGCCAGCTCGCCCTGCTTTCTCGCCGAGGCAAGGTTGTCTATCGGGTTCGCCTCGATCCCGTCGAACCCACACGACTTGGCCAGCTTGAACTTCTCGCTGTCGCTCAGATCCTGCGGCAGCATGCCGAGCTGGACACCTTTCGGCAACAGGTCAAAGCGCGATTCATCGGAATAGCCGGACGCTGCTCCGGCAGCAAGACCCGCGCCTGCCGCGACCGCCGCTGCTGCGCTTTTCAGGAAACGACGCCGGTCGATAAAAATGCCCTCCATTTTCGATCCCTCTCCGCGTTCAAGGCCATTCATGTCGGCAACGACCATGGACGGCGATAGTTCACCTCAAGGAGGTCGTTCGCCTCTCTATCGCCAACGATGACTTCCTTCCTCGCATCCCATCGTATCTTCCGTCCCACCCTCAGCGAGATATTCCCTAGATTCATCGCCACATGGAGCGGGTAATGTTTCTCGATGTCGCAACTGGGCAGTTCGCGTGACCTCATACAATCGAGGAACTCCCGGTGATGGCCCGGCGACCGCGGCAAATACGGTTCCGGCAGGGGCACATCCTTGAGTCGGTCGCCCTCGCTGACCAATTGGTAGCTCCCGTAATCCGCGGTCAATGTCCCGTTAACCCCGTGGAACGCTATCCCCAGACGGCGATGGATCCCGGTGTCCCGTTGAAACAAGAGCCCGTGGCTGTTGGCGCACATGTTCGACCATGTCATCACAAACCCGGGGTACTCGTACAGGACTTCCATCGTATCGGGAATCTCGCTCATATCGTTGGTGGCAAACTTGCCGCCTACTGCAGAGACCGTTTGAGGCGGACCGAGCTCCAGCGCCCAGTACGGCAGATCGATAATGTGCGCGCCCATCTCGTTCAGCCAGCTGCCCACGTAGTCCTTGAAATATCGGTGGCGACCCTTGAAGACCCGTCCTTCGTTGAACGGTACTTTCGGTGCCGGACCCAGCCACATATCCCAATCGAGATTGGGAGGCGGGCTGCTATTGCGTATGTACCCGATCCCCTCCGGCGCCTCGTTGAGCGAGAGCACGGTGCGCACGACGCTCAGTTCTCCCAACACGCCGGCCCGCACGATCTCCACGACACGATGATAGTTTTCGCCCGCGTGGATCTGCGTTCCTACCTGCGTTACTCGACGGTACCGGCGCGCCGCCCGGGCCATTGCACGTCCTTCGGCCGGTTTCAAGCACATCGGTTTCTCGCAGTACACATCTTTACCCGCCTCGCACGCGTAGATCGTGATCAGCGGGTGCCAGTGGGGCGGCGTGGCAATGACCACCGCGTCAATGTCCCGCCTGTCCAGGATCTCGCGGAAGTCCCGATACGGTTTCGCCTTTCCTCCCGACCGCTGAACGGCCGCGTCCAGTGTCGGCTGATACACATCGGATACCGCCGCTATCTCGACGTCCTTGTGCCGGCCGAACTCGTCCATGAGGGCGCTTCCCTGTCCAGCCACGCCGATGAACCCCAACGCTATCTTTTCGCCCGGTGAAATCCTCCTCGGTGCTCTCGGTGCGCGCGGCGGCCTCTTTTGCGTTGCGGCACATCCTATCCCGAGCCCCGCGCCTATAGCCACGCCCGATGACACTTGCAAGAACTTGCGCCGATCAACCTTGTTCATTTCTGCATCCTCCTGTTGCGCTGTGGTAATTGATTGCAGGTAAGCTCAATGTTCCCCCTCTCCTCTTGGCATTGTATGCCGCGGTGCGCGAAGAGGTCAACCCTTCGAAAGATATTTTTCTGTTAGCGTAGCTATGAATGCCCGTAAAGTAGCTTCTCGAAGGGGTAGCGGATCAGTCGTTCAGCCGGTCAGCCATAAAGTACATATATGAATGGGGACACCTAGAACCCGGGTGCAGGAGGAATACCTGCCAAACGAACACTATGCGCAGACGACCGGTCGGATTAACGGCGAAGCGCCTGTTTCTCCTGCTCGACCAACTGCGCCCGGAGTGCCTCGACTTCCGCGGCATGTTCGTCTTGCACCAGGCGTGTTGCGAGACTGCGGACGTTGCGTTCGCTGGCGTCTTCTATGAGTTCCCGGGCATGTTCGCGGACAGCCCCGTATTGGAGCGCGCGAACCTCCTCGACAAGCTGGTCTTTCAGCCGCTCTATTTTCGCCTCGATCCGTCTCGATGCTTCCTCAGCAGCCAGAAATTCATCCTCGAACTCGTTGCTTACCTGCACGTACATGCTGTTGGCTTGCCTGTACAGTGCGACCGCCTCAGCGAACTTGCGCTGTGCTTCTGCGCGCGCGGCGGAGTCGGCCTTACGTTCCGCGTCTTCAACCCGCTGCTTGGCTACCGTCAGCCTATCCCGGCGTTCCGCCAGAAGCTTGGCGGCTTCGAGTTTTTTCTCCCTGGCATCTCCTCGACCCACATCAGTCTGCAGGACTTGATCAAACGCCTGTTCCGCCTCCCCGTACTTGCGTTGTTCAAGCAACGCGAGTCCTTCGGAAAAGAAATAGTCGCTTATTTTCTTTTGCACATCAGCCCTTCGCGGGTCTTTCCCGAGCACCGCACGGTACATGGAGATAGCTCGATCGTACCGTGCGTTCTCGTAGTACCTGTCAGCGACTTTCTTGAGCGTATCCGCATCGAGCGTTCCGGTGTCTTCCAGCAACTCGATCTGCGCAGTGGCTCGTTCATCTTCGTCACGCTGCAGGTAGAAGCCGATAGCGTCCACGTAGTAATCGCGCAGCGAAACGACCCGAACCGGCGTCCGCGCAGGCACCGGTGCCTCGCCCAAAATGGTGTAACACACGTCCGCGACCGCGTTTACCGCGTTCGAGAAGATCGCGTTCAGAGACCGTTTCGCATACCCCGTGAAGCCCATTCCGCTCTTGTAATCGGATGCTATCAGTGCCTCGGCATCTTTCAGGTAGTCCCGCCGCCGCTCCAAGTACGAGCGCACGTCAACGATATACTCGCGCTTGGCGCTTTCGTACGGGATACCGCTGGCGAAAGACTCAGCGTCCGCTTCGTACCGCTCTCTTAACTTGCGGTCGGACGTGGAGCCCGGCACGGTGAAAAACGGTTGGTTCATGGCCGCTACGAGCTGGCCCAGTACCCCCAGCCGGTACGCCAGATACGGCGAAAACCCCGACGCCCGTGCCGCGCGAAGCAGATCTATCTCGGCGTCGACCGCCAGTACCGGATCACCAAACCCGTAATGCGGAAACCGTTGGAGCATCTCTTGTTCAGACAGCGTCGCGCCCGCGATAACCTCATCGTCATAGTCGCGCAACAGATCGCCCAGCGTCGGGGATACAACTCTGATCGACGTGCGAACTATACCCTCCCGTGCACGAGGTCCCCACGCCTGCGCGTCATGGATCTGCACTACGAACACCGCCATGACAGCTATCACGATGAGCGCCAAAACCTTAATGACTCGCATAGTCGTTACCCCTTATAGGTCGGCCGAGTATTTCAGCTGTTCGGCCAGCGCACCGATAGTCTCCCTCGTTTCCGGACTGGGCGACCGTTCCGCGTACTTCTCGAGCTCACGTGCCGCCTCTCCAAAGTCCTTCTGATTGGTGTAGTGTACTGCGAGGAACAGGTGCGCGGCCGCACCTTCCGGATTCAGACGAATAGCTTCTCTATACTCGCGGACGGCCTCGGCATCGTTCCCCTGTTTGCTGTAAAAATAGCCCATGGCCACGTGCGCCATATAGTTGTCCGGGTCGGCCTCGAGCGCCTGTCGTATCTGCTGTTCCGCCCGACCGATCTCGCCCTGATCTATGAGGATACGTCCGGCCTCCGCGCTCGAGCTGGCAGCCTCAAAGCTCATTGTATCACCGATTTTCTCGAACTCGTACAGTGCCTCCTGCGACCGTCCCTCAATGCTGTACGTAAGGCCCAGCGCAAGGTGCGCCGTCGGGTTCCCCGGCTGGAGCCGTAACGATTCTTTGAGCTCCCTCACGGCGTCGCCGTACCGACCGCTCAGCGCGTACGCCACCCCGAGATAGTATCGGGTAATGGCTTCGTAAGCGGTGCCCGTTTCAGCGGCGGCGGCGAGCAGCGTCACGGCGTTCTCGGTAGCACCCTGCACGGTGTACGAGACACCTGCTAACAGTCGGGTTTCGGGATTTCGCGGTTCCTGACCGAGGACCGATTCGAGCAGTTCGATCGCCTCGGCATACCTGCCCAGCCCTACGTATACCGCGCCGAGATACCGGCGGTACTCCGTGTTGTTCGGTTCGAGACTGACCGCGTTGCGTAGCTGCTCCAGCCCTTCCTCTCTCCTGTCAGCTATGGCATACGCCAGCCCGAGAACAAAGTGGGCCGCCGCGTTCGACGAGTCCATGACCGCCCGTTCGAGCGTCGTAAGCTCCCGGATAAGGTCGCCCGACAGCGCGTAGGTAACGCCCAGCAGCAACCGAGCACGCGTGTTGGTCGGATCGACCTCGATCACCCGGGCGAACCGTTCTGCGGCTGTATCATAGTCTTCCAGCTCCAGCGCCACAAGAGCCGACTCGAAGTTCAAACGTGGATCCTGCTCGTTGCGACGCAGCGCCTTCTCATAACTTTCGGCAGCTTCCGTGAGCCGATTTTCGAGGAAAAGCCGGCGCGCCTCCGCCGCGTAATCTTGACGATAGTACAACACCGCAGCCGCCACACCTGCAAGAACGACGACCACGATAAGCGCCGCTACCAGCACACCACGGCCGGGTCGCGCTCTCTTCGCACGTTTCTTCGTCACTACACGCCCGCCCGTGAGCAGGTTGGTACCGCACTCGACACAGATAATATCACCGGGCTTCAGTTGGGCGCCGCAATGCGGGCATTT
>Ga0180434_10002682_pt1 | contig 23352 bp, 19 predicted proteins | sample SS_ome_7_FD_132453 | JGI IMG/M metagenome (GOLD analysis project Ga0180434, IMG submission 132453) | Hypersaline lake sediment archaeal communities from the Salton Sea, California, USA - SS_1_D_2 metaG | ecosystem: Environmental > Aquatic > Non-marine Saline and Alkaline > Hypersaline >... | reverse complement strand
GTCGAGAAGATCGACTGACCCGTCTCGCCAGCCGACACGCGTAGTGCCACGCGCCCTCTTCGATCTCCCTAGTACCCTTCGCTACGCCATTCTGGATCTGGGGTTGTCAAAGTCGAGTCTGATCCTCAATGAGCCGCTCCCTTCGGGCCCAGGCCCCTTGACGAAGCCAACCCGACGAACCCAATGAGCTCGACGAACTCGGTTCCTACCCTCGGGCTCTGCCCATTGCGTCGTTCAGCTTCGAGCGAGTATCATGCGGCCGACATCGGGGCCTTAGCTCAGCTGGGAGAGCGCTTGCATGGCATGCAAGAGGTCAGGGGTTCGAGTCCCCTAGGCTCCACTCTGAGGGACTGTTTGTAGAACTGGTTCCAGTTCATCGTGGGCCGGACTTCCAAATAGAACAGGCAAGTGGTATCGGATCTCGACTCCTTCTTCATCCACGATCACTTCCTTGATGAAGGCGGCGAGGAAGAGCTTGCACTGTTCCACATTTCCCGAAGCCAGCGTTTCGCGGAGATCACTTGCGAATCGAAGCACACGAGTCTCGGAGATTCTCCTGACCCGCGATAGCTCAAGCTGTTCCAGGAGTCCGAACTCAGCCGCCTTCAGATCATCGATGCGTGCCCTTAGGTCGCGGATACGCTGGCCTGACTCGGCCAGAGAGAGGGCTCCCGTCTCAAGCGCCTCGTAGTGTTTCTCAAGACGCTGATCCAGGTTGGCCAGTTCGGCTCGAGTTGCTTCTAGCTTGTCGCTAATAAGCCCGATGTCGGCGCGCAGCTCCTCGTTCACCATGCTGGTCAGTTCCTTCAGATTATCGGGCGTCAGGATGCGGTCACGAAGTTGCATCACAACGAAGTCCTCAAGCCTCGACTGACGAACGCGAACACCATCGCACGCATCCGTTCCGTCCACGTAGTACCTTCCGCACACGTAGTAATGGTACTTCCCGCTCTTCGCAGACGTCCCGGACATGAAGCTCCCGCAGCGGCCACATCGAACCAAGCCAGACAGGAGGTACTGGCTTGAGCTCCTCCTTCGTGAACCCGTGCTCTCAGACCGGTACTCCAGGATCGCCTGGACCTGCTCGTACAGCTCGCGACTCACTAGCGGCTGATGCACATCCTTCACCGTGACGGGATTGCTTCCAGGGTTGAGCTTCCCGAGAGCATCAACGTAGTGCTTCCCCACGGTGAGGTCGCCGCAGTAGACGGGGTTACGAAGAATCTTGTAGAGGTGTTTCTTGGTCCAGCGGCGTCCGCGATTCGTTGGCACACCGTCTCCGTTCAGCGACTTCGCGATGGTTGGCACGGTTGTACCGCTCGCGTACTGATCGAAGATGTCGGCGATCAGCGGCCCGTAGACGGGATCGGGCTCAAGCCGGTTTCGAACCGAAGCGCCGTCCTGGACCTGAGTCTTCTGGTAGCCAATCGGGGCATGCGAAAATGGGAAGAACCCCCGGCGCGCCACCTCGCGCAATCCACGTTGAATGTCTTGCGAGAGGTTGTTCGAGTAGAATTCCGCGAAGCTCTCGAACAGGCGAGCCGTCAGCTTGCCCTGGGGCGTGTCGTCGATGTTCTCGTGGAGAGATACGATCCGCACTCCGCACTTCCGCAGATGCGCGTCCAATGACGTTGAGATCTCCATGTTGCGGGCAAGGCGATCAAGCTTCCAGACGAGCACTGCATCGATCTCCTGGTGCTTGACCGCAGCGAGCATATGGAGGAACGCTGGTCGATTCGCAGTTCTCCCGCTCTTTGCCTCATCGACGTACTCCGCGATGATCGCCCACCCGCGTTCGGTGGCGAAGCCCCGCAGTGCTCTCAACTGCGCACTGATGGACAGGTCCTTCTTGGCCTGTTGATCTGATGAGACTCGTGCATAGATCACTACGCGCACTGCCCTCACCTCACAGGCGTCATTGTTTATAGGTACTATTAGCTTACACGCCCCGTCACAGCTTGTCAAGCTCCTATAATCTACCCATGGGCAAGAGAGGCAAGCGGAGAATCGAGGGATCGAGCAACTTCGGTCACCGCATCAGAGAACTGCGTGAGAGACGTGGGCTCACGCTCGTCCAGTTGGCGCAGCTCGTTGGTTCCTCAGCGACCCATCTCTCAGCCATCGAGACGGGGAAGGTGACCAATCCAGGAGTCGAGCTCGTACATAGGATTGCCACGGCCCTCGATACCTCGGTATTGATTGGCAGTCAGTCGGAGAACATAGGGCAACCAGACTCCCTCGCCTATGAGTCGCCTTTGCAGATTGGCCAGGAGCCAGGAGTTTCGAACTGGGAGGCCGTGAGGCAGATCGAGAGCGTTCTCAATGACCGGCGCCTCACACAACGGCAGCAGGGCCACATTGCAGAGCAGCTCGCAGCGTACGCTGGCTGGCTACGCGATCAGCAGCTTGACAACGATGCAAAGGGCAAATCCAAACGCGCGAAGCGATAGGACCTGCTAGCGCTATTGCTCGGTTTCCTTGAGGATTGTCAGGCCTTTCAGATAGAGGTCGAACTGCGCGGAGAAATGCCGTCCAATAGGATCTTCGACGAGAAGCTCTATGGACACACCGCCGTCTTCATCCCGCCTGACGAGAATCGTCGGACCGCAATCATCGGCAAGGCTTCCGTCCAACTCACTCGCTGGGATGAACTTCTTCTGCAGGTCATCATCGAGCGCAGCAGCGACCACTCTGAGCGGAAGCAATGGCACTTCTGGTTCAGGTCCCGAGCTGATGGAGGTGGCAGCCTTGTTCCGCATGCCCAGGATCGCCCACTTGTCCAATGTGGGGATCGCACCCGAGATCCTTCTCATCGCTCCTCCGATTTCGCCCTGCCTGACGTCCTGAGGAGAGAGGGTCAACATGCACGAGCATGCAATCTCCAACCTGCGTGATGGATCAGATGTGGTGTTTCCGAAATCCTCCGTGGGCCGATGCCTTGGCATAAGTGCAGCTACACATGGAAGCGTCAAGATCTCGAGGCAGTTCCCGATCTGTCCCAGATAGTCATCTTCTGGGATTTGGCTCTTCTTCCAGAACAGATTCGCCGTCTGCGCCAGGGCCTCGCTGACGATGTGCAACCATTTCGGGTATGACTCATATCGTTCTGACATGCTCTGCGCTGACGTCTCGAGCGTCTGGATCCACTCTTCCAGACTGTTCGCGAACCATTCCTCGAACGCAGCCCCGCAGGCTGGCAGATTCGAGTCGTCCAGCGAGAAGGCCTCAAGAAACCCTCTCCGCAGTCGCTCATCGGACCACATCACGAGGTACAGGACCGTGAGATACCTCGCCTCCAGCTCAAGCGGATCGCGCATCGACTCTCCGTAGGCATTGAGCAGATCACGGGCGGCTTGGAGCTGCCCCAGACCGGCTCTGGCACCGCGCTCGGCGGCTGGGACGAGGGCACAGAACTCCCTGCCCAGGAGCTCGAGCGACCACCCGGCCGAGCTCCTTCTGAACTGGTGGAGATGGATGTGCTCTTCGAAAAGGTGTGGCAGCAACGCCAATCCTGGTTCGAGATCGACATCGTCGCGGTCAGGAATCTTTGGGTAGTAAACTGCATCGACGTGGCCGAAGGTCTGGAACTTCTCCTGGTTCCCCAAGGCAGGGAGGGTATCTTGCGGAAAGGCGAAGCCGAGTTCCTGCGATGCAATGTCAATCCCAGTCTGTATGTGGGATCCTGCCTCTCCGCTGCTCATCGTTGTCTGCACCTCGCAATGGAGCCCCTCGCATTCTACTTCCCGTCAAGAAGGCGCGCCCTCAGTTTCAGGATGCTTAACTCCCTCTGAATCTGCCTTCTCTCGGCATTCAGCGACTTCAGGAATGAGCCGTACACCCGGATCTCGTCGAAGATCCCGGTGTTGACGCCCCGGATGATCTGATGCATCCGCTGCCGTTGCTCGGTGAAATCCTTGCCGAGAGACAACTCACGAAGTGTATCTCTGTTGAGGAGCGCGGACGTATACGTCTCCTTTGCTCGCTCGAGTGCGCCGATAATCACTTCATGATCAGCCTCTCTCTTCGAGGCCTCCTCATCAATCTCTGCCATCTGGGCTTCGAGGATCCTGATCCGCTCTTCCAGGTACTCCTTCGGTCCTACTTCACCTTTGTGCATGAAGCGTCACTCTCGCCTAGTCCGAACCCAGCGTCCTTCTCACGTCGCCCCACGAGGGATGCCTGTTGTCGTTGGACTCATCGAGGTCCTTGAGATCCTCCTCACGTCGTAGAAACTTCAATGCCTCGGGCGGATAGCGGAAGATCTTGCCGCAGTCGAGGCAACGGATCTCCACGTCATTCAACCACTCGACGTCATAGCTTCCACATGCTGGGCATTGGAAGGGCGCCGGCGTCATTCGGCCACCCCCAGTTGCTGCCGTATCGATCGAGCCAGGATCCTCTCGGGGGCACTGAGCCGAGTGATGAGTTCAGGCGGTGCATCTCGAATCTGATAGAGCGCCCTCTCAGTGTCTCTCGATTCCGTCTTTGCGTTGGTCATACGTTTCATAGAACCTAGATGGGAGAACCATATACAAAGGCTTTCGGGTAAGGCATTGTGCCGCTACTGCACAACTGAGTATGTTCTCCATCTGCCTGTGCCGCGCGATTGGACGAATCCGTAGAAGGCCATCTTCTGGAGGTAGTCACGAAGGGTCCGAACACGAACCGGGTCATGGACTTGCTCGTAGTACCGATGGTACAGATCTCTTGAGCCTATCGTCTTCTCTTCCTGGATGATTGCGTAGAGAACGCGTTGGTGGCTGTTCAGCTTTGAGATGCCGCGTTCACTTGATGCCTGCTTCGCTTGAGGAATCGCGTGCTTGATATCGCTGTCAAGGATCGATTCTCGATCCTCCCGTTGGGCATCTTGGGCTGCGAACCGGAGCGTTTCTATCGCACGTCTGGCATCCCCATTCGCTGAGATGGCGATCGACTGCAGCTGTTCATGCTTGACGGTCTCTGGGTACAGGGCGTCTTTGACCCGAGCTTCTAGAATCGCGACTAGTTCATCGACTGAGTAAGCCTTGAAGCTGACGGTGCGCATGGGTCCCAGTCGGCTTCTCGTTCTCATGCTTGCGTCGAGAAGCGCACCTTCCGTATCTGCAATGAAGACCAACCCCACTTCCGGCCGGGCTAAGACGTACAGTGCGTCCTTGTCCTTCAGCTGATCAACCTCATCAAGGATGATCAGACATCCAGATGTGCTCAGCGCCCGCTCCAGGCGCTCGACGAGCTCGTCCGTCGGAGTACCCTTCCGATGAATGAGCAGTGGGCTGGCGATCTGCTGAACGATTGAGTAGAGGACTCGGAACTTCGAGTAGTCGACCCAGCAGTTCACGTAGGCAGTCCGCAGACTCCCGGACTCGTCGCGAAGACCTTCAGCGATGTCCGTTGCCAATGACGTCTTCCCAGTGCCGGCTGGGCCGAACAGAAGGAGAGGGCGTGGCTTGTAGCCCTTGAGTAAAGGTGCAAGCGTATCCTCGATCGTTGATCTATGGGAAGCTCTATGGAGAATCGCTTCCGGAATGAACTCCTCGGTGAGTGGATTGAGATCGTGAATGACTCTTCCCTTGTACATTACAGATGTATTGCGGGGAAAAGCATATACAGGTTTCGGTAGTGGTCTGCCACTATGCCGCAAGGGACACGAGGACGGCGAGTTGTGCTCGGCACAACTCAGGCTCTCCTCATGATTTGCCTTATCGCCTTGTTCAGCTCGCCGCGCTCGTGCAGCTCTGCGACGAGCTTCACCGCTTCTCGAAAGGAGTCGAGGTGGGTAGCCGCCTCCAGGCTGAGCGGCCGTAAACATCTCCTGCACTCGGTTGCGTGCGAGGGGTTCTCAGCACCACACGTTCTACAGATGACCTTTGTTCTCTCGGGCTTTGCTTGCATCCCATAGTGGGCTCGTATGGCCGAGCTGACGTCATCGTCCGTAAGGTGCACATACACCTCGAACTGCCCGCTGCTGGGCTGCCAGCCGGAGAATTTGCAGAGCTGCTGATTGCTCATGAACTGAGACGCCTCAGTTATTCGTGTATGGCGGAACGTGTACATGTGATCGCGCGGCCTCTTGATCTCAGCTCGGGCACACGCTCGCTTCAGCGCCCTGTGCATCGCGGCATACGTTGCTCGCTCGATCGGCCTTGGCTCGTACAAGTTGCAGCCTTTGGAGCGATGGGAGTGCGCCGATACGCCGCAGTTCCTGCATGCCGTCTGTTCAAGCTTGACCCAGAGAGGTGCCTTTGGATCCTTCGGGTGGTGAGGATCACCACCCGCGGGATGGCTCCGGATCCACTCCCTGAGTAGTATCCCGCTTGTCACAAGCAAGTTCCTACGATCTGGTGTCTTCTTGACTCCGCGAACCGAAATGAAGTCCCCGTCCTCGGTGAATTCAGCGTCCTCGATCGCGCAGTCCAGCAGCTCACAGGGTCTGACAGCAGACTCGTGCAGTACACCGAAGAACGCCTTGTCGCGTATGTTCCTGAAGCTCGAGACAACTCTGGCGAGTTCTTCCTGTGTCAGAAGATCCGCTCTCGTCACCCTGGTCGGCTTGCTGATGGCAGTCCTGATGAACCGAGTCTTGGCGGGCGGGACACGACCGTTGAGCACCTTGTAGTACTTCTTGATCGCCTTCTTGTAGTCAGACTTCGTAGCCTCGGTGTACGCTGAACGGTTGACCTGCGCGACGGTTCTCTTGAGTTCGTTCTCGGTCGCACAAGTCAATCGGAAACCATCAGGCGCGAAGCGCTTGACGATGGTACGCAGCATGTAGACGTACTTGACTTGTCTCGCCGCGCTCAGGCCTTCAGCCGCACACTCGTCAAGGAACGCAGAGATTGCATCCCGATTCTCAGTCGAAATAGACCTGTCGGCTTTGAGGAGCTCGATCTGTCGTTCGAGCCTACGAGATTCGTCTCTCATACGGTCATTGATGGTTATCACCTCCTAAGTGCCTATTGCATGGAGCGCGCCGCTACGCGTGAGGGCTCTGAACCATTTGGTCATAGCCTCCGGGGGGCCTAGATGAGATGATCAGGATCCCCAACTCGCGGCAGACTGGCACGGCACCTTACAGATGAATTGGAGGCCCAGACATATAAGGGTTTCGGTGGTCTGCTGCCAAAGCTGCTACTCACAGGTAGTGACAGACAAGGAGAGCCGAGAGCGGGCGCCGAGCAGACGCTTCGGATCTTGTCGGTTGGAGGTGCGTGGTTGCCCTCACACATCATGTTGGATGCGAAGGCATATGTACCTTTCGGCATCTCAGGAGAACTCAGAAGTCAGATGAACTGAACGATCTAGGCCTTTCAGTCAGCTGCCGGGACTTGCGAGCCTGCTCGAAGGGGCTCTTCCAGATAGCTCGACTCCTCAACGAACAGCCAAGAGCCTGGAGTCGAGCTACCTGACAGACAAAGCGGCCCCAGGGAACCGGTCGGGACAATCCGGTCAGATCGAACCTCTCATCCTTTCCCGGGTTCTCCCCCAAATTGTACTGCGACCACATCAACGCTAGAATCACACAGGATTCGTGGTAGCGACGAGTGCCATGGATGGGGGTGCGCAAGTCGTGTGAGTGAAGACACCAGAGCTGTGCAGTCAACCGCTGGTCTGGCCCCTGGCGACGTCGTTGCCGGCCTGGATTCCTCCGAGCTCATTGAAATTCGCCGTGTCGTCCCCTTCGGCGGCAGAACGCTGATTGAAGGGGTCGGACTCCAATCCCGTCGAATGATCCAGCGCCCGTTGGACCAGGAAGAGCTTGCGAAGCTGGTCAAGGTCCGCGGATCGGAGCACACGTTGGATGGCGATGCGTCGCTCTTCCTGCTTGGATCCGAGGCTGAGCGAATCCGGATTGCCCATCAGTTTGATCCCCTCTTCGCTGTGAACTCGAGCATTGTGGATCCGTTGCCTCACCAGGTGGAGGCGGTTTACCGGTATCTCCTCCCGATGCCAAGGATTCGGTTCCTACTCGCGGATGACACGGGAGCGGGGAAGACGATCATGACGGGGCTCTTGATCAAGGAGCTCATGTTCCGCGGTGTGCTTCAGAAGGTCCTGATCATCACGCCGGGCGGGCTGACCAAGCAGTGGAAGGAAGAGGAGCTGGAAGGCAAGTTTGGCCTTCGCTCGCGGCTTGTCAATCGCGCCGCCTTCGACGCAGAGCCTGGCCAGTTCTCTCGCTACGATGAGGGCATCTTTGTAACCTCGATCGACTTCCTCGCCCGCAATGAGGGCTGCCTCAACGCTGCTTCCGAGACCCAGTGGGACCTGATCGTCGTGGACGAAGCGCACAAGCTGTCTGCCTACGAGTATGGAACCAAGCTGGATGAGAGCGCACGATACAAAGCCGTCAAGGCGCTCGCCGGCAAGACCGATCACTTGCTGTTCCTCACAGCGACTCCTCACAGAGGCAGAAAAGACACGTTCCGCCGGCTTTTGCTACTTCTGGACGAGGACCTGTTCCAAAAGGACGAGCATGTGGCCGACCGGGTGCGCGAGCAGGCCATCCCCTACGAAGGCTCCGACGAAGACGCCGAAGACGAGCGGCCCATCCGTGGCGCGCGGAACCGCTTCTTCCTCCGCCGCCTCAAAGAGGAGATGGTCGATTGGGAGAACCGCCCGCTCTTCAAGGAGCGTCACACGAGAACGATCGGGTACGACCTTACGCCGGAGGAGAAGGCCCTCTACGACGACGTCACGAACTACGTGCGTACCAAGCGACGAGAAGCTCAAGCGAAGAACAACCGAAATGTAGCGCTGACGCTGATGGTCATGCAGCGGCGACTTGCGAGCAGCCTGTACGCCATCACGCGTACACTCCAAAACCGTCTGCGCGCACTCGACGAAGTGCTGTCGATCTTGAGGGACCCGTCCCGCTCGGAGGCGGAGAGACGTCGTCTCTTGCGAGAAACGCCCGACCCGGACAGCCCCCGCACCATCGAGGAATACGAAGACCTTACCGAAGACGAGCGGGAGCGAATCGACGAGCGCATCTTCCGCCAGGTCCTGACGGATGACCCAGAGAAGATCGCCGAGGAGCGGGATGAAGTCGAGCGGCTGTACCGCCTGGCGGACAGCCTGAAGAATCACCGGGAAGCCAAGTTCACCGAACTTCTGGGTGTTCTGGATTCTTCCGACGTGATCCGGGCCGAGGATGAGAAGCTCCTCATCTTCACCGAACACCGCGACACGCTGACGAGCCTCACATCACGCCTTGAAGAGAAGGGCTACACGGTCGCCACAATCCACGGAGGTATGGACGTCGATACGCGCAAGCAAGCGCAACGAGAATTCCGCACGAAAGCCAAGATCATGGTGGCCACCGATGCTGCCGGGGAAGGCATCAACCTCCAGTTCTGTCGCTACCTCATCAACTGGGACATCCCCTGGAATCCAAACCGCCTCGAGCAACGCATGGGGCGTATCCACCGCTATGGGCAAGATGACGACGTGTGGGTCTACAACCTAGTCGCCCAGAACACGCGGGAGGGCGCTGTGATCCAGAAGGTCCTCTCCAAGCTCGACGTGATGAGAGAGCAGATGGGCTCCGACCGTGTCTACGACGTCATCGACGAGTGGCTGGAGGACGTACCGCTTGTGCGCCTGATCGAGAACGCCATCGATGCCGAGGACCAGTCGCTGATTGTCGGGCAAACGGATGCTGCACTCACGACGGCATCCCAAGAGCGAGCGGAGAGGCTGTTGGCGATTCAGAAGAAGACGTCGCTTGCCTCGCGCCTCGACCTGCGCTCGGCTCGTGAGCTTCGGGACGCGTCCGACGAACGGCGGTTGCAGCCGCTGTTCATTCAGCGGTTCTTCGAGCGCGCCTGGACCGCCTGCGGTGGCACGCTCCACACCGACGTCCACTTCCCGGTCTGGCATGTCGGTCCCACGCCGACCGCACTTCTCGAGCTTGCTCGCGAGCGCCGCCAGCCGCTGTCTGAACGGTATGACATCCCGTTGGTTTTCGACAAGCAACTGGTGAGCGTCGTGAGCCGCGTTCGTGTCCCCGAACGGACCGCACTCATAGGCCCCGGTCACCCACTGTTCGATACCTTGATCGAATGGGCGATCTGCGAGTCAAGGCAGGCCTTCGCCCGCGGGGCGCTTCTGGTGGACCCGAATATCGCCCGACCGCAGAGGATCTGGCTTGTACGATCGACCGTGGAAGACGGTCGCCGGCCGCGGCGATCCGAGCAGCACGGTCCGCTCGCCCACGAACGTTTGATGGTCGTCGTCCAGGACGCGATGGGACTACGTACGACATCGCCCTCCTATCTGCTGAACTGCATCTCCCCCGAGGCCGCAGTCCCAAGACCCGATCTCGAAGCGCGCGCAGCCGAAGAGATCCAGGCGTGGGCCTACGAGCAGGTCACCGAGAAGCAGTTGCAGCATGTGCAGGCTGCCCGAGCCGAGGAGTGTGAACTGCGCCGCGAGTATCTCAACACGGCATTCACCGACCTGATTCTGGAATTACAGGGGAAGCTGAACGATCTGCAGCAAGCGCAGCTTTTCGGCGAAGACAACGCCGAGGAAGCTGAGCGCCTTCGCAAGCGGATTGAGCAACTCAAGGAGCGCAAGCAAGAGCGCCTGCGAGAATTGGATCTGATGATGAGGCTGACAGCGAACCTCCCCGACGTTCTTACAGAGGCCGTAATCGCCCCCGTCCCCGTCGCAGCCGTTGAGATGGAGGAGAAAACCCCATCAAAAGGTGTCCCGATGCGCCGGGATGACGAAGTTGAGGCCATCGCCATGGACGTCGCGATGCGCTACGAGCGAAGCCGGGGCTGGACGCCGAGCGATGTGAGCCGAGACGGCGAGCACTACGACGTCCGATCAGAAGGTCCCGATGGTGAGAAGCGGTTCATCGAGGTGAAGGGCCGCGCCCAGTCGGGCGCCATCATCCTGACGGGACCAGAGGTTGACAAGCTTCGGCAGCTTGGCGAAAGAGCTTGGCTGTACGTAGTCATGTTCTGCAAAGGCGAGAATCCACAGCTGCGCATCATCCAGGATCCCATCTCCAAGCTCAGTCCCGAGATGCTGTATCGGCAGATCCAGTATCTTGTGGAGGAGAGCGACTGGGCAGGCAACGCCGAGGATGTGTTCCATGAACGGGAGGTAGCATGACCACCGAACCTGCTCAAGAGCATTCTCCTACGCCTTTCGAGCTCCTTAACGGAACCATGTTCAGGATTGGCGGAGAGAATCAACTTGCAGACCGTCAGTCGAAGTGGACGGAAGAGCCCACAGACGATGATACCAGACAGGCAATCGAAACTACCTGGCACGAAACCCTTGCTGACCTACATATTCGGACTGGCACGTTGCTCAAGGCTGACACGGTCTCGTTTCTCCTCGGGGCGGGGGCGTCCCATGAGTGTGGAGGCCCGCTCATCGGGACGATCCCAGTCGAGCTGGAGCGCAAGCTTCTAGAAGAAGGCATCTCGAGTCAGACAGACCCGAACATTTCCGACTGGCTCCGGTGCTTCTATCTTGTGGTGCAACGTTTGGCAGGTCCTGACGCGACCACGCCACCGGATTCAGACGCGCTCATAGGGCGCAGAGCGACGTTGGCCGATGGCACATCGGAAGCATTGCCTATCAACCTTGAGTTGCTGCTCAGCATGCTCTACCGATGGCGCGCGGCGCTCCCTTCAGAGGGCGGGCGACTCAGGATTGATGGAATATCTGCAGTCGACCTTCGGGCCGAAGTGATCGAGGAATGTCTGCACCGCACGACCTCAACACTGGCCGATCTGTGCGAACTGCCGACAGAGGATGGCCGCGGCGCGTTCGACGCGTACAGAACGTTTCTTCGAAAGGTCCTGACGCGCCCGCTGAACCTAAAACGAGCGAACATCTTCACACTCAACTACGATACGCTTGTCGAGCAAGCAGCAGACGCCGAGGGCGTAGTCCTTGTCGATGGTTTCGTCGGGACGCTGCGACGGACGTTCCGGCCGGAGTGCTACGACCAAGATCTATACTTCCCTGCCGAGACAACCGAGGGACGCGTGCATCGCCTCGATCGCGTCCTCCATCTGTATAAGCTGCATGGCTCCATCACCTGGGCTTCTGAGGAACCGAGTTGGGAAGATCCGTACGGTGTGCGGGCATACGATCGGACCCTCAACCGAAACGGAAAGCCCGTCTTAATCTACCCGACGTGCGCCAAGGGGGGCGAGGTCCTGGGGTTGCCATACTCAGAGTTGTTGCGGCACTTCGCGTCGGCCGTGGTCCGCCCCCAGTCGGTGCTCTTTGTGCTGGGGTATGGGTTCGGTGACGAACACGTGAACGCCATTCTGCACCAGGCGCTCGCCATACCCAGCTTCACGTTGGTGCTGGTCGATCCTAGCCCCAGAAGTCGGTTCGTGACGACACTCCTGGAATGGAAGGACTCGCGTGTCTGGATGCTCTCCGGGAGCACGCTTGGAACCTTCAGTGGCTTCGTGCGCTACGCTTTGGCTGATCTTCGTGACGAAGCCATTTGGCGCAAGGTCATGGAGACGCACCGTGCTCTTGCAGATGCGCTCGATCCTAGTCCCAGCGGAGGAGCGGTCAATGGCTGACGATTTTGAGATCGGTCGCGTGGTTGCGGTGGACACCGCTCAAGTAACGATCGAACTGAACAAGGACATGAAGGCGCTGACGCGAACGACCTACGAGGGAGCGCTCGATGTCGGGCGCATCAACTCCTATGTGATCATGCCGGTGGGTGCCCGACGCCTCGTCGCCATGGTGACCAAGGTCGTACTGGCCGAGGAAGCCGAGATTCGTGCAGACCGCACGATGGTGGCGCTTCCCGCCGCGCGCCGCGTGATGAAGGCGACCCTGATCGGAACCCTTGACGGGCGTGCATTCACGCAAGGTGTGTCTACGTTCCCCATCCTGGACAATCCCGTTCATCTTGCGTCCGCCGGCGATCTCGACCTCATCTTCGATCGGGCCGAGCAGACTCCGGGGGCCGCGAGGGACCCAAAGCGACCTGGGTTCTGCATCCGTATCGGTGAGTCAGCTGTCTTCTCCGGGTATCCGATCCAAATCGATCCTGATGCCCTTTTCGGAAAGCACGCAGCGGTCCTGGGAAGCACCGGGTCGGGGAAGTCATGCACCATTGCCAGCCTTCTGCAGTCTATCCTGTCTCGCCAGGATGTTCGTCGCACAAACGTCGTCATCCTCGATACGAACGGGGAGTACCGCTCAGCGCTACAGCGGAAGCGTGATGATGGTACGTGGGAGGATATCGCGGAGCGCCAGGTTCTGTACATCCCCTCGGACCCAGGGAAGCCCGGTGAGCGCATTGCTGTACCATACTGGTTTCTGAACTCCGACGACTTCGTCCGCTTCTTTAGGGCATCTCAAGGCGTTCAGCGGCCGGTTCTGCTAGAAGCATTGCGGCTCGCGCGCAACGAGGGAAGTGAGCGAACTCGTGCCCAACTACTCCGGGAGGAACTCGTTCATGAGTTCAATCGGATCTGGTCGCTGGCGGGCAGAGATGAGAAGACCTCGAAGGATGTTCGCGACCTCGCAAAAGGCCTTCTTGCTAGGATTGAGGACGCATCGTTCGCGGACGCATGGAGCCAGCTGCCGGCGGGCGCTTCGAAGGACAAGGTGAAGACCGCCATAGGAAAGGTGCAGATCGAGGCGGAGAAACACATTGAAAAAAACACCTATCCCAAGGTGATTCCAGCAGATGCAAGAGCACTAATACAGGCAGCTATCGATCCGATCTACACGGAGTTGACTGGTTCAACCCTGACCGGAGCGCCGACGGCAATGGGTCTCTCCGCCGACACACCTGCGTTCTTCGACAAGATACGATTCCGTACGCGCCACATCGAGCAGGTCCTTCGCAGGGAGGAATCCGGCGGCGCAAGAGCCCGTGACTTCTCCGGGACCATGCTTCTTCGCATTGATCGGCTTCTCGCCGACACGCGGTTTGAGTTTATCCTAGGACCAGTGGGAGGAACGCTTCCCAGCGCGGCGCATTCACTTGCGGCGTTTCTACGCGACATTCTGGGGTTGCCAACCAAGAGCGATGGCCTTTCCTCTGTCAAGGAAATCGAGGAGAAGCTTCTCCCCTTCTACGACCGGCAGAGAAGCGGCGGGGAAGGACATCATGTCGTGATCGTTGACCTGAGTCTTCTTGCTGCGGAGGTGCTGGAGAACGTCACGGCTCTCATCGGCCGCCTCATTCTGGAGTTCCTCCAGCGCCTTGGCGAGTTCGGCGGGGAAGAAGTGCGCGGCTCGCTACCGGTCGTTCTTGTTCTGGAGGAGGCCCAGAACTACGTTGGCCACCCACGGCAAGGCGACGAGGAGTCCATCTCGCGGGTTGTGTTCGAGCGCATTGCGAGAGAAGGGCGGAAGTACGGCCTTGGCCTCGTCGTCGCATCCCAGAGGCCAAGTGAGCTGTCGCGAACCGTTCTTTCGCAGTGCAGCAGCTTCATCGTGCATCGGCTTCAGAACCCGGAGGACCTTCGGTATTTCAAGGACATCGTCCCGGGCATCTACGGCCCATTCCTTGATCAGCTTCCTGCGCTTGCGCCGCAGACGGCTCTTGTCCTTGGAGAGTGTGTCCGCGCCCCGGCGCTGGCTCGAATCCGTGATGCGGATCCGCTGCCCCGAAGTCGAGATCCTCGATTCTATCAGTATTGGGCAGGCGAGGGTCCCCCATCCCTTGACGTAGAAGGAATCTGCGCGCGATGGGAAGGGAAGACCACCGCTGAATGCAACGGGGATGGAGAATCCGATGTCTGACCACGCTTGCCCTCGCCTGATCGAGGTAGCGCTTCCCATCCGGGAGATCTCTGTCGAGAGCGTCCGGGACAAGTACCTGCCGTCGTTGCATCCCAAGCACATTCATGTCTGGTGGGCACGAAGACCGATGGCCGCTGCCAGAGCCATGGTGTTTGCCTCACTCGTGCCTGATCCGGACGATACCCGTTGCCCAGAGGTCTTCCGCGATGCCGTTGAAAGGCTGTTGAAGACTGACGTACCCAGGGAACTCAAGCACTACTCTCGCGGGCGGATCCATCACGACGACGAAGACCCGTACAGGCCGTACGATGGGATGGCGGACACGTTGCGCAACCGCCTGCTCATGTTCATCGCCAAGTGGTCGCCTGAGTCGCTCCAGTTCGAGGCAGGCAAACGGAAGACCGTACCCGCCCCGAAGGAACTGCTCGATGACCGGTCCTTGGTGAAGTGGGAGACGTCTGATCCTGAGAACCTGCAGGGACGGGTGGTGCTCGGGATCGCACAAGAGCTGATGCAGGTGGCCTACGACGGCAAGGTCCCTACGGTGCTCGATCCGTTTGCTGGCGGCGGTGCAATCCCGCTTGAGGCCGGCAGGCTCGGCTGCCGCACCATTGCGAATGAGTACAACCCGGTCGCCTACCTGATCGTTCGGGCTACATGCGAGTACCCTCAGAAGTACGGGAAGTCTGGAACGCGCAGGGTTGTACACCAAGAGCTCGGACAGGAAGTTGAAAGGCAGGAAACCGTACCGAACGTTCTGGTGCACGATGTCGAGAAATGGGCCCGATGGATTCTCGAACGCGCCCGCGAGAGCATTGGGCACCTGTATCCCGCTGGCAGAGATGGTGGGCCAGTCGTCGGCTACCTCTGGGCGCGTACTGCGTCTTGCGCCAATCCTGCCTGCCGCGGTGAGATCCCACTTCTGCGTAGCCTTCTCGTGTGTAGCAAGAAGGGAACGCGAGTTGCTCTCACTCTAGAGGTGAACAAGACGCACAAGACGGTCCGGTTTGGGATCGCGCAAGGCGAAGACATCGAGGCGACGGCTGGGACAATGCAGAGCCGCGGAAACGCTCTGTGTCCCTACTGCCAGCAGGTGACCCCTGTGGCTGATCTGCGAGCTGCTGGCATCGAGGGCCAAATGGGCGAGCGCATGGTCGCTGTGGTTGTGGAGGACAAGGGAGGGAAACGGTACCGTCCAGTCGAGGAATCTGATCTAAAGGCATTCGAGAGGGCGGCGGCGATTCCGGCGGAGCGTCCCCAGGAACTGATCCTGCCAGAGATAAACGCCGACGATGCGGAGGACAATGTCTCGAACTCCACGGGGATCCGCGTTCATCTGTACGGCATGAAGACCTGGGGCTCGCTGTTCAACCCGCGCCAGCTTGTGGCTATGCGTACGTTCGTGGGTTGCTTGCATGAAGCGGCAGAGGCGATGCGGGAAGAGATCTCAGATGTTGCGTACCAGCAGGCAGTTGTCTGCTACCTCGGGCTATGGCTCGACAGGATTGCGATGTTCGGGAACACTCTATGTCGTTGGGAGTCTGGACTCTCGCGTCCCAAAACGCCTTTCGGGGGCCAGGCCATCCCAATGATCTGGGACTACCCCGAGGTCAATCCCTTCGGAACGCTGGCTGGAACAGCGCAGACGCAGCTAGACTACATGCTCAAAGCCGTGCATCGCCAGTCATCAGATTGCGTTCTTCCGACCGAAGCGCTGTTAGGGACGGCTGCCAACATGCCCATCCCTGATGGCTCGGTGGATTGCGTTGCCACGGACCCACCCTACGATGATGCCATTGCATATGGGGACCTTTCGGACTTCTTCTACGTCTGGCTGAAACGAAGCGTCGGAGATGTGTTTCCCGAGGCATTCACCACGCCACTGAGTCCGAAGACCGAGGAGGCTACCAGCCTGAAGCACCGACACGGAGGGGCTCAGGAGAGGGCGCGAGCTCACTATCGACGGCTCCTCACTGAGAGCTTCACTGAAGCACTGCGCGCTACCCGTGAGCCAAGGCTGGTAACAGTGATGTTTGCTCATCAGTCCACAGATGCTTGGACGGCCCTGATTGCAGCCCTTTTCGATGCTGGGCTTTCCCCCAATGCGACTTGGCCAATCGCAACCGAGATGCCGACGACTGCCCTAGCGATGGGAACCGCCTCTCTAGAGACTTCCGTAACCGTTGCATGCCGTCCGCGGATTGTCGGAAGCGCTGTCTCCTTCAGTCAGGTCCGCAGCGAAATCGAGGAGGTGGTGCGAGAGTCCGTGAAGCGTTTCTGGTCCTACGGTTTCCGCGGGGCAGACCTGATCGTCGCCTGCTATGGACCCGCTGTGGGTGTATTCGGGAAATATGAGCGCGTCGAGAAGGCCGATGGAACGCCCGTTGGCATCCCCGAGCTGCTGGATCTGGCAAAGCAGGCAGCGCGTGACGCGATTGCCGGGGACTTCCGTGGGGACAACCTGTCGACCCTTTATTATGTGTGGGCAAACCTCTACGGCTCGGCCGAGCAGGCGTGGGACGACGCCCGGCTGGTGGTGCAGATCGGCGGCGACGAAGACAATGCCATGGAGGTTGCTTGTGGACAGGGGATCTTCGTGGTCGATGGTTCCAAGTGCCATCTTGCGCTCCTCGAAGACCGAGCAAGCCGACGAGGACTCGGGAGCGATCCAAACCCGCCGCTAATCGATGCTCTCCATCGAAGCCTACTGATCTGGAAAGACGAGAAGCGTTCGGAGCTTGTTACATATCTCGCAGAACGCGATCTTCTAGAGGATGGGCCGTTCTGGAAGCTTGCCCAGGCGCTGTTCGAGGTTCTGCCGCGCGATCTGGAGGACTGGAGATTGGTGAGTGCCTTGCTTGGCGAGCGGCCGACGCTACGTGCCGAGGGCAAGCGCGAAACTTTCAAGGAAGCCCAACAGCGACTATTCTAGGCTGTGTGGTGATCGACATGGACGCAAGAGATCGTGTGCGTGACATCGTGACGCAGTACCGCGAGCGTCTCCACGAGGTGTTGGGAGACGCCCTCGATTCCGTCGTTCTCTACGGCTCGCAGGCGCGTGGGGAGGCGATGCCGGAGTCGGACATCGACGTTTTGTGCATCATGAAGCGGCCGTTCGACTACGGGGAGCTGGTCCTTCGAACCGCCAAGGCTTCGGCTGACCTCAGCCTGGAGCACGACGTCGTTGTTTCGACCGCCTTCGTGACGCGGGGGGACTACGAGACGCGCGACACTCCGTTTCTGATGAACGTGCGACGAGAGGCGTGGGTGGTATGAGCGAGATCGAGACGCTGCTCAGACGGGCGAAAGACAGTGTCCGAGCGGCCCGCGGCATCCTGCGGGATGGGTTCCCGGATTTCGCGGCATCGCGCGCGTACTACGCGATGTTCTACGTCGCCGAAGCTCTGCTCGCGTACCTTGGGGAATCGTACCGCAGCCACGCGGCGGTGATAGCCGCGTTCGGACGCCTGTTCGCCAAGACGGGGAAGATCGACGCCACGTTCCACCAGTGGCTCATCGCCGCCCAGAACCTGCGGAACATCGCAGACTACGGCGTCGAGGCGCATGTCACGGCAGAGCAAGCACACACGGCGTGCGATTGGGCGGAAGAGTTCATCCGGGTCGCCGAGAAATGGCTCGGCCAGGAGGCGTAGATGAGCAACCTGAAGCCGTGGTACGCGGTCGCAACGCCGCACGAAGACATCCGCGAAGGCCGCCTGGCCGAGGCGGTGTTTGCCGCCAACATCTGGGCGGTCGTCCAGGGGACAGCTCCGGAGGTCTATCTCGATCCGGAGGAGTTCTACCGCAAGACACATCTCACCACAGGGCTATCCACGGTTCTCCATCGGGTTGCGGCCGCTTTGCGAGGCGGCGGGGAGTCCGGAGACCGGATCATCAGCCTGCAGACCGCGTTCGGCGGCGGGAAGACCCACACGCTGGTGGCGCTCTGGCACCTCGCCAAACACGCGGAACGCTTGACCAGTTCGCCACATGCGGAAGGCCTGCGGTCCGCGGTCGGCGGCCCAATGCCTGACGGAGTGCGGGGCGTTGCCGTGTTCACCAACCAAACGTGCGATGCGACGCAGGGGCGTGAGGTCGAGGATGGCATCCATCTGCGCACACTGTGGGGCGAGTTGGCGTATCAACTCGGCGCATCCCTTCTGGAGGAACGAGCAAGGGCGCTCTACGAGCGCGTGCGCGCGAACGATGAGACCCAGCGGGTGCCGCAGGGGTTGTTCGTTGACATCCTGCGAGATGCGGCTCCGTGTCTGATCTTGCTCGACGAGTTGGCCGACTACTGTGTCGGCGCAGCAGCGGTACCGGTAGGTGGCACGACGCTGGCAGACCAGACGGTCTCATTCATCCAGCAGCTCACCGAGGCGGTTCAGCAGGTTCCCGGTGCCGTTGTCGTGGCCACCCTTCCGGCGAGCAAGTACGAGGTTGCACAAAGCGAGAAGGGCCAGGAAGCGTTCATGACGCTCGAGAAGCGCTTCCAGCGGTTGGGGGCGGACGTCAAACCAGTCGCCGATGAGGAGATCTACGAGGTGGTTCGTGCGCGGCTGTTTGAGTCCGTGGCCCCGGAGGGCGATCCGAGTTATCCCGCCAAGGTTGCCGAAGCATACCAAGAGATGTACGCATCCCATGCCGGCGAGGTCCCGTCTGAAGCTGGGAAGGGCCCCTATCGCGATCTCATCGAGCGCGCCTACCCGTTCCATCCTCTACTCATCGATGCGCTCTACACGCGGTGGGGCAGCCACCCTGACTTCCAGCGAACACGTGGGGTCCTGCGCTTGCTCGCAAGCATCGTGGGTGACCTCTGGACGAGACGGCAGGCCAGCACGGAGACGCAGCACCTGATCCAGCCCTGTCACATTCATTGGTCGATCGATGCGCTGCAGGCCGCGATGACTCGCCTATGGGGGCCGCCGTACCAGTCCGTAGCTGCGGCCGACGTCATTGGTGAGCGATCGAATGCGGGTGTCTTCGATGAGGAGCGTGGTGGCGACTATCGGACCGAAGCGATCGGACAGGGTCTGGCCTCGGCGGTGCTGCTCGGCTCGTTTGGCGGCCAGGGCGGCCGTAGCGGGTTCAACTCGAAGGATCTGAAGCTGGCCTGCTCCCGCCAGGGACTGAACTGGAACTATACCGACGGGGCCTTGATCGAGCTTGAGAATCGTTGTTTCTACCTTCACACGGCGTCGGCCGGCAGTCTAGGGAAGCGGTACTGGTTCGGGGTCAAGCCAACGCTGAACAAGCTTGTCGTTCAATACCGCCAGCAGAGCGCGAAAGAAGACTACGCGGAGGAGATCCTTGCCGATCTCCGATCCGAGTCACAGAAAGGCGCGTTGGGCGGTGCGACGTGGCGCGTGATCATTGATCCCGCAGAGGATCTTCCGGAACAGCGATCGCTGTCGCTGCTCGTTCTGCCGCCTGGAATCGCTTGGGATTCGCCCGACGGGAAGCCCGGTGGGAACGGCGGATCAACCGACGCGGTCGAGCAACGAGTGAAGACCATCAGCGCCCGCTGTGGAGGAAAGGATCGCCTGTACCGCAACACGCTGGTCTTCCTGGCAGGGACGGCGCGGGGATTGAGTCGACTTCGCCAAGTGCATCGAGAACGTGCGGCGCTGGAGGGCGTCCGTGCCGACTTCTGGGATCAACTCGATGACGAGCAGAAGGACGATCTCAATAAGCGCCTGGAAGCGGCGCGCCGTGCAACGCTAGAAGCACTAGGCCCAGCCTATTCCGTCGCGCTTCGCATTCACGGACAGGACATCGAGTCGTGTGCCCTCTCCGATGCCCGGCGAACGTTCCAGGAGCATCTTGGCTACCTTTGGACAACTCTGGTGGAGGACGAAGAGTGGATCCTCCGCCGTGTCGGATCGGTGACGCTGGAACAGACGGGGCTCGTCCCCAAGGAGGGAGGGCTTCGCCTCAAGGACGCCGTGGAGGCGTTCCTCCGTTTCACTGACAAACCGATGGTGGCAAACCGGGAGGCCGTCACTGCCGGACTTGCGCAAGCGTGTGCCGATAGCTTGGTGGGTATCGGGCGCGGCGGAAGCCCCAACACGCTGCATGCCCGCTACTGTGGAGAGCCGCTGTCGCTAGATCCGAGCGAAGACGGAGTCTGGGTGATCCCGCCATTCAAGCCGGAGGAGCCTGAGCCCGAGAGGGCCAGAATGGGGCCGCAGGCTGGTACGGCTACGGGTGCGGTCGGCGAGGATCCCGAGGGGAGCGAACCTCCCCGAGGTCGTTCCCCCGAAGACCAGCAGACGGAGATGCCTGGCACTGGCGGCAAGGTTCGCCGCGTCATGATACGAGGAGAAGTCCCAGCCGAGAGCTGGAGCGAGCTTTTCCGCTGTTTCGTCAACCCGGCCGTCCGCATGAACCTGAAGAAACTGCGCCTCGGCGTCGGGTTTGATATGGAGCTCCCAGAGGGGCAGGAGCTGGCAATCTCGGATCCCGCGCTCAAGGCGATGAAGGAAGCGGCACGTCAGCTGGGACTAGATCTTGAAATCGACGGTGACGACGGGGGAAGCCCAAGTTGAGTGAGGGCTACTCCTGTTGTATCCCAAGCTGCAGTTGACGAAGCGAAGGCGGCGAATCATTGGGGGTGATCAAGAGCTCTTCGGAGCGTCTTGTGACTATCCAGCTTCTTGTACGCAAGGTTTGGCCTTCCTCCAACAGCGCAAGGAGCCGGGCCTCAAGACCGGGGAGATCCTGCACAAGCGCGCGGCGATAGGCGATGGAGTGAATGAGGCGAACGGTCGAGCGCTTCATCGCTAGATCACCCCAAGCTGCCGCAGGCTGAGGAACCCGGAAGCGGTCACAATGACATGATCGAGGAGCCGGATTCCGAGAAGCTCTCCCGCCTTCACCAGACGCTGAGTCAACGCCAGATCCTCGGGACTCGCCTCGAGCGTTCCGGAAGGATGGTTGTGAGCCACGAGAATCGAGGCTGCCCGATCGGAGATCGGATCGGCGAACACCTCCCGCGGGTGCACCTGATTACTATCCAACAGCCCCACCGTCACCCACCGCGTACGGATCGGATGGTTGCCTGCATCGAGGCTCATCACCGCGAACACCTCTTGGGACATCGTGCGGATCCCTTCGAAGTAGGCGACCGCCTCAGACGCCTCGCGGATCGGCGCATCGGCGAGCGGCGTCACCGGCTCGCGCGTTGTATAGACCAGGGCACCATCGACGTAGATCTCGACTCGCTTCGTGTTCGTCTCCATGTTCGCTCGCCTCCTGGTTTGGCTGTTTGCGCCTTTGAGCGGCGCACACCCGGGCAGCAGCGATGCCTTGAAGCGGAGACAGGGATCTCAAGGAGGGGACCCGCAGGAGGAGACAAACGCTCGAGCACCGTAGGAGCGGAGACGTTTGTCGACGAGGGTGGGGCGGAGGCCTTGAAGCGCTGTCGGAGCGAATAAGCTCTTGCTGCCGGGGGTGTGACGCGTCATCTGACGGACGGTGTAGACTGAGTCTTGAAAGGAGGGAGCCGTGGACGAGAAAGCTGAGAAGGAGATGTTGCGGTTGCTGCGAGCGATCCTCGGGCGAGTGAATTGGCTGGCGTATGAACAAATGGATTCGCCGTTGGATGTCCTGAAGCAGGATAGTCCGGGATTCCGGATGGGGGGAACCGAAGCGTACAAGGAGGCAATGAAAGAGGCGGAGGAACAGCAGGAGGAGCTAAAAAGGCAGCTGGTGGCACCAGACCTGAGAAAGCCCGACGATAAGTTCGGGTGAGGACGGTGAGTGAGTGAGTGGAAAAGGCAGGTGGTGGAGGACCTAGTGTTCTGTCAGGCCTTAAATGTCGGATAGAGACGCCTGAGCTTGATGCGTGCGTCATCGGTGGTGAACTGCCAGTTGATGCGAGATGGTGTGTTGTCGCGCTGCGTCTGCCAGGCTTGAGTTGTGGACCGCATCTCGTCCAGCGTGTCGATCCGCCGGTTGAGGCACTGTCGAGTGAGGACGTTGATCTCGATCTCAGCGATGTTCAGCCAGCTGCCGTGCTTCGGGGTGTAGACAAACTCGAAGCGATCCCAGAGGGCCTTGGCCACCGCCGGGGGAAAGGTCTCGTAAAGCGATCCCGGACCATGCGTGTTTAGGTTGTCCATGACGAGGGTGATCTTCTCCGCCCGGCAGTAGCGGCAAGCAACGTCTTTGAGGAACAGCGCCCAGTCGGTTTTCGTCCTTCGCTCTTTGATCTGGACGATTCGCCTGCCGGCTAGCGGTTCCGCGGCCATGAAGATGCTGCATACCCCACAGCGCTCGTATTCGTAGTCGTAGCGCTCGAGTTCCCCGGGTCGGCCTGGTAAGGGCCGCCGCGTTTCCCGGATCAGTTGCCGTGGGGATTCGTCCATGCACACCACCGGGTGCAGCGGATCGTAGGGTCGTTTGTAGACATCGAGCACCTGCTCCATGCGGGCGACGAATTCCCCGTTCGCTTGGGGAGGAATGACCCACAGTTGCCGCTTCCATGGCTTCAGCTCGTTTTTTTTAGCACCCGACGCACCGTCTCATGGGAAACCGAATCCACGTGTTCGAGCTCCACCATCTTGTCTGCCAGCAACCGCAGCGACCAACGGGCGT
>Ga0180434_10002681_pt1 | contig 23354 bp, 22 predicted proteins | sample SS_ome_7_FD_132453 | JGI IMG/M metagenome (GOLD analysis project Ga0180434, IMG submission 132453) | Hypersaline lake sediment archaeal communities from the Salton Sea, California, USA - SS_1_D_2 metaG | ecosystem: Environmental > Aquatic > Non-marine Saline and Alkaline > Hypersaline >... | reverse complement strand
TTATATTTTAGTTCGACCTTTGTTAATTTTTACCTATCTATATAATAACCGAATCGTAATAATTAGTAAAGGGAGCTAAAACCAGGTTGGTATCTGGTAAAGCGGAATGAAAATGCCTGCTGCCAAAACGCCAACTATTAAGCTCATAAATATTATCAATATCGGCTCCAAAAGCTTTAAAAAGGCGTCGGTGGTGCGCTCAATCTCTCCTCTGTAAAATCGTACCACGCTCGTTAGGCTTTGCTCAAGCGTTCCCGTCTTTTCCCCGACTATTACCATTTGGGTTACCATAGGGGGGAAAAACACGGGATTGGCCCGCAACAAGCGGCTGATGCTCTCTCCCCTTCTGACATCGTTTCTCACCTCAATAATTATTTCCCGATAAACTTCATTGCTTACGGTATCGCTGGTAATTTCCAAGGCGCGGGAAATGGGCAAACCTCCCTTAATCAGAGTGGATAAGTTTTCGGCAAAGCGGGAAACATAAAACATTCTTAAAAGATTGTTAAGCAAGGGAATACGCAAAATAGTCCTGTCCCAGGATTTCCTTCCCGCGGGCGTTCTGATGTATCGGAAAAAAAGAAAGAAAATGCCTATAAATCCCAGGAATAAAATCCAGCCCCAGGATCTTATAAAAGAAGACAGGCCGATGACTACCTTGGTTAAGGTGGGCAGTTCGCCTTCTGCCATATCCAGCAATATTTTGCTCAGCTGGGGAATGATGTAATAAGACATAACGGCCAGCACGATTATCACCACCACCAGAACCACCACAGGATAAATCATGGCCGCCCTGACCTTGGACAAAAGAAAATACTCCCTTTCCATGTGGTCGGCCAGATAGTCTAGGCTTTCAGACAGAGTTCCTGAAGCTTCTCCTGATTTGACCAGATTAATGTAAAATGGGGAAAAGATAGCGGGGTAGCGCTCAAGCGCCTTGGAAAGAGGCACGCCGCCCTCTACTGTTTGAGCCATGGCTAAAATTTTATCTCTGAAAGCGGGCTTGGGAGTTTGTTCAGCCAGCGTCTGCAAAACCTGCACCAAGGGAATTCTTGACTTAAACATTAAAGAAAGCTGGCGAGAGAAAATAACTACGTCTTTTTGGGAAACCCTGCTAAAGAAGCTAATTTCCTTGGCATAAAACGGTTTTTCTTCTGCCAATTCCAAAAGGGTGATAACAAGCCCGTAGCTCTGCAAAAGATTCAAAGCTGCCTCTCCGGAAGAGGCCTCAACCACGCCCATCTGGAGATCTCCTTCTTTGGTTCTGGCCTGATAGTTGAATTTCATCGCTTAAGTAGCATGTTTAATTCCAAAGGATTCAAAGAGTAGCTCAAGGCCGATTCTAATGAAATCTCCTTGTTTTTGACCAAAAGCGCCAAGGATCTGTTCAAAGAAATCATGCCGGACTCGGCCGAAGTGTCAATAACTAGAGGCAGCTCGTGAATTTTGTTTTCTCTGATCAGGTTGGAAACAGCCGGCGTAGAAAGCATCAGCTCGCAGGCCGGTATCAGGCCTCCCTTGAGCCTGGGAATCAATCTTTGGGAAACAATCCCCAAAAGAGAACCGGAAAGCTGGGCGCGAACCTGCTGCTGTTGTTCCGAAGGAAAGCTGTCAACTATGCGGTGGATCGTTTGTGAGGCGGAATTGGTGTGCAGGGTAGCAAAGACCAAATGCCCGGTTTCAGCTGCCGTAATGGCCGTAGACATAGTTTCGGGGTCTCTCATTTCTCCTACCATAATAACGTCGGGGTCCTGGCGAAAAGTAGACCTCAGGGCTCTGGCAAAGTTTAGAGTGTCCTGATAAAGCTCTCGCTGATCAATAATGGCTCTGCCGTCTTTAAAAATATATTCAATGGGGTCTTCTATGGTGATAATGTGATCGGCCCGCTGGTGGTTTATTTCGTCTATGAGAGCAGCCAAAGTGGTTGATTTGCCATGGCTGGAGGGACCGGTAATTAAAACAAATCCCTGGTTGGCTTTGGCAAAGGTATGAAGGGTCGAGGGAAGGTTCAGCTCTTCAACAGTCTTAATTTGCGTAGGAATCAGCCTTAAAGCGCAAGAAATAACGCCTGTCTGGAAAAAAATATTTACCCTGAACCTGGCTTTGTTCTCGAAGTTATAAGAAAAGTCAATCTCTTTGACCTGCGTAAATCTCTGATACTGTTCTTCGGTCATCAGCGCCCTGGCCAGGCCCTCGGTATCCTTAGAAGACAATTTTGCTATTTTGACTAGGGGCACCAGACTGCCCTGGATTCTTAAAACAGGCGGGTGGTTTATGGAAAAATGAATGTCGGAAGCCTGTTGCCTGTGGGTGATCTCTAAAAAATCGTTCAACTGTTTTTTATAATCGTCTAACATATGTTTCTTTTAATTATATTATTTCTCTTCAGACACCCTCAAAACTTCTTCTATGCTTGTTACTCCGTCCAGCGCCTTTAATATGCCGTCCTGCTTCATGGTAGTCATGCCCTGCCTTTTTGCCTCTTCTTTGATTTTCGCCGATGAGGGTTCTTTCAAAATGATCTCTGCCAGCTCGGAGGTCATTTCCAAAACTTCAAAAATGCCTATTCTCCCGCTGTAGCCGGTCGAATTGCACTTCCTGCAGCCCTGAGGAACATATACCTCAAGAGATTTGGGCATTTTAACGTTCTTAACGTCTGCCATCTCCGAAAGGATCATTTCTCTAATTTTGGAATTAGCCCTAACTTTCTTTTTGCAGTCAGGACATAATATTCTTACCAGCCTCTGAGCCAAGACAAGGGCTAGGCTCGAGGGAATCAAAAAAGGCGCTACCCCGAGATCAAGCAGCCGAGGAACCACCCCTAAAGAATTATTGGTGTGAAGGGTAGACAAAACCAAGTGGCCAGTTAGAGCAGCGTGGGTGGCTAATTCAGCCGTTTCGTTGTCTCTGATTTCTCCCACCATCATAATGTCCGGGTCCTGCCTTAACATATGGCGAAGGCCCGAAGCAAAGGTATAGCCTATTTCCGGTTTAACTTGGGACTGGTTAACCCCTTCTATAAAATATTCGACCGGATCTTCCAGCGTCATTGCGTTCACCCCCTCTTTGTTCAAAATATGCATTATGGCGTAGAGGGTGGTGGTTTTGCCCGAACCCGTGGGGCCGGTAGACAAGATCATGCCGTAGGGTTTCTTGATTGCTTCTTTCAACGTCTCGTAGTTTCTTGCTTCCAGGCCCAATTCTTCAAGAGTCCTGATGCCCTCGGTCGGATCAAGCACGCGTAAAACAGCCTTCTCCCCCAAGGTGGTAGGAAAGGTTGAAACCCTGAAATCAATGTATCTCTGTTCAAGTTTGGTGGAGAACCTGCCATCCTGAGGAATTCTGGTTTCGTCAATTTTTAAATTGGCAAGAATTTTTACTCTGGCAATAACCGCCGGATGAATCCCCAGGGGAAGCAGCAAGCTGGAGTGCAAAATTCCATCCATTCTGAACCTAATTCTCAAATCTTTGCGGGTCGGCTCAATATGAATATCCGAAGCCTTGCCTTCCGCAGCGTGCCTTAAGATGTTGGCCACCACCTTGGTTATGGGAGCCTCTTCGGCCATTCTTTCAAACTCAGTCCTTTTTACTGCTGGCCGCTGCTCCATTTCTGTCTCCAGCTCTTCCAGGGCCTTTTTAACCTCTTTTTTGAGGGTTTTATATTGTTTAATGGTTTTCTCAAAAGAACTGGGGGTGATAAGAAAAACTTTATAATTAAACTTCCCCTGCCTGGCTAAAAAACTTATAGCCTCCTGGGTCTTGAGATCTTCGGGATAAACCATGCCCACTTCCAGCGTATTATCTTTTTTGGCCAGAGGGACCATCTGATAATACTTGGCCGATTCGGAGGGAATCATTTCCAAAACCTCCAGAGGAATCTCCTCCGGCACTACCTGTTTTAAGGGTATATTTGATTTTTCGCTTTTCAGTTTAAATAAAAAATCTTCGGAGACGATCCTCATCTCCAAAAGAGCCTCTTCTTCTCTTTTGCCAGAAATCTTAATGTCGTACTCTAAAGACGCAGCTCTTTTTTTTTCAATAACTCCTTTTTGGGCTAAATACTGAACGAGTGACACGGTATTTTTTTAATATCGTTATTGCTGCGGCAGAAAGGGATTTGTCCTTCCCGGCGTTTTATAGCATCTCTGGTCATCTTCATCCCAAAAGCACCCCGGCTCTTCCTGGCAATCCCCTTCTGAATTCAACGCACCCCCCGTTTTCTCCATAGAGCAATACAGTGGACGTATTTCTTCGAAGATTTTGAGTTGGAGCAAGTTTGTTTGATAACAACTCTGGTTGTCTTCGTCCCAAAAGCACCCCGGTTCTTCCTGGCAATCCCCCTCTGAGGCTGTTGAGCCCTCCGTCTTATTCATGGGGCATTCACAAAAAGACCCGACCATCTTCGTTGTGTTATCTATCGGACAGTAAAGCGACTTGAGATCTATGTCGGGAATTCTGCGAAAAGTCTCAAAGGCAACGCTGGTCGGCATTTCTTTTACTTCTGTCGGCGTTCTTAGAAACTGCGACCAGACCACAAGTACAATGACAACTATAAAAATGGCTGTAACCAAAATGGCTGTGGGATTTTCTCTTTTTTTTACCTCTTGGGGAATATTAATAGCCATGTGTTTTTAATTTAATGTCAAAAGAAAAAGGCTCGTTGGAATCTTCCGGAGAGTAAAAAGAAATCTGCTCTACGGCAAACAATCTGGCCGAACCCTCAATAGCCGAAAGAAAATTATTCAAATCGGGGTCATATTTTCCAGATAAGGACATGCTTATGTGCGTTTCTATTACCTCCGATGCGTCGTCTTCCGTATGGACATTTCCTTCGGGGTTTATCTCTTCTAAAACCAAGCCCGTTTTGGCAGCTGTTTTTTGAAAATAATCAAATACGGCAGGAAGAGACATTTCGTCGGGCAAGGCACTATCTACTCTCTCAAGGGCCCCCTCGTGGGACCGCAGTTTTTTAGAGAGATTGATTATTTCAGCAAAATACTCTTCTTCGACCCGAAGGTTCTCTTCTCCCTGCCGGACAGCCAGCTGCGAAGCGCGCAGGTCTTGATATTTCGGCCAAACCAGAAAAACAATCAAAATTATGACCAAAATAACCGAAAGAGTAACGATATAAGATTTGTTTGTCATAATATTATTCAAATAATTCCGGGGAAAGGGTAAGCTCCAAGAAGAAGACGGCCTCCCCCTCTTCTCCCAAATAAAGATCGGCTAGGTTTATTGCTTTAATTAAATCCCTTTTTTGAAAAATATAAATCTGTTGTCCCAGCACCGCAAAATTTGGAGCTGCTCCCTCAAGCTTGGCCTGGAAAAGAGCCGGATTTAATTCCAAGCCCCTGAATTCCACGTTGGGATGGGTAGCCCTGCCCAAAAAATCAAAAAACTTAGACGACTTACGGTGGCTGGCAAAAAGCACTGAAAAGTCTTTTATTTTATTTTTAGTATGAAGCACTTCTTTTTCTATCTCCTCGTTGCCTTCGGCCACTGCCTCTATCTCTTTTTCTAAGCGCTCTATGTCTTCCCAGGCCCTTTTCTCAAAATAGCCCAACACGAAATAAGATGCTGCCACGGCTATCACCAGCCCTACGGCAAAATAGGGCAATAGGGATTGCCAGGAGGTTTTTTCTTGAGATGTTTTGGGAATAATTGTAACCATATTATTTTGATAAACCGTATAGGGCGATCCCCACGGCTATAGCGTAACTCGGGCCCATTTGCTTAAGGATCGCCTCTAGGGCTGGCGGATAATAAAGGCTGTCAAAGGGATTGGCGATTTCTACGGTTTTTGCCAGGCCCTCAGCGAAATGGTCTTTTAATCCTGGGAGTTGGGCCGAACCGCCCGATATTATAACTTTTTTAATATTTCTTTGCTCTCTCAAAAAATAATCCTGGGCAATTTTCCTTGTCTCCTCTAAAAGCATATCGACTATCGGGACAAATGACTTTCGGCCATCCTCCGACAACAGGCCCTCTTTTTTCTTTAGTTCTTCCGCTTCTTTGTAATCTATGTTCATGCCCTTAGAAAAGGCGTCGGTAAAATCACCGCCAGCCGTATCAAAACTATGAGAAGACCTTAAAATTCCTTGGTCAATAATGCTAATAGTGGTGCTTCGGGCGCCGATATCAAGTAAAATAAGGGGGGATTTTTCCTGTCCAACCAAGGCTCTGGTTAGGCTGAAAACTTCTGCTTCCATGGCCATGAGCTCCAATTGGGAATCGCGGGCAATCTTTTGATACTGATAAACAACTTCGTTGGGGACAGCCACCAGCAAAACCTTTCCCCCCTTGATAACCTGCCAGTCCAAAGTAACCTCTGAAAGGGGCAAGGGAATATGCTGGCGCGCTTGATAGCGCACTGCTCGAGGAAGCTCCTCCTGCGTCATGGCGGGAAGCGTCAGGGTGGTAAAAAAGGATGAAAAGTCGGGAATAGAAAAATAAGCTTTCCTGTTCTTTATTTTCGCCTCCTGAATTATAGCCCGAATGGCTTTACCCACCTCAGCGCTGGAAATAGTTAAGGTGCTTTTATCAAAAGTCCGAAAAGGCTTCTCGTAAAGGGCTACGGCTGACATTTCTCCATAATTCTCCAGCTTTTTTCTCTTTCCTATCTGCGACAATTCCACGATTTTAATGGAATAGGTGCCAATATCTATTCCCAGAAAGCGCCCAGAAATTGTCTTAAAGGGATTCCAAATCATCAACTATCATTATAGCATTATAGCATTTTAAAAGAAAACCAGATATCCACATCCTCGCTTTTATTATAACACCATCCTTATGCCAGGTAAACAACAAGCGGGCTTGTACCCGCCTATTGTGCGTCGCGGTTTTTGTTTAGATTAAATTGCTTTTAACCAGCGGGGGGCGGGGGGACGGGATTGGTAAAAAAGAGGGCGCATTCACCTTCTACGCATTTAACAGCCGATCCTTCCGTATTATTCGCACAAAAATTATTACACTCCTCAATTAACTCTTGAGGATACACTAGAGGATCTGAGGGCGCCACATAGGTTTTATTGCCCACAAAACAATCATTGGTATATTTGTTTATGCCGCAACCGCAATCCGCATCATTCCAGCAATATTTTTCGCCATAAAGACCCAGATCAAGAAATTGTTCCTCCCCCGCAGAAACTCTCAGCTTCAGGCCTATAGAGGGACGAGCTACTTCATATATCTCAATGCATCTGGTGGGCGTAAAACCGGGCTTTAGGAGCTCGCCACATTGGCTTTCTTCGGGAATCCACCGTTTGGCTCCAGCCGGAGAAAAATTTCTTCCTTCGCTATCAACCAGCTCTTTAATCTCCCAGCTCCCCCTCCGCAGCTCCTCTTGACCCACATTTTGGGCGGTTATTTCCACTTTAATGAACTTATCGGTGGTCCCGAGGTCGTAACTGGGACGACAACTGCTCGGAGGGTTGATTCTGTCTTCACATTTCAGAATATCGCCCATGTCTTCTGCTTCCACGAAACTAAGCTTTATATCTCCAATAACCACCTCCTGAACTAATTCGGGCATTTCGCCCTTCACCACCTCGGGGGGCATCACGCTCGATCCTTCCGAAGACTTGAACAGGGTGACAATAACGACTAAAACGATTATTGCCACAACAATAATTCCCAATATTACAAGAAGGGTGCTTTTCCCCGACGAGTTTAAATTCTTTATTTTGAACATATTATTTTTTAATTTTATATCAACAACAATTTTTGCTGCCCAGCAATTACATTCTAATACAAGCTGGCGAGCCGAGTCAAATTATTATTAATTGACTTTGGCCAATTTTATGTTTAAAATAAGGTTGGTTGGAGGAGTGCGGCGAACCGGTAAGCCAGCAGTTTGCTAAACTGTACTCGTCTAAAAAGCGAGTTGTGGGTTCGAGTCCCACCTCCTCCGCAACCTTCAGGGGCGGGGTGCGCTGAATTGGCTAAGGCACCGGTCTTGAAAACCGGGGCCCGTTTTACGGGCTTGTGAGTTCGAGTCTCACCCCCGCCGCCAGGTCCCCGTAGTTTAATGGATAAAATGGAGGCTTGCGGAGCCTCAGACTGTAGGTTCGATTCCTACCGGGGACACATGAATTTAAGCACGCCTGTCCAACAAATCCTCAGAATCGGGCCGGTTTATCAAAAAAAACTGAAGCGACTCGGCATAAAAAACGTCGGGGATCTGCTTTTCCACTTTCCTCATCGTTATGAGGATTTTTCAAATGTCGTGCCCATAGCCAAAATTAAACCCGATGAGACCTGCTGCGTCAAAGGAAAGGTTTTGCAAATTGAAACCAGCAAAACGTGGAAAAAGCGCATGTTTCTCACCCAAGCCCTGATCCAGGACAATACCGGAAATATCAGGGCGGTCTGGTTCAATCAGCCCTATCTGCAAAAAATCATAAAAAGCGGAGATATTGTCTATTTGGCTGGCAAAACAGGTGTGGACAAATACGGTTTGGCTTTATCCAATCCCGCTTACGAAAAAGTTAATAACTCAGAGCCAATACACGCCGGCCGCCTGGTAGCGGTTTACCCGGAAACCGAAGGGCTTTCTTCCAGATGGCTGCGCCAGATTATAAAACCGGTGCTCATGCAAATGAGGGGCTCGCTGCCCGACGCCCTGCCCAAAAAAGTCATGCAGGAAAACCGGCTTTTACCGGTTGGCAAGGCCATCTGGCAAATCCATTTCCCAGATTCTTGGGAGCTGGCCGAAAAAGCCAAGGAGCGCTTTTCTTTTGAAGAGCTCTTTTTTATTGAGCTCTGGGTTCTAAGAGAAAGGGCCAAGCTGGCCAAAGAAAGAGCAGTGGCCCTTCCCTTAAAGCTGGAGCTAATCCAGCGATTGGTAAAGTCTTTGCCTTTTCGCCTAACAGACGCCCAAAAAAAATCAGCCTGGGCCATCTTAAGAGATATGGAAAAAACCAGGCCAATGAACAGACTGCTGGAAGGAGACGTAGGGTCTGGCAAGACGGTGGTGGCCGCCCTAGCTATTCTTAATACAATCAAGTCCGGCTACCAGGCCGCCTTAATGGCCCCCACAGAAATCTTAGCCAGGCAGCACTTCAAAACCATTTGGGCCCTTTTGCAGGACTTTAAAATCGATGTCGGGTTGCTGACCGGCAAGACCGACAAGTTTTTCTCAAAAAAGCTGAAAAACCAGGAAATAGAAATTTCCAGAAAAAAGCTTATGGAAAAAACCCAAAAGGGCGAAATCGGTCTGATCATCGGCACCCACGCCCTGATCCAAGACAAGGTCAAATTAGGAAAGCCGGCCTTGGTAATCGTGGACGAACAGCACCGCTTTGGCGTAGAGCAGAGGGCCAAGCTCTGTTCTAACAGAGAAAAAACAACCATACCCCATCTGCTTTCCATGACCGCCACCCCTATCCCCCGCACCCTGGCTCTGACAGTTTACGGCGACCTGGACCTTTCTTTGATTGACGAGCTCCCTAAGGGCAGAAAAAAAATCATTACCAGGGTTATTGCGCCGGCTGACCGCCAGAAAGCTTACAACTTTATCAAAAAGGAAATTAAAAAGGGCAGACAGGCTTTTGTCATCTGCCCGAGAATAGAGGAAAAGGGAAAACTGGAAGTAAGGGCGGTAAAAAAAGAGTACGAAAGACTGTCAAAAGAAATCTTTCCCAAATTGAGAGTGGCTATGCTCCACGGCAAAATGGGGGGCCCGGAAAAAGAAAAAACGATGAGAGAGATGAAGAATAAAAAAATCGACGTCTTAGTTTCCACCTCGGTAGTGGAAGTGGGGGTAGACGTGCCCTCGGCCACCGTAATGATGATTGAGGGGGCGGAAAGATTCGGTCTAGCCCAGCTCCACCAGTTCCGCGGCCGGGTGGGCAGGTCAAAATACCAGTCTTACTGTTTTTTGTTCACTGACTCTCCGGCCTCAAAAACACAACAAAGACTAAAAGCCTTAATTTCCTGTGAAAACGGCTTTGAGCTAGCTGAAAGAGACCTGCAAATCCGGGGACCGGGCGATTTTTCCGGCATTCGGCAGTGGGGCATACCCGACATAGTAATGAATTCTCTGGCTGATATCTCTCTGGTGGAAAAAACCCGCAATGCTGCCAAAGAGCTCCTTATCGAGGACCCCAAACTAAAAAGCCATCCCTTAGCCAAAGAAAGGCTGGAAAAGTTCAGAGAGGCAGTGCACTTAGAATAATTCGGTGGCCCCAACCGGATTTGAACCGGTGTCAGAAGATTGAAAATCTTCCGTCCTAAACCAGGCTAGACGATGGGGCCGGGCATTAACAGCTTATCATTTTATTGAAAAAAATCAAGGGAAAAGATAAGATATATATATGAAGCTGGATAAAACCTATAATCCGAAACAAGTAGAAAGCAGGATCTATCAATCCTGGCTGAAAACCGGTTTTTTTAATCCGGATAAACTGCCGGGCAAGAGAAAAAAAACCTTTACCATCGTCATTCCGCCTCCCAATATTACCGGCGAGCTCCATATGGGCCACGCCCTTAACGCCGTCACCCAAGATATTATTATTAGGCAAAAAAGAATGCATGGCTACAAGACTCTCTGGCTGCCCGGAACCGACCACGCCAGTATTGCCACCCAGAACGTAGTGGAAAAACAGCTGAGAAAAGAGGGAAAAACACGCTTTGACCTGGGCAAAGAAAAGTTTCTGCAAAGGGCCTGGCAATGGAAGGAAAAATACGGCAGCATTATCTTAGAGCAATTCAAAAAAATAGGGGCTTCCTGCGACTGGTCAAGAACCAAGTTTACTCTGGACAAAGACTATGTCAGGGCAGTAGAAAAAGCCTTCCTCTATTACTACAAAAAGGGATTAATTTACAAGGGAAAAAGAGTGGTCAACTGGTGTCCGAGATGCTCTACCAGTCTTTCCGACCTTGAATTGGAATACCAGGAAGAAAAAAGCAAGCTTTGGTATATTAAGTATCCTTTTAAAAATAAGGAGGGGTTCATTACGGTAGCCACTACCAGGCCGGAAACCATGCTGGGAGACACGGCTGTGGCCGTCAACCCTAAAGATAAAAGATATAAAAAAATGGTGGGCCGAAGGGTTATTTTACCCTTAGTTAATCGGGAAATTCCTATTATTGAAGACGGGGCGGTTGACCGAGAATTCGGCACAGGAGCTGTTAAGGTAACCCCGGCCCATGACCTGTCAGACTATAAGATGGGCCTTGGACATAACTTGGAAATTATCCAGGTAATTGACGAAAAAGGAGAAACAATCAACGTGAAAAAGTATCAAGGGCTAAAGACGTCGGAAGCAAGAGAAAGAATTGTTGAAGATTTAAATAAGGTGGGTTTAATTGAAAAAATCATAGATTATGACCACCAGGTGCCGAAATGCTACCGATGCTCAACCTCTGTAGAGCTAATTCCTTCCGAGCAGTGGTTTTTAAAAATGGACAAGCTGGCAAAGACGGCCATTAAAGCGGTAAAATCGGGCCAGGTTAAGTTTTCCCCCAAGCGTTGGGAAAAAGTCTATTTTGCCTGGCTGGAAAAGGTTGAAGACTGGTGCATTTCTAGACAACTCTGGTGGGGGCAAAAAATACCCCTCAAAGAAACAGAAGATGTTTTAGATACCTGGTTTTCCAGTGCCTTGTGGCCCTTTGCTACCCTGGGCTGGCCGGAAAAAACTAAAGACCTTAAAACCTTTTATCCCACCGAAATTTTGAGCACGGCCCGGGATATTATCAACCTCTGGGTGGCCAGAATGATTTTCTCGGGAACGGAGTTTATGGGCAAGGCTCCTTTTCATACCGTCTTGGTCCACCCCACTGTTTTAACCAAAGAGGGCAAAAGGATGTCAAAATCCCTGGGTACGGGCATTGATCCCATAAACCTTATTGAAAGATACGGAGCTGATGCCACCAGATTCGGCATAGCTTATCAGTTAATGGGCGGGCAGGATATTAGGTTTACCGAAGATAACATTGTTATGGGAAGAAAGTTCTGCAACAAGCTCTGGAACGCCAGCCGTTTTGCTATGTTCCAGTTTTCTAATCGCCAATTAAAGATATCGGCTAAAGCGCCGGGCAAAAACTCCAAGATAGCTAAAAAATTAGACAAGGCGGTAAAGTCAATTAACAAAGATCTGGAAAACTACCAATTTGGCAGAGCCGCCCATACCGTTTATGACTTTTTCTGGCACGACTTCTGCGACAAATACATTGAAGGATTTAAAAAGGAACCCTTAAAAAAGAAAAACCAAGAACTGCTATATATATTGCTAACTTCTCTAAAGCTCCTCCATCCTTTTGTGCCCTTTATTACAGAGGAAATTTACCAAAAACTGCCCCTGAGGAATAAAAAGAAAAGTCTAATGGTAGAAAACTGGCCAAAATAATATGCTATACCTCTGGTACATATTCTTTGCTCTGGCACCTAGCCTTATCTGGCTTTTGTTCTTCCTGCGCAAAGACGCCCATCCCGAATCAAACAGGATGGTTTTGAGGGTTTTCTTTTACGGAATATTATCTGCAGTTTTCTTGTGGTTAATTTTAAAGATAGAAAGGGAATCATTAGAATCTTTAAGCTTATTTATTGGTATTCCCTGGGTTGTTCTGGGTTCGGTTGTTGCCGCTCCCGTCTTGGAAGAAACGGCAAAATATCTGGTGGTGCGCTTGTCAGTAATTCACCATTGGGAGTTTGACGAACCGGTAGACGCCATGCTTTATATGATCATAGCTGCCCTGGGTTTTACCGCCACAGAAAACCTTCTGTATTTAATTGACGGGGGGAGGCTCCTTTTTGAAAGTTTTCTGATAATCCTTATTCGTTTTGTCGGACCGATCTTTCTCCACGCTCTTGTCTCTGGCCTGGTGGGTTATTATTTGGCACTCTCATTTTTCCATCTTAAAAAAAGGGCTCGGCTGATTTGCCAAGGCCTGATAATGGCCATGATCTTGCACGGACTCTTCAATTTATCTATAATAGGTATTGAAGGAAGCCTTAGAGAGATGGGAGGCCAATTAATGATTGTCAACCGGCCATTATTCATGATTTCAGCTGGCGTCATAATTTTTCTCTTCATTGGCCTGGCAATTTTTGTAATTTACGGCTTCAAAAAGGTCAAGCAATTAAAAAGCGTATGTAAAATGTAATTATATGGGGTTTTTCGATAAACTAACGGGCCCAAAAGAAAGGCCCAAAAAGAAAAAAGAAGAAAAAACAGAAACAAGACCGGAAATAAAGGAAGAAAAAAAATCGGAGCCAGAATCTCAACCTCTCCAAAAAGGAGGGCAACTGGCTCTTGATATTTACGAAACAGATGACGAGTTCATAATCCAGTCCACGGTTTCTGGCGTAAAACCAGAAGATCTGGATATCTCCATTGACGGAGACCTGGTATCCATAAGGGGATCCCGCGAAAGATGTACCGAAGAAAAAAATGGTAAATATATTTACCAGGAGTGCTACTGGGGAGAATTTTCCAGAGAGATAATCTTACCAGAAGAAGTAGACGATACTAAAACCGAGGCCACCATCAAAAACGGGGTTTTCACTCTCAAAATCCCTAAAGCCCACAAAAGCAAAAAGAAAAAGATTGAGGTATCTTTGTCTGAATAAAAACTGCTGGGGGGTCACCCCGGCAGTTTTTTAAGCCAAATTTATCAATGTGCCGAGGGTGGGATTCGAACCCACAAGCCTTACGGCACAAGATCCTAAGTCTTGCGTGTTTTCCGATTTCACCACCTCGGCCCCAATACTAACTCATACGCTTCTATCAGAAAACCAGCGTTATTTTCTAGAAAGAATAGCCCGATCAAAACTACCAGGGTAACCAGCTCGTATCTGTAATACCAAGAAATGAGGCCACCAGCGACATTAATCCCCTTACAGCCAAAGCAACAACTAGGCCGATTAGAGCATAGGTCAACATACTTCTAGCTTTCTTAGCTTTTTCAGCATCTCCACTGGCTGTTATAAAAGTAAACCCGGCCCAGATAATCATAATTGCCGCTACTATTACCACAAAGAAAAGAATCCAATTGACTGCCTTGAGTAATATATCAAAAATAGCGGTTTCATCAAGGGTTATATCTGGTGGTTCCGCAGGGGGGCTTGCCAAAACAGCTGTAGGCGCCAACAAGAAAGCCGAGAGTCCCAACAAACTTAAACAGAATAAAGCTTTTTTCATGAAGGTTAATAATTAAATATTTTAAACTTCGACCTTTTACAAATTTTCTCTTTACCGCCAACTATCTTCTGTTTGCTGACGGTATCCCTTGTTATAAACGCAATAATCTAAATAAAATTCTAATAATTATTACTCTCCCGATAATATAGATTTTATCAGTTCATATATGCCCGTGGCGAGCAAAACCAAGACTAGGCCTATAAGCGTGTAAATAAAAACGTTTCTGGCCCTTCTTACTTTTTCTGGTTCGCCGGCTGAGGTAATAAAGAAAAATCCGGCAATGATAAACATTATAGGAGCTATAATTATGGCCACGTTAAAGATAAATTTTGTAATTGCTCCTATAAGCTCTTCGAGATTATCCACCGGTAAAGGATTCACAATGGCAAAAACAATATTAATTATCAAAAAACTTAAAAATACCCCTAAAACCGTTCCCCAAACTAATACATAAGATTGCTTCTTCATGTTTATAATATAATACCTCAGGCAAAATTAAATGCAAGCGGCTGAAGCTATTTTGTCTCCCGCTTCTAATTTCATTATTCTCACTCCCTGGGTGGCTCTGTTCAGCTTGCTGATAGAACCCACCTTGGTTCTGATAACGTGGGCTTTGCGGGAAATAACGATGAGGTCCTCTTCCTGGCCGGTCAAAATCATGGCGGCCACCAGGTTACCTGTTTTGGGAAGAATTCTGGCAGTAAGAATGCCGGATCCTCCCCTCCCCTGCAGCCTATACTCTCTTAAATCTGTTCTCTTGCCAAAACCGTTTTCAGAAACAACCAGCAAGAAACATTTGCCGGGCACGCACTTTTCGGTAGTTACATCCATGGCCACCACCTCGTCACCTTTTTGCAAACGAATACCCTTAATACCAGAGGCGGTCCGGCCCATTGACCTGACCGACTTTTCTTTAAAGCAGATGGATCTGCCTTTTTTGGTTACCAAAAGAATTTCGTCAGATCCCGTGGTCTTTCGCACGCTTCTTAGCTCGTCTCCTTTTTTCAAAGAAATGGCAATGAGGCCCGATTTCCTGACATTTTCAAAATCCTTCAAAGGTGTCTTTTTTATTATACCATTCTTAGTAACCATGACTAAAAACTTTACGCCCTGTTCTGCGTCTTCTTTGCCAACGGGATGTAAAGACATAACCTTATCCTGAGGAGAAATTTCCAGAAAGTTGAGCAAACCCCGGCCCTTGGCCACTCTGGCGCCCTCTGGAATCTCATAAACCGGTACGCGGAAGGCTTTGCCCGAGTCAGTAAAGAAAAGCAGAGAGTCGTGAGTCATGGCGGTCAAGAAATGCTCGACAATGTCCTCGCCCATGGTTTTCATTCCCACCATGCCCCGGCCGCCTCTTTTTTGTTTCTTGTAAAGCGAGGGATTGATCCTTTTAATATATCCTCCCTGGGTCAGGGTAATAATGGTTTCTTCCTGAGGAATTAAATCGGCTTCGGCAATCTCGCCTATCTTCTGTCCGTGGACCCTGGTTCTTCTTTCGTCGCCAAAAGCCTCTTTGGCTTCTTTTAATTCTTTTTTGACTACCTCCTTTACTTTCTTGGGATCTTTCAAAATGGCGGTATACTCTTTGATTCTGGCCCGCATTTCTTTAAGCTCTTCTTCGATTTTTTTCCTTTCCAGCTTGGCTAAAGCTGAAAGCTTGGTTTCTAAGATGGCATTGGCCTGGATTTCCGTCAGCTTAAAGCGCCTGCGCAGATTCTTCTGGGCCTCCTGCCGGTTGGCTGAATTCTTGATGGTTTTAATAACAGCATCAATATTACTCAGGCACTTGTGGAGCCCTTCCAAAATATGGGCTCTTTCTTTGGCCTTTTGCAGATCATATTTGGTGCGCCGGTAAATAACTTCTTTTCTGTGAGCCAGATAATAACTTAAAACTTCGCTCAAAGACAAAACCTTGGGCTGGATGCCGTCAACCAGGGCCAGCATGTTTAAATGAAAGGTCTTTTGCAGGTCAGTAAACTTGTAAAGGCGGTTAAGAACTTTCTGGGGGAAAGCATCTCTTTGCAGCTCCAAGACAATTCTCGTGCCTTCTTTGTCTGATTCATCCCTTATGTCTCTGATGCCCTCTAACTTCTTTTCCTGAACCAGACGAGCCAAGTTTTCCATTAAAGAAGACTTCAAGACCTGATAAGGGATTTCTGTAATCACAATACGACTTTTGCCTGATTTTTCTGCTTCAACCACCTCGGCCTTTCCCCGCATCAAAATAGGACCTTTTCCCTGAGAATAGGCTTCAATAATTTCTCTCTGGTTGTAAATTGAGCCGGCTGTCGGGAAATCGGGTCCCTTGATAAACTGAAAGAGGTCTTCGGTCGTGGCTTTAGGATGATCTGCCAAATAAACGCAGGCGTCAACCACTTCAGAAAGATTGTGAGGAGGTATGTTAGTAGCCATACCCACGGCAATTCCTAAAGAGCCATTAAGCAAAAGTTGAGGAAGGGGTGAGGGCATAACCGTCGGCTCTTTTCTGGTACCGTCAAAGTTTTCTGTAAAGTTTACCGTATCTTTATGAATATCTCTCAGCATCTCCTCGCCCGCTTTAGACATGCGCATCTCGGTATAACGCATAGCAGCATATTCTCCCGGATCATCAATTGACCCTATGTTGCCCTGTCCGTTAACTAAAGGGTATCTTAGGGTAAAATTCTGAGCCATGCGTATGGCTGCATCGTAAACCGCCTGGTCGCCGTGAGGATGATAGCGACCCAGGGTTGCTCCGACCACTGTAGCTGATTTCCTGAATTTGGCTGCGTGGGTTAAGCCGTCTTCCCACATAGCATAAAGAATCCGGCGGTGAACCGGCTTCAAACCATCTCTGATGTCAGGCAGGGCGCGGGAAACAATTACTGACATGGCGTAGTCAATATATGACTCGCGCATTTCTTCCACTATTTCCCGCGCCTTAACCTGACCTACTTCATTTTTTTTCTTTTGGGCAGTTTTTGCCATAACTAAGGTTTAAGAACCACGATCTGGGTTTCCTCTCCGGACAAATCTTTCTTTTTTATCAGAAGCTTGGGCTGAGCCTGCATTGATTTCTTGCCCATAGCTTTTAAAAATTTATTAACCCCCTCTCCCATGGGAATGACGATTCTCGGCTCCACCTGGGAAACCAGCTTGCTTTTGTCCGAGGGCACCAACAATATATCAACCTCGCCGAACTCATCTATCCCCTCTCCCCCTAAGAGATAATAAACCCTGATTCCTTCTGCTTCAATGAAGTAGTCTGAGTTTATCCCTCGGATAAAAACATCTTTTATCTCGTATTCTCCGGCCGAATCAATTTCAAAATCATCCACGGAAATCTTGGATTGGTCAATGTTGATTTTTGTCTGCTCCCCCTTGTTTTGGGAAACCAGGATTTGGAAACGGAATTGGCCCTTCCAAATAATGTGCATCTTCTTTATTTTATCACAGAGAGATTGACAATTCAACCTTCCTGTTATTATAATAATACATATGCAAATAACGGAACAAAGTTTATTAAACCCTCCCAGGGTGGGCGACATCGTCGAAGGTATAATTATCGGCAAGGGCCAGTCTACAGTTTACGTCGACTTGGGAAACAAGGGAGCCGGCATTATTTACGGCCGGGAATTTCAGGCCGCCAGAAACGAACTAAGAGGTCTTAAAATAGGCGACAAGGTTTTTGCCAAGATTATTGATTTGGAAACAGATAAGGGCTACATTGACTTATCTTTAACAGAAGCCGGCAAGGAAATGGGCCAGGAGCAGCTAAGACAAAAAAAAGAAGAAGGCCAGACTATCAAGGTGAAAATTGTCGGAGCCAACAAAGGCGGCCTCTTGGCAGAAGCAGACGGCATCAGGGGCTTTTTGCCGGTATCCCAGCTTTCTTCAGAGCACTATCCCAGAGTGGAGGGAGCAGATAAAATCAAGATTTTAAGCCATCTTCAGCAAATGGTCGGCCAGGAGCTGGAAGTTAAAATTATCAATATGGATCCCAAAAAAGAAGTTTTGGTTTTTTCAGAAAGAGCCACAGAGGCAGAAAAAATAAAAGAGATACTGAAACAATACAAAACAGGAGATGTTATAGAGGGAGAAGTCACTGGCATTGTTGATTTTGGTGCTTTTATTAAGTTTTGTGCGGACTCCGAGGAAATTGAAGGCCTAATACATATATCTGAACTCGACTGGCAGTTAATTGAAAATCCGGCTGAGATTGTGGAGGTCGGCCAAAAGGTTAAAGCAAAAATAATGGAAATCACGGATGACGGCCGCGTTTCCTTATCCCTCAAGGCGCTTAAAAAAGATCCCTGGCAAGACATTAAAGATAAGTATAAAAAGGGAGATGTCGTTGAGGGACTGATAACTAAATTCAACCCCTTTGGCGCCTTCGTTGAAATAGAGCCCAAAATCCAGGGGCTGGCCCATATTTCTGAATTCGGCACAAAATCCGCCATGGAAGAAGAATTAAAAATCGGCCAAAGGTATAAATTCAAGATTTCCCAGGTTGAACCCAAAGAACACAAGATGACCTTGACATTACAAAGAGAATAGGGTATAATGGAGAATTGAGTTTTGAAGGAGGACAAAAATGAATAGGGTCAGAGAAGGAGAGCTAACCGTCGCTCGACCACGATCGCCTCAAAGCAAGATTATTGTAGGAAAGGCCATCCTGGTGGATAGTAGCCAGGACCTGGTATCAATAAGAACAAATAGAAATGGGGAAATCCAGAATGTCAGAATGGCCGAAGCCTACGGGCTCAACACGCTTATTGATTACTACGAAAAGGGGAACAAGCAGCCCGATCGAAAACGGCAGAGAAAAGGAGAAACAGATAAGACCGTAGAAAAGATGGCCCTGGCGCTCTGCCTAGAAGCAGAGCCCTATCACCCAGAACTCTCTGTTTTCCTAAAGGCCATGAGCCCGGAAACTGTGCAGAAAGCAAAAGCTTTCTTGCAAACAATAATGGAAAAAGAAGTATGGATAGATTACAGGGCCTTGAGATATAAGGCCAAAAAAATGCCGGAAAGGCACAAGTAAATCTTGAAAACAAATCTGTCAGGGGTGAGCTCTTGACAGATTTTTTTTAGGTGTTATAATACCCCATTAGCACATCAAAAGCTAAATAATGATAGGAGGTATTAGAATGGCTATTGATTTAGAGGCTCTGGCAGAGGGTTTTGAGGATGAACCAAATATCCTCAAAATTCAGCGGGGCAGCAGGAGAGGCGAGGATTTCCCTCGTCGCCAAAAAAAACAAAACAGGCGTTATCAGGCGCCAAAAATGGAGGAAAAAATGAAAAAAGATAACATTACTGAACCTGAGGTCAAGAAACCCAACCCCTTCTGGGCTGCTGTGGATGCAGCCCGAGCCATCAAAACCAGAAGGCCCCAAGAGGAACAGCCAAAAGAGATGGCCGCCCTCAAAGAGGCCCTGGCTTCGCTAGATGATGGCGACAAGGAAAGGATCCTCTGGCGCCTCGTAAAAGAGGTGTTGGAGGACGAAGCACCGGTGCCCTGTCTCTTCCCGATGGCCAGAGAATGTCACATGATGACGGTGGCGTACAACGCAGCTTGCCTGCGGCGAGTAATCGTCGAGGGCGATCTGACTCTTGATGACTTGAAAGTAGGCGGCCTCGCCGAAATCAAGATCAATGAGAAAAAGAGGCCCTACATAGTGTACTATGTAGGCAAAGAAAGTTTGTCCAATGGACAGACAAAGCTGCGGGAAGCTGGAAAAAACAGGGCCGCTGATATAATCAGCGAGCACCTGAGAAAGGCGGACAGGCACAAAGAGCTGGAAAGGGCCGCCCGGGCCGCCCGCAATGCTGCTAGCGCCGAAAAGGCAACCTAAAAGAAAGCCCTCCGAGGAAACAAGGGGGGCTTTTCTAATTTGAATTTTTAAACCCTTGTGCTAAAATTGATTTAATGAAAAAGATCACCAAACATCTGCTTATTATCCTCTTGATTTTCCTGGCTGTTTCGGGTATTTTTACCTTAATTTCAGATCCCCTCAAGGAACTGGAAGAAATCCCTTTTTCTGCTGTAATGGAAGATGTTAGCCGGGAGAAAATAAAGAAAATACAAATTGAGGGTGATGAATTAATAATTACTTATCGTGACCAGGCCGAAGCCCGATCGAGAAAAGAAGCAGGCGTAGCCCTTTACCAGTCTTTGACAGATTACGGAGTAGATAAAGAGAAAATAAGAGCGGTGGAAATTACCACCAAGGAAAAGGGCGATGCCTGGAGTTGGCTGCTTCCCCTCTCTTTGATTCTGCCGGTTGTTATCTTCTTTCTCTTTTTCTGGATGATCTTCAGGCAAGCCAAAGGAGGAGCTATGCAGGCTTTTAATTTTTCCAAAGCCAGAGCCCGGCTTTTCGGAGCAGAGGGTCATCCCAAAGAGAAAATTACTTTTAATGATGTGGCTGGTTTAGTAGAAGCCAAGGAAGAGCTAAAAGAGGTGGTGGACTTTCTTAAAAATCCTAAAAAATTTCTGTCAATGGGGGCCAGAATCCCCCGGGGAGTGCTTTTGATGGGTCCGCCGGGAACGGGAAAAACACTTTTGGCCAGAGCGGTGGCCGGAGAAGCCAGAACTCCCTTTTTCCATATTTCCGGCTCGGAATTCGTGGAAATGTTCGTGGGAGTGGGAGCGGGACGCGTCAGAGACTTGTTTTCTACGGCCAAAAAAGCGGCCCCGGCCATTATTTTCATTGACGAGCTGGATGCGGTCGGCAGGCATAGAGGAGCCGGCCTGGGAGGAGGGCACGACGAAAGAGAGCAGACCCTAAACCAAATTCTGGTGGAAATGGACGGTTTTGAAAGGGATAGCAATGTCATAGTTATGGCTGCCACCAACCGGCCAGATGTCTTGGATCCTGCCCTATTAAGGCCGGGCAGGTTTGACCGGAGGGTCATTCTCGACCTGCCCGATATAAACGACAGGGAGGCGATTTTAAAAATTCATGCCAAATTAACGCCTCTGGGTTTAGACGTTAATTTAAGAGAAATTGCCGAAAGAACCCCTGGGTTTTCCGGAGCAGACCTTGCCAACCTGGTTAACGAAGCGGCTATTTTTACCGCCCGGCGCAACAAAAGCCAGATCTCTCAGGAAGAATTGTTAGAATCAATTGACAAGGTTTTATTAGGACCGGAAAGAAAAAGCCATATCTTATCAGAAAAAGAAAAGAAAATAGCAGCTTACCACGAGGCCGGCCATGCCCTGGTAGCCAGTTTTATGCCGGAAGCAGAACCCATCAGAAAAATATCTATTATTGCCAGGGGGAGAGCGGCCGGCTATACTCTTAAATTGCCGAGCAAAGAGAAGTATTTAAAAACCAAGGGTGAATTTATTTCAGAATTGGCAGCTTTGCTCGGAGGTTATACCGCTGAAAAAATGGTTTTTAAAGAAATCACCACCGGAGCCAGCAATGATCTGCAAAAGGCCTCCGAATTGGCCAGAAAATTAATCAAAGAATACGGCATGTCAGAAAAGATGGGTCCCATAGCTTTCGGAGAAAAAGAAGAAATGGTTTTTCTGGGCAAAGAAATAGGAGAGCAGAGAAATTACTCTGAAAAAGTGGCTGCTAAAATAGACGAGGAGGTTTCTTTCTTTATTAAAAATGCTGCGGCTGACGCCAAAAAGGTTTTAAAGAAGAAAAGAAAACTGCTGGAGAAAACAGCCAAGATTTTAGCTGAAAAAGAAACCATCGAAAGGGAGGAGTTTGAAAGGCTGGTGAGAATTAATAAAAAAGGAGGGAGTTTTAGGGTTAAGAAAATTTCGGGCGCATAGTTCAGAGGTTAGAACGCCACTCTTATAAAGTGGAGGCCCTTGGTTCGATTCCAAGTGCGCCCACCCTGGGCAGTTGGCGCAGTGGTTAGCGCGCTACTTTGACATAGTAGAGGTCACAGGTTCAAATCCTGTACTGCCCACAAAAATGAAAGCCAAAAACCCAACCCCTAAAATTATTTACCAAAACAGTGATTTGCTAGTATTGGATAAGCCAGCCGGAGTTAATGCAGACGATTTTCCCAAAAGGGTTCACAGATTAGACAAAGACACCTCCGGGGTATTGCTGGTGGCTAAAAATGACAAAACATTGGAGTTTTTACAAAAACAGTTTAAGGAAAGGAAAGTGAAAAAAACATACCTGGCCCTGGTAACAGGCAATCTTAAAAATAAAACTGGGGCTATTGAAACCCTGTTAGGAAGATCGGCAAAAGACAGAAGAAAACAAAGGGTTTTCCTAAAAGAAGGTCCGGAAGCTGAGGGAAAAAGAGAAGCTGTCACTAAATACCGCGTATTGCAAAGCTTTAAAAACTATGATTTAATTGAAGCCGAGCCCTTAACTGGCAGGAAACACCAAATCAGAGCTCACCTGGCCCATCTGGGCCATCCTATTGCCGGAGACAAGCTTTACGGATTCAAAAATCAACCGTGTCCCGAAGGGTTAAAAAGGCAGTTTCTTCACGCCAAATATCTGAAAATATGGTTGCCCGATGGCCAGTTAAAGGTATTTGAATCAAACTTAGCCAAAGACTTAGAATTATGTCTAAAAAAGATAAAAACTATGTAAGGCCGGGAGATACCGTCAGGGTCTCCCAGAAAATACAAGAAAAAGACAAAGAAAGACTGCAGGCTTTCGAGGGTTTGGTTATTGCCAGAAAGCACGGATCTGAGCCGGGAGCTACCATTACTGTCAGAAAAGAGATCTCGGGAGTGGGCGTGGAAAAAATCTTTCCCATGCACTCCCCTACCATAGACAAGATAGAGGTTATAAAAAGGGGCAAGGCGAGAAGAGCCAAGCTTTACTATATAAGAAAGGCCAAGGGCCAGAGGGCTAAAATTAAAGAAAGGTGAATGCGGACGTGGCGGAATTTGGTATACGCAATAGACTGAGGCTCTATGGGCATCTTGCCCGTGTGGGTTCAAGTCCCACCGTCCGCACCATTGAGAGCTGTGAATATTATTGACAAAATAACACCTAAAGCTGGACGGCTAGCTCAATGGTTAGAGCGCATGGTTTACATCCATGAGGTTATAGGTTCGAGTCCTATGCCGTCCACTTCCTGCCGCGGTAGCTCAGTGGTTAGAGCACTTCTCTGAAAAAGAAGGGGTGGTGAGTTCAATTCTCACCCGCGGCACCAAAAATTAGGCGGGTGTAGCACAATGGTAGTGCATCTGGTTGCCAATCAGAGTACGTGGGTTCGATTCCCATCACCCGCTCC
>Ga0180434_10002680_pt1 | contig 23357 bp, 14 predicted proteins | sample SS_ome_7_FD_132453 | JGI IMG/M metagenome (GOLD analysis project Ga0180434, IMG submission 132453) | Hypersaline lake sediment archaeal communities from the Salton Sea, California, USA - SS_1_D_2 metaG | ecosystem: Environmental > Aquatic > Non-marine Saline and Alkaline > Hypersaline >... | reverse complement strand
GATGGCCGCCGGCTCGGCGCAAGTGACCGCGTCGGTGCCGGGCGCGCAGTCGACCGGCATGGCCCATGTGACGGTGACCAATGATCCGATCGAGCAGTTGCTGGTCGATCCGCCGCAAATGGACTTGGCTGTCGGCGACACGCAGCCGTTGCGCGTGCAGGGCTATGCGGCCTGCGGCACGCACGAGATGTTCCCCCACCCCGATTTGCAGCTGACCTCCGCCGGACCCGATCGCTACTGCATCCAGATTCAGCGGGGCAACTGGATCGACGCCCTGAAGCCGGGGCAAGGCAGTGTGGCGGTCGACTGGCAGAACCGGCTGAAGCTGGACGTGCCGGTCAGTGTGACCGACAGCCCGTTTACCGATCTGCGGATCGAGCCGGCCGTGGCCGTGTTGCATCCTGGGCAGGGGATGCGGTATCAGGTCAGTGCCTTGCGCGGCGGCCAGCGGCGGATGCTTGGCCCGGAAGACGGGCTGGAACTGCTCTCGACTAATCCCGGCGTGGCCCAGGTCGGCAATGGGACGACCGTCTTGGGTTCCTCGCCCGGTAGCACGAACATTGTGGCCCGGTTCCGCGGCCAACAGACTGAAGCCGCGTTGGATGTCACCCCCGGCGACGTCGTGATGGGCGGCGGTCCCGGCGGGGTGTATGTGGACGATGGCGGATACCATGTGGTTGGGCCCGGCTATACGGACGGCTATGTCTATCGAGACGGAGTCTGGGTCGACGACGGCACGACGATCATCGACGGAGGCATCCCAGGCGTGATCGGTCCGGATGTGTATATCGACGGGCCTCCGCTGGCCGACGCGGTTGGCCTGCAGTTCGTGCCGGAAGTGCTGCGGCTGCCGCTTGGTTCGGCGGGGTCGGCGGTGCAGGTGGTCGAGGTCTTGGCCGACGGCACGTTCGGCCGCGATGTGACCGGTCACCCGGAGCTTCAGATCAGCGATCCGCAGGAGGTGGCCACCCGCGAGGGTAACGTCTTCCGTCCGGCACAGCCTGGGCAGGAGAGCATCGGCGCGAAGCTGGGCCTCTTGACAGCCGATCCGTTATTGGTTTCGGTGGGGGAGGCGTCGGGCATCGGCGGGCTGATCGTCCAGCCCAACCCGTTGTTGCTCTCCTCGGGCAGTTCGGGTGGGTTTGACGCCGTGATGTTTGATCCTGGCGACGGCCAGTTGCCCTATCCGATAGAGAATTACAGGCTCACCCCCGCGAAGGGGCAAGGGATTGTTGAATCGCTCGATGAGCGGACGCTCCGGGGGTTGGCTCCCGGGATGACGCAGGTGCGGATCGCGGCTGCGGACCCAGCCGGTAGCGGGGGCGAGATCACGACGATCGCCAATGTCGAGGTGATGTCCGGCGGTGTGATCACGCTCAGCCCGGCGGAGATGACGCTGAAGGTGGGCGAAACCACCCCACCGCTGGAGGTGACAACCATCGGTTCGGACGGTATCCCCACGCCGGTGCCGGCGACGGTGGAAAGCCTCGATGAGAACATCGTGGTGCCCGATCCGCTGACGCCCGGGGCGTTTGTGGCGCAGGGGCTGGGCGAGACGCAGATCCTTGCCCGATATCGTGGTTCGGAAGCGACCGCCGCGGTGATCGTCACGGGCGATCGGTTCCTCAACGTCGAATCGACGTTGCACGAGGGGCCCGATCGGTTCGAAGTTTCGCTGACGGTCCTAGCGGCCGGGACCGAAGGTCCGTTAGAATATCGGGCATATGGAGCCGATCAACCGCCGGCCGAGACGTGGGTACCCTCGCAAATGCAGGGCGACCAGCGTATGGTGACACTTCGCAGCCCGCCGTTGCCTTACGGCCTTCGGGGGGAAACCCATCAGTTGATCCTCGAAGCCCGGGACCCGAATACCGGCAGCGTCGAGCAGTACCCCTATCGGTTCCGGCTGCGTTCCGAGATCGAGGACGAGACTCGCTCGGGCCAGTCGGGGGCGGTGGACAGCGGGCCGATGGGCCTTGGGCCCGATCCGCTGCTGGGGCAATGAGGATGAAGAATGACCAATGTCCAAGGCCCAAGGACCAAGGCCCAAGGACCAATGAAGTGGGTTGCCGAACGATCTGCGATTTGCAATTTCAGTCGTTCCAAGTTTCGTTGAACGGAAGCCGAAGGCGCTGTTTTGCGGAACGGTTTATCCCTCAAAACAGCAGCGCCTTCGGCTTCCGTTAAACGATTTACTGATCAAACTTGGAACTACTGAAATTTGATACCCCCCATTCCCTCCAATTCGCCAACGACTTATGCCATTTCCTGACGAACGCGACCGCCAATTGATCCGCCGTGCCGAACAGGTGGAGAATCTGGCGACGGATTTGTGTGACTGGCTTTCCGAGTTCAACCCGGCACGCCGGGCGACTGAACTGCTGCCGATCGCCGAGAGCGATGAGTTCGAGGTCTTGCAGTTGCGGCGGCTGGCCGGCAGCCTCTACACCTCGGCGAAGGTGCCGGTGGCGGCGGCCGTGTACGGGCCTTCGCAGGTGGGCAAGAGCCTCCTGGTCGGCCAGGTGCTCAAGCCGCACAGCGAGAACTTCTGCCCGATCGGCGGCGACGAATCGCACGGCGAGCCGGCCTATTACAAGGAACTGTCGTTCGACAACGACCTGAACCCGCAATGCGGCTCGAACGAAGCCACGGCCCTGGTCACCCGGTTCACGACCAAGGACCGGATCGGCGCCAGTGTTTCGCCGGAGTATCCGGTGATGGTTCGTGCGTTGACGCGGGTCGAGTGGCTTCGGGTGTTGGCCCGGGGGTTCCATGTGGAATGCCGCACGCCGGAGCAGACCTGGCAGCCGGCTGAGCTGGAGGAACTGTTCGAGGACCTCCACCGCAGCCACCGCGGCGATGAGGTCGACCGTAAATGGCGCATGGACATCCTCGACGCCTATTCCTACATGCGGGGCGTCGACCGCCGCGGGTTCCAGTCGAAGGAATCGATCCTCAATGGGCTTCTGAGCCGCTATCCGCTCTCCGAAGATGGCTATGTGGCGGCCGCCGCGGCTCTGTTTTGGGACGGCTGGGGCTCGCTGACTCAGCTGTTCAACCGGATCAACAACTTCCTGGCCCGCATCACCCTCGGCGACCACGACCCGGCCATCTTCACCCATTGGGCGGGTGTCCGCTTCCTGCTGGACAGCCAGCGGGCGAAGGTCCACGAGCGGCGGACCTCGAAGATCTGGCAGCGGGTCGACTGGGCCGACTTCCACCTGCTGCCCAAGGGCGACTACTACATCCTCGACTACCAGCCGGGCAGCGGTACCGGTAAGGAGGAACTCGAAACGATCCAGGCCGGCATGCTCGAACTGGCCATGCCCGTGCTCCCCCACCGGCTCAACGACGATTGGCGCCGCGTGGTCGAGCAGATGGACTTCCTCGACATCCCCGGCATGCGGGCGGGCCGCCAAGGCGCTGAGCAGGGTAAACGCACCACGGCCGATACGCTCGAAGAGCAGATGGAGATCGTCAAACGCGGCAAGGTGGCCTACCTGTTCGAACGATACACCGACGAGCTGCAGATCCAGACGCTGCTTCTGCTCAGCCGCGGCGGGAACCTGGAAGTCACCAGCCAGATGAAGCACCACATCGACAAGTGGGGCCGCGCCCGGTACGGCGAGAAGGTCTGGCCGACGAAGGTGGCCGACGAGATGCCCGCATTGTTCGTCGGCATGACCGGCATCGACGAAGAGTTCCGCAATCGCGAAGAGTATGCCGACAAGGGACTCTACGAGAATCGGCTCGGCCAGTTGGTCGACGCGTTGGGGCCGGTGATGAACGATTTCGGCGGACGCGGCAAGCCGTTCACCAATGCCTACCCGATCCGCTATCCCGGCACCTGGGACACGGACGACGAACAGCGCCAGAAAGACGATCCGGAGAAGTGGGTTCGGGCGCGGAAGGCATTCCTCGAAGCTGAGATGGTCCACACGCACACCAAGGCGCCGGAGCTGCGCTGGGACGCGGCGATGCGGGACGACGACGGCGGGCTGTCGCTGATCAGCGTCGGCATCCGCGCCGTGACCACCGCCGACGAGAAGCAGGAGCAGTTGCAGAAGGAGATCGACGAGGTCCGCAACCGGCTTTTGCAGCTTTCCCGCGGGTGGGTGATCGACCCGGACGCCAACGTCGACCGCGAGAAGCGCCTGGCTGCGGCCCGCCGCGTGGTCAACTGGCTCACCGCCAACGAAGAACGGGTGTATTATCGGGTCCACGCCTTGCAGGAATCGCTCTCGGTAGCCAACGGCGACGAGTGGCAGCTTGCCGATTGCGTCGATACGCAAAACCGGCGGATGGGCGATCCGGTGCCGCGGCAACTGCGCAACTTCATCCACGAGTGGGCCACCGTCGCGGTGCCGAAGCGTTGGGAGGAGTTCTGCAACACGCACAAGGAAGGCGAGCCCTGGCTCGACCCGCGCGATTTCAGCACGTTCACCCGCTATTTGAAGGACTACCTGCTTAGCGGCGACGTGTTCGACAAGCTCTTGGAGAACCTCGACCCGGTCGTCCACCTGAAGACCCGTGACGAAGCCGCCCGGCGGCACGCGCGGCGCAAGTATGTGCGGATCGTGCTGAACGACTATGTCATGAACCCCGGGCCCAGCCAGGCCGCCATCAAGCCGCCCAATGCGGAGGACACGGGCGGCTATGAAGACGAGGAGGGCAACGGCGACGACTTCTCCCGCTTCGGCTTGATGGCCGCGTTTGTTCAGCGCTGGGCCGACCGCTTGCCGGAGGCCTTGGCGCGGGGCGCGGGCGAGCATGTGAAACTGCCGCCGGGCAATTCGGAAATCATCGACATTTTGGCCCCATTCGAGAAGCATTAAGGTGACAGTTCAGCCGTCGGACGTACGTCATTCCCGCGCAGCCGGGAACCCAGGTGATTCATGCAGTTCTCCGGGTTCCCGCCCGCGCGGGAATGACGAAAAGAGAACCTGCGACAAGTGCATCGCTTCATTTGGCTGAACTGTTACGCATCAAGAAGGATTAACCCTACCCATGCACGTTTTGTTTGCCAACACTGGGATCCAACTCGTCTGCGTTCCCTTGCGCGGTGGCAGCCGCTATCAGACCTCGCAGATCGGCTATGGGTGGCAGCGCGCCCATTGCGGCAGCGGCGCCGAAAATGAGACGGCCCACGCCTACCCGTACATCCAGTGGCAGATCGTCCAGGCGGGCACAAGCAAGCTCTTCCTGGCCGTCGACACGACCTGTGGCGATCCCGAGATCGGCTACTTCTGCGAGCCCAGCGCGCTGACCGGCGATTTCACTGCCCGGCTCGACGGTCTGCTGGACCTCGAGGGCCATCCGCTGAAGGGGATGCCGCCGTTGGAGGTCTGCATTCGCCCGGCCACGGCCGTCGCCGGCGACGCGAAGCACGTCCACATGGTCGTCGACTTCGGCAACAGCCGCACCGGCGCGCTGCTGCTGGAGTTGGCCGGGGAAATCTCGCAGACGCCCTTGATGTTGCCTTTCGAGCTGTTGAACCGGTTCCACCTCGACGCGTGGGACGAAGAAGGCGAATACCAGAGCAGCCCCGGCGCACGGTGGTTCTCCTCGAAGACCCACTGGTGTACCACGCCCTACCTGCCGCCGGTGCCGCAGACGAAGATCGAGTACCACGCGGTCGACGAGGAAGAAGGCGAGGCCGGCTGGTTCCGGCGCGGCAAGAAGAAGAACCTGCAGCGCAAGGTCGAGGTCGCGACCACCCCGCCGTTGTTCGACGACCTGTCGATGGTCCGCATGGGACGCGAAGCGGACGAAGTCACCCAGGTCATGCGGGCCGAGGGCGACATCCGCATCGGCCTGAGTTCGCCGAAACGCTACCTTTGGGCCGACGACTCCAGTTGGCTCGAGGGCGCGAATTGGCACATGGCCGATCCTGCCGACCGGTCGGGTGGCGGTACCTACGCCGCGACCTTGAAGGGCCCGCTGCTGCGGTTCATCCATGAGGACGATCGCGATTTCCTGCTGGAACGGGACGAGCCGCTCGAGCACGAATACGCCACCGACACGCCGCTGAAGCCGCGCCACGCGCCGCGTTCGATGATGACCGCGGCCATCTACGAGATGCTCTGCCAGGCGTACAGCTATGTCAATTCGCTCGCCTACCGCAATGCCTCGGGCGATGCCGGGCGGACTCGTGAGCTGCGCACGCTCACGCTGACGTTTCCCAGCGGGATGGTCCAGGAGGAGCAGAAGCGGTTGTCCGCCCAGGTGAACAAGGCGATCAACATCTTCGCGGTGACCTTGGGCAAGAACCAACGGGTCAAGCCGCAGTTGAACCTCAATATCGACGAGGCCAGCGCGGTGCATTTGACCTACATCTGGAGCGAACTGCGAATGCTCGGCCAGGACCCGCGGCTCTGGTTCGGCACGCTCCACCAGGACCGCGGCAAGAAGAAGCCCAAGCCGGTCGAAGAGCCCGAGCCGGTCAGCGCCTCGCCGGCGGGCCGACGCCGCGGCCGCCCGGGCATGCGTCGCCCGGGAGGACCCAGCCGCGGCGGGACGACAGCCGAGCAGGACCCGTTCGCCGACGGCGGCCAGGAGATCCGCATCGCGTGCATCGATATCGGCGGCGGGACGACCGACCTGATGATCGCCCGCTACACGTTCGAATCGCGGATCGACGACGCCATCCACGGCCAGATCCTCCATCAGGACGGCATCTACCTCGGCGGCGATCAATTGGTCAAGCGCCTACTGGAGACAATCATTGTGCCGGCGATGGCCGACAGCCTGGCCTTGGAGGACGAGGATATCCAATTGCTCTTTGGCCCGGAGGTGCCCCGCAACCGCGAAATGCGGGCGCAGCGCGTCAGTTGGATGAACCGCCTGCTGATCCCCCTGGCTCAGACCTACCTGGACAACGCCGTCAATGAAATCACCGACGAGCCGATCAGCCACACCGACCCCGAGATCGTCGACCCGGCCGTGGTCGAAATGCTTCAAGCGGCGTTCGACAAGCTCCGCGGCCCGGGTTATTACAATGCAAGCCAGGAACTCGACCTCGCCTTCGATAAGCCGGAATTCGAGAGCGTGGTCTACGACGTCTTTGACGAGCTTCTATACGACTACTGCCAGCGAATCGTCGACCATGAGGTCGACATCGTGTTGCTGGCCGGCCAGCCGTCGAAGCTCTCGTACATCCAGGAGATCGTGAAGATGTACGTGCCGCTGGCCCCGTCGCGCATCGTGCCGATGCATAACCATTACGCGGGCAATTGGTACCCGTACCAGGACGAGAAGGGGCACAACCCGGGGGTGATCATCGACCCGAAGAGCCCGGTCGTCGTCGGCGCGGCCATCGAGTTCATGGCCCGGCACGGCATGTTGCCGCAGTTCAAGTTCCAGATGAAGGGCAAGGCCCTGGAGAACAGCTACTATTGGGGCGTCATGTCCGACGCGACCTCCGGCATCCGCAACGAACGCATCCTGTTCCGCCCGGTCGAGGATCAGGCCAAGGAAGAGATCACCGAGTTCACGACCAGTTCGCAGCGCGTGTTGATCGGGCGGAAGCTCTCCGGCGAGGAGGAGTCGCAGGCCACGCCCACCTATCTGCTGAAGATGGACGTCGGCGACCGGATTGGCCCGACTGAAATCGTCGTGAAGATCAAACGCAAACAGGCCACCAAGGAGTCGGAAGAGGTGTTGGAGGTCGAGTCGGTCACCGGCATGGTCGCCGGCGAGGATGCAATGCTCGGCGAAAACGTCTTCTTCAACTGGCGGACGTTGGCCGACGAGCGGTATTACCTCGACACCGGTGGGCTGGACAATATCGAGTTGGGCGCCGGTGCGTAGCGAGCGGATCGTGTGTGGATTCGGCTGGTTCGTAGTCCCGCCTTCAGGCGGCGATTCCGGGCACATCCGCGGCGTTGCCGCCGTAGGAGTTTTACGGACAAAACCAGTAAGTTGACCGTCATTCCCGCCTGCGCGGGAATGACGGTTGGAGGATTCGGCTGCCGGTTTTGTCCGTCAAGACTCCTAGGGCGGGGCTACGAACGAATGCTGCTGACCCGGCCCGGCGTTAGTCGTTGAACAACCATTGAATTGTCTTTTGCACGCGAACGGAGTTGGACCAATGGCCCTATGGGGAAAGCAAGAGGAAGGTGGCGAGAACCCGACGACTCAAGACGGGAACGATCCCCAGGCCGTTGAGGCGGATCACGCGGCCGACCTCGACCAAGTCGCCGATACCTTGGGTAAATTCGGCCGGCAGCTCGATCAGGCCAGCGAGCAACTGATGGCCTATCTGCTGCGGCGGGAGGCGGCCGCCAGCGGTGCGAAGGGTGGCACGCCTGACTTTTCGGCATTGGCCGAGAAGATTGACGCGATCGGTGCCCGACTCGAAGGCCTCGGCGGCGGAAGCGGCTCGGGCGACATGGGGGAAACGCCAGTCGGGGAACCGACCATCTCGCCCGATATGCTCCAAGCGATCGTCGGCCCGGTGGCCGAGAAGCTCGAACAACTCGAATCCAAGCTGTCGGCTGTCGCCTCCAGCGGCGGGAAACCCGAAGAGGTGCTCGGCCCGATGCTCGGCCAGGTTCACGACGGGATCAACCAGCACCACCAGGCCATTGCCCAGACGATCACGCAGACGCTCGGCCAGGTGCAGCAGCACCTCGACACCGGCATGCAGCACCTCGCCGGGCAAGTCCAGCAGAACCTCTCGCACGCGGTCCAGTACATGCTGGCCGAGTTGCGTCCACCGGAGCCGGAACAGTCGGACGACGCGCTGGGTGGCGACTGGCAGCAGGCCCTCTTCGGTCCGGCGTTGGCCCAGTATCCCGGGCTGGACGCCCAGCGGAACCAACTCCTGGCCGACCTTTTGGCCGGCAACGCGGCCGCGCAGGCGTTGATTGGAGAACTGCTCGTCTTCCGCGCGACGCCGGTCGAAAAGATGGCGCCGCTGTTGAAGGAGGTCGGCGAGGCCTATTACCGTTGGCAGCCGAAACGTCAGCCCGGCTCGATGCCGATGGAAGATGCCTTGGTCGCCTGGCTGAAGCGTTGCTGCGATGAGGCAGGCATCGGTAATACGATCGAGGTTGTCCATCCGGGCGAGCGCGTCGATTCGGCCCGCCACACCACGCTGGGCCGCGGCGTGGAGATCACCGAAGTGCTCGGCTGGATCGTACTGCGCGACAACGGGCGCGTTTACACCAAAGCCACCGTCGCTGTCCGCTAGAAGGGAGTCGTCCCGGCATGTACACGTTCCAATGTACCAATTGCGGTCACCAGCTCCAGCGTCCGACGCAGCCATTTAGCTGCCCGCAGTGCGGCCGGCAAGCGGTCGGTCTGTTCCGGCCGGTGCAGCCCGGCTCGCAACCGCCGGGGCCGGGCGCGGTGCCACCTGGTCCGTCGGCTCAGCCGGGCATGCCGCCTCGAGGGGCGATGCCGCCGGGTGCTGGCGGGTATCCCAGCCACGGGTCGGCGACTGGTGTGCCACCGGCGCCGGGTGGTGGTGTGCCGCCGCGTCCCGGGATTCCGCCGCGACCGCCGTCGGGTTATCCATCAGGTCAGCCAGGCGGCTATGCGCCACCTCAACATGGCGCGCCTTCCCAACCGATGCCGCAACAGCCACCCCAGCAACCGCCACAACACTACGGCCAGACCCCGCAATCGCCACAACCTTCAGGCCAGCCCCCGGTGTGGCAGCCGTACTCGCAGCCGCAGGCACCGCAAGCCCCACAGCCGCCGCAAGCCGGAACGCCCGGCCCGCCGATGCCGCCCTACGGTCAATCGCCCCCTCCGAGTTCGCCGCCGCAGGCTCCTTCGCCGCCCGGCGGTGCTCCGCAACAGGCTGCCGACCAACAATTCCCGCAGCAGCCCCAGATGCCGCAAGATTCGTCCGGCCAAGCCTTTTCAGGCGGTTTGCCGCCTGCCCAACCGGCGCGCTTCGATACGCCACCTCCGCAAGCCCCGCCGCCTCCGCAGCCACCGTCGACAGGTCCGACCGGGCCGGCCCCCCTGGAGGCGTCGCGCCCCGTCTCGCCGCCGCGGAGCACACCACCTCAACCGCCGGCGGCTCCTGCCCCGCCGTCCTCGCCCGGCGTACCCGAGCGGCCTCAAGCACCGCGGCCTTCGGAACCGCCGCCGCAGTCCGAGCGGACCGCTCCGCGTCCGGCCGAGCCGAAGCCGGGCCCTCGTGAGCCGGCCGAGCGGGCGAAGCCTGCCGCACCGCCGTCAGGCAAGCCCGTCGCGAAGCCGTCGGCTCCGCCCTCGGCGAAGCCTGCCCCGCCGCCCGAGAAAAGGCGAGAGCCGGGCAAGAAGGAGCCCGTCCGAGCCGAACGGCCAAAGTCGGCCCCGCCTGCGAAACCGAAGCCGCCGGAACCGCCTCGGCCCGAGCAGTTTGCCTGGGCCTATCCGTCGCGACCGCCACAGTCCGGTGCCCGGCCGATGCAGCAACCGCCGGCCGTGGATGACCAGGGACGCATCTTTCTACATGCCGGTGGGCGGCTGGTCGCTATTGAGCAGCGGGAGGGTAAGCCGGAGGTCTGTTGGGAATACGTCACCGGCAGCCACGCTCCCGGCCCGGTCGTGATTGCGCCGGACGGTAGCCTACGTCTGCATTGCAGCGACGGCATGCTCCACTTCCTCACCCGCGATGGCAAGCAGATCAACGCCCCGGAGGAGGTCGGCGAACCGCTCGGCTATGCCGCGCCGGTGGTCGATGCCGGGGGGGCGACGTACATCAGCGCCTACGACGGTGGGCTGATCCGCGTCGGTCCCGACGGCAAGCGGCAGAAGCCGGGCAGCTATCTGCGCACCCGGCAGAAGCTCGACGCCCCGGGCATCATTCATGAAAGCACGCTCTATATCGGTTCGGAGGAGGGCTACATCTTTGCCGTTGAATTGGGCGAGCGCCGCGGCCGGAACCGCTGGGATCATTCGGCCGAGGTGGGGCATGCCGGGTGGTATATCCGTGCCGGAGTTGCCGTGACCGACGACGAACTGCTCGTTGTCGCCGGCCGCGACGAACACCTCTATGGCTTCCATCCCGACGGGCGTACAGCCTTCCGCACCCTCATGCCGGGCCAGATGCTCGGCTCGCCCGTGATCGACCGCCTCGGGCATATCTATGTCGGCATCAGTCAGGCCGAGCGCGGGAAAAAGCCCGCCGGACTGCTGGTATGCCTCGACGGCAATTCGCACAAGGTCCGCTGGCAATACCAAGCCGCCGGGCCGGTCGAAGCGACGCCCGTGATCGGCGACGACGATGTCATCTACCTTGGCGACAACGAGGGCCTGATCCACGCCGTCGATTTCAGCGGAAGCGGCAAGTGGACCGCCCAGGTCGAATCGCCGGTTCGCTCCGCCGGTACGATCGTCGGCCCCGGCCGTGTCGCCTTCGGGCAGGACAACGAGACGCTGATCGTGCTGGAGTGCTCCTCGAAGGCCTTGGCCGTCGCCGGCTGGCCGAAATTCGGCCGGACGCTGGCCAATAGCGCGTTGTAGCGCCCCCATGGCCCGTCTCTTGTGGTATCGGTTCAACGGCCTTACCTTGCCCGGCGCGTTGCGGGCACCAACCAAACGCGCCGGGCAAGGTAAGGCGGCTAACCTGATGATATACCCGATCGTTAATCTGACGATATAGTCGTCACGACCGGCAAGGTTCGCCTATCCGTGGGGCATTTCCCCGCTTTGGCATGCTGCCGAGGCGTTTTCTTGCTGCTTTTCCGCAACGATGGTGTATTGTTTCCTACGTTCATAAGGGTCCCCCCAAGGTCCGGAGGAAACAAAACCGTGGCAACTACCAAAACCCGCAAGACTGCCAACAAGACGACCAAGAAGGCAACCGCCTGCAAGAGCCCGGCTGCCAAGCAGAAGCCGGCCGAGGAGAAGGTCACGGTAGACCGCCGCACCACGAAGGGACGTCGCGCGGAAGCCGACCGCCGCAAGAAGAACGTCGAGATCGCCAAGGAGCGCCGGCAGGGCGAGCGTCGGGCGAAGGTGAACCGCCGACGCCAGATCGACCCGACCACCTGCGAGAGGGATTACTCGGGGGAGGAGATCGAATTCATGAACGCCCTGGACGAGTACAAGCGGACCAACGGCCGGATGTTCCCCACATGCAGCGAGATCCTCGAAGTGATCCGCGACCTGGGCTATGTGAAGCAGTCGGAGACCCCGGAGCAGCAGACCGATACCCCGGAAGAGGTTGTGTCCGGTGCGGCCGAGTGACGTTTCGAAGCGCCGTCTTGCCCGTTCTTCCTACCAACCCCGGCCTCTCGGTGCCGGGGTTTTTTGTTGCGAAAATCGGCCTTGCCCTAAGCCGGGGGTATCGCTATCCTCCGTGCCTTGTCTTGCTCCGTTGGCGCGTCTGCGACGCGTTGCGGAAGATTTTCTCGCAAGTCAGCAAAAAGGCGCCAAGACGTGCGAAATTCTCGCGATTTTCTCCGGTTCCGTGACCGTCGCCACTTCCACTGCTCGTGGGAGCTGCTTGCGGTCGGGCTGTTTCTGACGATGGCGGCCGGCTGCGGCAATATCGCGGCTCATGGACGCAACGCCGAGGGCGTGCGGCTGTTCCAACAGGCCCGGTATCAGGAGGCCTTGCAGCAGTTCACCGAGGCCAGCTACGCCGATCCAGCCAACCCGGACGCCTACTACAATTTGGCCGCCACCTGCCATCGCCTGGGCAGCCAACAGGGCGAGCGGTCCTACCTCGATCAGGCTGAGAACTTCTACAACCAGTGCCTCGATCGGCATCCGAACCATCGCGACTGCTACCGAGGGCTGGCCGTCTTGCTGGCCGAGCAGGATCGGCAGGACGAGGCCTTCCGTCTGGTCCAGGGTTGGGCCGATCGGCAGCCAATGCTTGCCGACCCAAAGATTGAATTGGCAAGGCTTTGCGACGAGTTCGGCAAGAAGCAGCAGGCCAAGGACCATCTCGTGGCGGCCTTGGCCAACGAGCCGAACAACGCCCGGGCGCTGGCCGCCTTGGGCAAAATCCGCGAGGAGATGGGCGACCACACCCAGGCCCTGGCCGACTATCGCCGGTCGCTCTACCACGACCGGTTCCAACCGCAGGTCGCCTCGCGGATGGCGGCACTGCAATCGCAAATGGGGCAAACCATCTCGACGACCCCATCCAACGGCACCCGGTTGGTCGAGCGCGACGGCGATCCGCGACGGTAGAGCCTCGGTTGGCCGGTGAACGATTCTTGGCGGGGCCGTCTCGCGATATTACATCCCGGTTGGCGGTCGGGCAAGATGCGGCCGCTAAATAAGTGTGGTGCACCCCCCCCGTATAGGCCGGCCCTTGTCGCGACGGCGATTGCGGTTAAGCTAGTGGAATACTTGCGGCCGCCTGACGGTTGCTCCGTCCGGGGAGCCGGAAGCTATAGTTCTGTACGCCATTTACGTTGACAGCCGAGTAAACCCATGCCAAAAGTTATTGTTCTGGACAATCTTTCGCAGGACGGGCTCGATCTGCTCGAGTCGGCCGGGAATATCGAATACGAAGTCCGTACCGGACTCGCGGGCGAGGAGCTGCGCCAGGCGCTGATGGAGTTCGACGGCGCCATCTGCCGCAGCGGCGTGAAGATCACTGCCGAGGCCCTGGAGGGCAACCACCGCCTGCGGGCGATCGCCCGGGCCGGGGTCGGTACCGACAATATCGACAAGGAAGCCGCCACCCGGCAAGGCATCGTCGTGATGAACACCCCGGGCGGCAACACGATCTCGACGGCCGAGCATACGATCGCCCTGATGATGGCCATGTCGCGCAATATCGCGCCGGCCCACCAGAGCCTCGTCGAGGGGCGCTGGGATCGGAAGAAGTTCATGGGCGCCCAATTGGCCGGCAAGACGCTCGGTATCGTGGGCCTGGGGCGAATCGGCCAGGCCGTTGCCAGCCGTGCCCACGCGTTGGAAATGCGGATTCTCGGCTACGACCCGTTCCTCTCCTCGGCGCGGGCGAAGGAATTGGGCGTCGAGACGGTTACTTCGCCGAAAGAGATGCTGCCGCTGGTCGACTATCTGACCGTCCACACGCCGTTGACCGACGAAACCCGTGGGCTGATCGGCGCGAAAGAACTCCAGACGATCAAGAAAGGCGCTCGGCTGATCAACTGCGCCCGGGGCGGCATCTACGACGAGGAAGCCTTGGTCGAGGGGCTGAAGAGCGGGCGACTCGGCGGCGTGGCGTTGGACGTCTATTCGAAAGAGCCCTGCACCGAGAGCCCCTTGTTCGGTATGCCCGGCGTTCTATGCACGCCCCACCTGGGCGCAAGCACCGCGGAGGCGCAGACCAACGTGGCGGTCGAGGCGGCCGAGTTGCTCATTGATTTCTTCACCACCGGCGCGATTCGCCAATCGGTCAATATGTCGCCGCTGGATCCGAAGACGCTCAGCGAGCTTCGGGCCTATCTTGATCTGGCCTATCGTCTCGGGCTGCTGTTGTCGCAGATGGACCACCACCCGCCGATCTCCTGCCGGATCAGCTACAAGGGCGAAGTGGCCAACAAGGACACGCGGCTGCTCTCCTCGGCCTTTGCGGCCGGGTTGATGGAGCATGCCATGGAAGAGGGTGTAAACATTGTCAACGCCGGCGTGTTGCTGCGGGAACGCGGTATTGAGTTGGTCGAGCAGCGCAGCACCGACTTGGGCGACTTTAGCTCCATGATCACCGCCGAGGTGGTCACCGAACAGAAGACCTCCATCGCGTCTGGCACCCTGTTCGGCAACACGATGCCGCGTCTGGTGCAAAAGGGGGAATGCCGCTTGGAAAGCTACCTCGACGGCACCCTATGCATCTTCGCCCACCGCGACCTGCCGGGCGTGATCGGCAAGGTGGGCAATGTGTTCGGGGTACATCGCGTGAACATTGCCCAGATGTCGGTCGGCCGTGCCGCGAATAAGCCGGGTGGTGAGGCGATTGGCATCCTGGCGTTGGATTCGCCGCCTCCGGCCGAGGCGCTGGCCGAGATACTCGAGTTGGACGAGGTCGAGAAGGCCTGGATCGTCAAGCTACCAGCGGCCGGCGAAGTGCCTGCGTGGATGGGCGGGTAACGATCTGGCGGGGGTGCCGACTGGCTGGAATCCGCTATAATGGGGTGGATACTTCTGCTCGTTTCCCTTTGGCCCCTATCCCCTCTCATGCCCGAACGACTGGATATCGATCACATCATCAAGAACTGGCCCTTCGAGCCCGGCGTGATTAGCGCCCGAAAGGTGACTGCGGCCGACGGCCGCGAGGTCCTGCAGATGCGGATCGAGATGGGGCTTCTGCAGATGGAGGTTAGCGGTCGTCCCGACGGCGAGCGGCCCGAAGGGCTGGAAACCTACCTCGATTTCATACTACAACAGTCGCTCACCCGCGATCCGGAGTTCATCCTGACCGAGGACGAGGCGTTTGAAATCGACCGGGAGTTTTTGCAGTACTACCACCGGCGGATTTGCCTGCTGGCGTTGCGCGAGTTCCCCCAGGCGGTGGCCGATGCCGACCACACGCTGGCGATGATGGACTTCGCCGCGGCCCATTCTCCCGACCCGCAGTGGACGCTCTCCCACGAGCAGTACCGGCCGTTTGTCCATTTCCATCGGGCTCAGGCGGCCGCGCTGATCCAGTTGCAGAAGAGTGGGCCGGAAGAGGCGATCGAGGAGATCGAGCGAGGCCTCCAGCAATTGCGCGAGGTGCTTACCGGCTTTGAGGCCGAAGACCAGCTCGAAGAGGACGAACTGGTCCAGCAGTTGGTCGAATTGAAGGAGTCCCTGCGCGAGGAATACAAAGTCGGGGCCACGCTCTCCGAGCAACTCTCCGACGCGATCGCCTCGGAGGAGTACGAGCGGGCGGCTCGGTTGCGCGACGAAATCGCCAAACGCCCCAAGAAGCGGTAAGGGCGCAAAGAAGGAGACCGCCGGGCACAACCCGCAGCGCTTCGGCTGTTAGCGCCGCGAGGTCATCTTCCCGGCAGTCTCCAAGGACTTCTCATTATAGCCGAATCATCGGCCAAAAGTGACCGGGAATTCTACAAATCGCTCGAAGGAGTACAGGGGCTGGTCCCTAGGAAGGGGGTAAGTTGGTGCACCCTCAGGGGCGGGCTACCGGTTAGTCTTGCGAACCGTTCGTGGCCCGATGGTACTTTCATAGTCCCACTTTCCGGCGACAGTACCCACGGACTTGCCTGGAACCGCCGCCCAATGAGCCTTGACGTTGAAGACCGGTAGTGCCGATTTCCCGGCTCTGAAGAGCCAAGCTACCGCCCGGTTGCCTGGCTCTCCAGAGCCGCCGGGAAATAGGCGGCCTTCTGGCATTATCCGTTTTGTCTGTCAAAACTCCTAAGGCGGGATGACAGACCGCACCTACGGCTGTGGCACCACCCGAGGGGGCCGCCGGGCCAGAGCGGGGCCGCCGTCCAATTCGGTCAGATGCTCCCGCAGGATGCGGCGCACTTCCTGGATGGTCGCCGGATGGGTCTGCACGGTGGTGTGGTCGGCGGGCACGACAATCTCGGTAGCGGCGTCGGCCGCTTGCGCGCTCTCGGCGGTGACCACTCCGTCGCCTTGCCCGACCAAGGTGGTCAGCCAGCCTTCGTCGGGCAGCTCGCCGACGATGTTGTGGTAGCGCACCCACGGCATAGGCGGGCCGGCCAGCATCAATGGGAAGATCGGGGAACTCGGCTTCAGGGAATCGATGCTGTTCTTAACCCGCAACAGCGAATCCTCGGCGAACGCGCCCGGGTTGTCGCGGAAGAGGCGTTGCTGGCTGCTCAGCAATGTCTGGGGCAACGTGATCAACTTGCTCACCAGCCATTGGGTCGACTGGTTCGAGAAGCGGCTGCCCCGGTGCGGTGTCCCGATGGTAATCACGCGGCGAATCGACGGGTTGGGATCGAAAAAGAACGTCTGCTGCAGTTTTTGCCGGACCTCCGGTGCCGCCTCGATTGCGTTAAACGGTTGCGAACTGACCAGGTTCCAGTAATTGTCGCGGCTTTGGGTCGTTTGTAGCCGGGCAATCAGCCCTCCCATGCTGTGGCCGACCAGCACCATCTGGTCCAGGGCCGGTTGTTGCATGTCCGGGTCCAGGGTCTGCCGCACCTCGGCCAGATCGCGCCGCAATTGCGCCGCGCTGAGCCAGAACGGTTGGGCCGTGGGATAGAGGTAGAACCAGAACTGGTAGCGCTGCCGCAGTTGGGGCGAACTGCGCAGGTCGTTGAACATCTCCATCCACGTCATCGGGCTGGACCACAGCCCATGGATCAGCACCACCGGAATCTTGTCCGGCTCGTAGGGCTGGGTCATGTACAGCCCCATGATCGGGCCCTTGGTGTCGGGACGCAGCTTGAGCAATTCGTCCGGACGCAACAGCCCGACGGTCGCGAGGCTGCCGAGCTTCGGATTCGACAGGAAGTAGGCCAGCGGCGTCGTCAGGTCGGATTCCAGCGGAACATGGCGCCGGTCGACCTGAATGTCGGTGGTTGTTAGCGGATCGTATAGTTCCAGCAGCCCACGCAATCGGGTGTTCACCTGACCGTCGGCGCGGCCTTCGGGGGGGACGGGCCGGAGGAAGACGGTCACCGGAAAGCTCAGCTCGGGCGGGTAGTATTTGGCCAACTCCGGCTCGCCGGGATAGCTGCGCCGCACGGCGATTAGCGGCACGCCCAAGCCGTGCTGGCTGTAGCGGTTCCGCAGACCGGTGATCTCGTAGTCGGAAGCGAATTCGATCCGCTCGAAATCGCGCTCGCTCCAGCGGCCGCCGCGCAGGACGCACGTGACGTCGCAGGCGCCGGCCGCCGTGTGGATGGTTCGCGTATCGCCGGGGATCAGCGGCTGTTGCTTGCAGATGATCCGCAAGGCCGCTTCCAGCGAGACATTGTAGAGGCTGCATGCAGCCCGGAACTGGGGGTCGTACGGGTTGCGGGTTGCCGCAAAGCAGGGATCGAATAAGTAGCGATACGCCGCCAAGACGGACGCGCCATACAGGTCGATCGCGGCTTGGGCGTCCTTCTCGTGGCAAGTACGGCCGGCCAGATAGGCCAATTCGGCCAACGCATAGACCTTCTCCGGCGAAGGCTCCCGATCGATGCCGGCTTGCAGTTGTCCCAACACGGCCCACGGGTCGTCGTCGGCGCGCCACGCAAGGTTGTTGACCCGGAGAACCTGGTCGGTCCGTTCGCTAGGCGCTTCGGCCGTGGAAGTGTCGAGTTCGAGGTACTCCTCCAGCGGATTCGACGGCGCCGAACGCAGCGCCACGCCGCGTGTAGCGGTGCAACCGCTGCCCGCCAACAGCACACAACCGGCGAGCAGACCGATGGCCAGACCGCGGCACGGCGGCTGAAGGACGATCGGCTTGGAACGGGACACGCTCAAGGATTTGTGTGGTTTTCGTAGGTGGTAACCCGATGTATTTCGGCCGAAATGCCCGAGTAGGCGGTCCGCACAATAGGGAAATTGGGTGGCGAGGTCAACGGCGATCCGGGCATACCCTCCCTGAGGCGGGGTGGTCGCTTGGCGTACTTGTTACGGTGCCCGACGATTGGGTATGATGCGGGGAAGCACACGATCTCGGAGATACGCGACGATGCCCGAACCACGCGAACATGCGGAACACCGTAATTGGATCGAAACCGTCCTGCGCCATATCCCCGGCTTCCGGGGCTACCTGGAGAAGGAATATCGCCGCGACAGCGACGACCTGCAACGCCAGTGGCTGGCTGCCCGGCTGCAACGGAGCAAACGGGCACTGGACGAAGTCTGTCGCCCCTTGGCCGACGCCGGTCAGATTGACCTGCTGCCGCAGGTCGACCGATTGCGCGGCAAGCTCGATTGGCTGAACGGGCGGATTGCCGGGGCGATGGAGGGCTACAGCGGGTTCTTCGACCTGGTGCGGATCGACGAAGCGGTGCTCGATCGCGTCTACGAGCACGACGTGAAGGCCATGGAGCAGATCGACCAGTTGGCCGAGGCGGTCGAGGGCCTGGCGGCGCAGCCCGACCGACTCGGCGCCATGCTGCCCGAATTGTTCGCCCGAATCGAAGACGCCCAACAGCATTGGGATTGTCGCCAGGACATTCTCAAAGGGCTCGATTAACACCCGACCGTGTAACAGTTCAGCCAACTGAAGTACGTCATTCCCTCGCAGGCGGGAATGACGGGAAAAGGCCTCATGGCAAGAGTGTAGCCCCACTTGGCTGAAGTGTTACCCGACCATTCCCCCCAGGAGCCTATCATGGCCATTCGTATGGAAGTCATTCAGTTCTTCGACGAAGCCAATGAGTCACTGGTCCACCGAGTTCCGACGGCGGGCTCGGCCGATATCAAAATCGGTGCCCAACTGATCGTCCACGAGAACCAGGAGGCCGTTTTTTTCCGCGACGGCAAGGCGCTGGACACGTTCACCGCCGGCCGGCACACGCTGACCACGGCCAATGTGCCGCTGATCACCCGGCTGCTGACCGTGCCGTGGGAGAAGTCGCCGTTTCAGTGCCAGGTCTACTTTGTCGGCAAGCAGACGTTTCTCGATCAGAAATGGGGCACGCCGCAGCCGATCCCCTTCCGCGACGCCGATTTCGGCATGGTCCGACTACGGAGTTTTGGCAAGTATTCGTTCCGCGTCGTCGATTCGGCCTTGCTGTTGAACATGCTCGTCGGTACCCAGGGTAAATACACGACCGCGGAGGCGACGGCGTTCCTGCGCGACCTGGTCATCTCGCGGCTGACCGATTTGCTGGGCACCCTGGGCATCAGCATTCTCGATCTGCCTTCGAAGTACGACGAGGTGGCCGCCGGCACTCGGGCAAAGGTCGCCGACGAGTTCGGCAAGTACGGCCTCGAATTGGTCGACTTCTTCATCAACGCCATCACGCCGCCGGAAGAGGTCCAGAAGGCGATCGACGCCCGAAGTGCGATGGGCGCGGTCGGCGATCTCAACGCATTCATGAAGTTCCAGGCGGCCCAGAGCATGAGCCGCATGGCCGAGCAAGGTGGCGGCACGGCCGGCGGTGCGATGGGCATGGGCATGGGCGCCGGGTTTGGCATGATGATGCCCGGGCTAATCCAGCAGGCGATGAGCACACCCCAGCAACCGGCGGCGCCCGGAGTGCCCCCGCAAGCACCGCCGCCGCAAGTTCCCACTTCGACCGGTGCCGCGGCGGCCGCGGGAGCAGTCGGAGCAGGGGTGGCGGCGCCCGGCGGCCCCGGGGCGACACCAGCCGGCGGGCCCGATTTCGCCGACCTGGCCCCCGTGACCGCCGACCCGAAGGCCATGGTTCGTCAGGTCGCCTCCGCGGCCGGCTATGCGATCGACGAATCGGGCGATACGCTGCTTGTCACCGTCCCGCTCGGCGCGCTGCGGAAGCAGTTAGTCCGGGTCGAGTTCGGCCGGAACGACGACTCCGGCCATGCCGTGGTCAACTACTGGTCGATCTGCGGTCCGGCCGTCGAGAAGAATGCCATGGCCCTGCTCCGCTACAACACTACGATGCTCCACGGAGCGTTTGCCGTGCGGACACTCGATGGCCGCGAGCTGGCCGTCATCCAGACCAACCAGTTGGCCGAGACGCTCGACCCGTTGGAGATCAGCCGCGTCCTGGCAGCCATTGCCTGGCAGGCCGACCGTGTCGAGCAGAAGCTCGTCGGCAGCGACGAGAACTAGGAAGGCAATCGCAATGATCAGTTTGTGGGCGATCCTATCGGAGGAGGATGTCGAAGCGTATGCCAGCGGTCTGGTGCTGCCGTCCTACTTGGCATACCTTCGGCTTGAGCCGTTTCGCTTCGCCGCCCAATCGCCCAACCGTGAGGGTCGCGAACCGCTGAAGCTCATCTACGCCGGTCAAGGGCGGGTGGAGGACTACTTCCTCAAGCCCGAGGAACACGCCACGGCGATGATCGAAGCGGTCTGCCCAGGGATGGACGTCTCGGCGATCCGCGTGCCTGAGGACGACGCGACCTGGTCCTGGGCGGCCGGCGGCGATCAGGGGCCGTCGTTGCGAATCTACTTCAGCCCCCGCACGCCCGCCTTGGGCATCGAAGGCGATGCACCGTCGACCGATGAGGCTTACGTTTCCCTTTCCCGCGGCCATATCTTCCTCGGCCGGGCGATGGTCGAGGCCTATGTCGAGGCGTGGCTGGGACAACTGAAGATCGCCGCCGAGGCGGTCCGGTTCGAGTTTTCTCAGGCCTCGGCGGGCGTCGATTTTGTCGCGGCCCATTTTGGAGGGCAGTTGTTGCTGGACGATGAGGCGATGGTCGACGATTTGCTGCGGTTTGTCGGCCTAAGCGAGGCCTTACGGGGTGTGGTCGCATTGGCCCAAGGCGGCTGCGAGCCTAGGCTGGCCGAGGGGTGTGAGATTGGCGAGCAGGGGCTTTATCTCAATCTCTCGGTGGAGGCCGAAATGTAGCGATGCCACCCCTCATCCGGGCTGCCTGCTTCGTGGCTCCCCCTTGACCGACCCGGGGCCGATCTCCTAAACTTGCGGAATCGAATGATCGAGGGATGGGGACGTCAGTACCCATTTGGCCGTTGCCCAAGCCGAGAAAAGGCCCGCAACAATTCAGTGACACGGTGCTGAATGCTTCAATCGGCTGAAGTGTTACGAGAACCCGAGAAGCCAGCCCGCAACTCTGACCCTTTCTCCCAACCTCCTCATCGGATTGCTTCGGAATGTCCCGACTTCTGCCTTTGATTGTGTGTCTGATGGTTGCACTGGCCGGTTGTCCGGCGACGCAGCCGGACTCCTCAGATTCTTCGGGCGCGCATTCGCTGGCGGGCACAACCGTGCGATTGGCCGTTGTCGACGATCCGCAATTGGCCGTGGCCCTCGGGGTCTTGCAGGGCGAATGGCAGGCGCAGACGGGGTCCGATTTCGAACTCGTCTCCCTTTCCGAAGACCAATTGCTCGATGCTGAGATGCTGGAGCCCGACGCGGTGATTTGCCCCTCGTATTGCCTCGGCGTGCTGGCCGAAAAGGGAGCGATCCAGCCGGCTCCGGGGAAGCTTCAGCCCGAAAAACTGGGTCGCGAGGACAACAATAGCTGGTCGGGCGTTTTCGAGTTGCTCCGGCTCCGCGAGGCAACATTCGGCGGGAGTCTATACGGCGTGCCGTTCGGTTCGCCAGTCTTGTTTTGCTACTATCGGGCCGATTTGCTGGAACAACTCGGTCGTCGGCCGCCGGAGACCTGGTCAGAATATCACGAACTGGCCGAACTGCTCGCTGAGCAGAAGCCGGAGCACGCGCGGGAGGACTTCTATCCCGCGCTAGAACCGCTCGGCAGCGGTTGGGGGGCGCTGGTGTTGTTGGCCAGGGCCGGCGCGTATGCAAAGCATCCGAACAACTACTCAACGCTCTTTGACATCCAGACGATGGAGCCTCGGATCGCGAGTCCCCCATTCGTTCGGGCGTTGGAGGAGCTGGTCGCTACGGCCAAACTTGCTGGGACGAAGCCGCATTGTGCCACCCCGACCGAGGTGAGGGCCGCCTTCTGGCGCGGCGAGTGCGGCATGGCCCTGACGTGGCCGACTGCCGCGGCGCCGGGGATCCCCAAGGATGTGCCGGGGGAGATGGAGGTCGGGTTTGCCGAATTGCCCGGCTCAAAGGCGGTCTTCCATCCCGATTTCCACAAGTGGGAGACGCGGCGCGAGGGGGATGAGACGCATGTTCCACTCTTGGGCAGCGCGGGCCGGATCGGCGTCGTCTCGGCCTCGAGCCAGCAGGCTGAGGCAGCCTTCCAGTTGCTCGGCTGGTTGGCGGGCGAGCAGTTCAGTTCGCAGACCTGTCCGCAGAGTGCCGCGACGACCATGTTTCGCACTTCCCATCTGTCGTTTCCGCTAAAATGGACGGAATCGCCTGTTTCCCCGGCCGCTGCCGCCGATTTCGGGAGGGTGGCGGAGGCGGCCTTCTCGCGGCAGCAGTATCTGATGGCTCCGCGAATTCCCGGCCGGTCCGAGTACCTCGCCACGCTGGATGAGGCGGTTCGCGATGCGGTCGGCGGCCATAAGTCGCCGGCCGAGGCCTTGCAGGTCGCCGTCGAAAAGTGGATCGCCATTACGGAAAAACTCGGTTTGGAGAATCAGAAACACGCCTACCTGCACAGTTTGGGCTTGAAATAGGGCACCATGGTTATTGGTCATTGGTGCTTGGTCATTGGGTTGCCTTGAGGAGTCTTCAATAATGAAAGTGGTTCCCTTGGGGGATAAGGTGGTTGTCAAGCGGTTGGAAACGGAATCTGTCTCTTCCGGCGGGATCGTGCTGCCGGAGGCGGCCCAACAACGACCGAACCAGGGCCGTGTGCTGTCGGTCGGCGACGGCCTTCTGTTGGCCAACGGCACCCGAGCAAGCCATCAGGTCCACGAAGGGGACCGGGTCCTGTTCAGCCGCTATGCCGGCGCCGAGGTCAATGTCGATGGGCAG
>Ga0180434_10002679_pt1 | contig 23370 bp, 22 predicted proteins | sample SS_ome_7_FD_132453 | JGI IMG/M metagenome (GOLD analysis project Ga0180434, IMG submission 132453) | Hypersaline lake sediment archaeal communities from the Salton Sea, California, USA - SS_1_D_2 metaG | ecosystem: Environmental > Aquatic > Non-marine Saline and Alkaline > Hypersaline >... | reverse complement strand
CGAGCGCCCGGCTTTCTGGCCACCGGTAGAGCAATGCAGTTGTTAAAGTGTCAATGATGTGCTGAGACTTGCTAAAGCTAAAAACGACCGAAAAAAGTGTCAACTATGTGCTGAGACTTACCAGGTAATGTAAATCACAAAGCGGCAAAGAAATGATTTGTTTAACTACTTTGGAATTCTCTGATTCAAGTAAGGTGTACTCTGGTCGTTCTATTAGCATTGAATTTCCTCAAGTGAATATGCGGATTATGATCAAGCAGGGTCGATCGGGCGAGTCAGAACCAATCCCTCTTCCAAAAGATGAGCACGATCACAAGCGATGTCACCAAGCAGGCGGCTATGATCAGCGCGAAAGCGTACGGCGAGTTTTGTAGTGGGAGACCAACGTTCATCCCATAGAGGCTGGCTATCATAGTGGGAAACGATAGAACGATCGTAACCGACGTCAGGAACTTCATCACCACATTCAGATTATTGGAAATGATGGAAGCGAAAGCGTCCATCATCTGGCTGAGGATATTGTTGGCGATGCCCACCATTTCGATGGCCTGTTGGTTCTCTGTGAGCACGTCTTCTAACAAATCAGCGTCTTCGGGGTAGGTTTGGAACAACTGGCTTTTCTGCAATCGCTCTATCATCAGTTCATTCGATCTCAATGCGGTGGCAAAATAAACCAGGCTCTTTTGATATTTCAGCAGTTCCAACAACTCCTCATTTCTCAGTGAGCGTTGAAGCTGATCTTCGAGCTGCTCAACGGCGCTGTTAATCTCCCGCAGATGGCTCAGATATTCGAGCGCCACTCGGTAGAACAATTGCAGGACGAAGCGATTTCTCTTGCCTGTGTGTAGATCTCTCACTCTGCCGGCGACAAATCCCTCAGTGATGCTGTCCTCGATTTTACAGGCGGTCACAACTACTCTGTCGGTCAGTACGATTCCAAGAGGCACAGTGGTGTATGGGATGTCTGTAGTTTCACCCTGAAAGTAAGGAATGCGCAAGATAATCAGGGTTGCGCCGTCTTCTCTCTCGGTCCTCGCTCTCTCGTCAATGTCCAGGGGATACGTCAGAAAGTCCCGGGGAATGCCCAGTTCCTGATGCAGGCACGCGACCTCATCTGTGTTGGGGGCGATCACATTTAGCCAACTTCCGTCCGTGATTTCGTTGATGATCTGAAGCCCGGATTCTGTACTTTTGAGAACCTTGATCATAGATTTCCTCCTATCAGTCGATTGCACAAGTTGTGGCAAACTTCCCCGAGAGAGATGTCTGGGCGGCCCCCTGGCTCTCCGTGGCAATCTGATTATCAGTCCGCATGATTCCCCATAGCTTGGACGAACAGTTCCCGATTCTCCTCGTGGATGAGGTTCTGTGTCTCGTCTTCCAGCAAAGTCAGCATCTTGGAGAGATATAGGTCAGTGCGTAGGTAGCTCTGAGCGAGAAAGACGACGATAGGGCTGCGGGTCCACAGCGCCCGGGCCAGCATCCTGTTGTCCCACTCGCCCATCAACACCTCCTCCCCGTCAACGACGAGTATCAGGCTTGGCCCCTCAATGCAGCGGAGGGCCGCCCCAGACATTGGGGCGATCACCACGCGTCCCTCCGACAGGCCGAGGCTGGAGGAGCCGTGAATTACCACCCGCACCCCACGTCGGATGGCCGTCCCCAGCGCGAGCTGTAGCGCCGGGAAGGCGGCCGGCGACGGGGCCAGGCAGATACAGTTGCTCGCCTTGCCGATCATCTTCTCTGCCAGCTCCAAGATCTCCTCGTCACCCTCGACGTTCCAGATATCCGTTGCATCGGATCTTGTCGTCAGGATAGCCAGATCTTTTTTGAGCGAGGCTATCAGCTTCCCGTGTTCGCGCCGTAGCCGTTCAAGCAGCTTGATCGCCGAAACCGGTGCATACATGTCCGTGTTTTCCATACGCAATACCATCGCCGCGCCACAGGCGACGAGCCTGCCTATCACTTCGTAGATACTCGAAGGAGGAATGCCCGATAGCTTGGCCAGCCTGTAGCCCGTCACAGGGCTTTCCCCAAGCAGAGCTATGTAAGCTTCCGCCTCGTATTTAGAGAAACCGAGCTTGATCAATCTATCGACAATGCTCTCCACACCAATTACTACCCCACTCAAATGAAAAGGAGGATCACCAGCAAAAAGGCTATGGCGACCGCGACGTACAATACCACGTTCGATTTCGCAATCAGTTCCGGCGGCAGGAATGCGATCAAACCAGCCGACGTGGTATGGGGAGCAGGCGGCACGATCCCCCCGAGCCCCGTGGCCCCTGGCTGATCCGCCGCGATGCCATAGTTGGCCGCGTGCAGAAACGACAGTAGCGTTCCCACGATCAAGAATCCATTGACTAGACCAAAGAAAAACCCAAGCATAGCATCCTGCAGGCGACTGCTGAGCACCCTGTCTTCCAGTTGCGCGACGATGGCCGGGCCGACATATCCAAATGTCAGGATGACGATGAACAGGATGGCGCGGCTGTAGAACTGGCTCTTCAGAGCCATGTTCTGGAACAGCCCGGCGACCGGCGGCAAGAAGGTCAGTAGAATGTGCTCCACAAAGAGCGCCAAAATCACACTGGAGGTCACGATGATTTCCTTTGTCCAACCACGCAGACTGCCGATCAGCGCGAATAGAATCAGCAAGACGCCAAAGAGCGTGTGTATCGGTATCACCTACACTCCCCTCCTCCGCGATGATACTGAGCCGGCGCCAGGCAAAGTCTCAAGCTCGATCCTCTACCTCGTCACCCCGTACGGCATCAGTGTGCGTTCTGATACAAGCGCTATTCCTGCGAATCTTCCAGGTCCCTCCAGATTTCGCGCAGTGATCTCCAGGCCTCCCGTGCATTGGGTACACGTACGTAAGTGAACGCTCCCCAGGGTAGACCGGACAACTCCTCTGGAGGCCGTTCACCCACAACGGCTACCGCGCCCCGCATTACCGCTTTCGAGATAAAGTTGTGGCCGTCCGCGACGATGCCGGGTATGGCGACAAAGAGATCTCCTGGCTGCACTCGTCGCGAATAGGCAATAACGTTGTGCACCTCGACGTCTCCGCCCAATTGATCGAGGATGGCAGGTAAAGCTGTTATCAACCGGGTCAATTGCATTCTGTGTCTCCATTATGCTCTACGTGGATTCGGGGGTAGCATCAGATACTACCACACTCCACCAAGAATTAACGTGCGTTTCCGCGGGTAGAGCTCTCATCCCCACCCGCGGATGGGCAAGTTCGCCATTAACTTGGTCGCAAACTATTACTGCTTACAGGGGTGCATGGGCTTCCAGGACGACTTGGATCTGCTCCCCGTCATGCAGCACCGTGAACGTGACCTTTTGTCCCACACAGGTCTTTCTCAACAACGCTTTCAGTTCCTCCATCTGCGTCACGGACTGGTCATCCCAGGCCACGATGACGTCGCCGCCAACCCGACGCTCTATTCCATCCACGGTGATCGTCCGGTCACTGCTGCGCAATCCGGCTTTGTCGGCAGGGCCGCCTGGAACTATGTCGATCACCAATGCACCGCGCCGGTCAGCCTTCAAATTCATCGCCTGGGCCAGATCGGGATTCAGCGAGGCGCCGCTGATTCCCAGCCAGGGGTACGCATAGTGGCCTGTTTCGATCAGCGCCGGGACGACTTTTTGTACGATGGCCGAAGGGATCGCAAACCCGATGCCGGCCGAGGCCCGCATCGGCGAGACGATGGCGCTGGTCACGCCGATTACCTCGCCGTGGTTATTCACCAGGACGCCACCCGAGTTGCCGGGGTTGATCGGGGCGTCGGTCTGGATGACGTCGGGGATGGTATAGGAAGGCCCTTTACCGCCGGTCTCTGCCGGCGGGGAGCGTCCCAACGCACTGACAAAGCCCACGGTCATAGTGTTCTCCAGGCCGAAGGGATTGCCGATGGCCACCGCAAGCTGGCCTACCTCGACCTGGGTAGAATCGGCCAACCGCACCGGGTGGAGCGCCTCGGCAGGCGCATCTACCTTCAGCACAGCCAGGTCGCTGTCCAGGTCGGAGCCGACCACCGTGCCCGATACGATTGTTCCATCGGAGAACGTCACCCTGATCCTGTCAGCCCCCTCCACCACGTGGTTGTTGGTCACGATGTGCCCCTCCTTATCCCAGACAAAGCCGGACCCGGGGCCTCGCTGGCGCTGCTCCTGCGATGGCTGTTGTGGAACCGATTCTTCAAAGAAAGACCATCCCGGCAGCGCCTGGGACGGGTTCTCTCTGACATCCTGCTCTTGAATCACCTGGATGTTGACCACGGAAGGGCTGACGTCCTGGTAGATACGTTCCAGCGCTTCCTGCATGGTTGCCAATACATCGGTTGTTACCGCCGGTGGTGTATCCGTTTTCGCTGTCTGCGGTGGAAGCAGTTCTAGTGCACAATTTCCCAGAAGCCACATCAAGAAAAGCGTTATGAGCGTTGCCGACCACTGTCTCTCCACCTTAACCGCCTTTGCGCCTTAGAGCGCCCACAAAACGGAGACTCTGGGCGTCGCACATTCTAAACCAGTCCGTTCTATTCCTCATACGAATGTCACTCTGATGTTGGTGTAGACTCCGGAGTTGGCGTGGGCGGCAACTGGAGAAAATCAGCGCGTGTGTTTTCGATCAGGGGTTTGACGCTGTACTCCGACACGCGCACATAGTAAGGCGATTCCGAACTTTTGACGACGTAGCTTTTATCATCAGCATCCTGAGCGCCAACCTGTAGGGTCACAGTTTTGGCAGCCATCTCCAACGTGACGGTAGCAAGAGGGTCGTCCAGTCCATAAGCTGCGTCTTTCTCCGTGCCCAGCGGTCTGAGCAACGTGATAGAAGTGGCCCTGCTGACCAGGGTAGTGACCTTGCTGGAGGCGATCTCCTCGCTTGCTTCCAGGTCGGCCAGGAGCCACTCTCCTTCATCATCCCTGGTGAAGATAAAAGCGCCATTCCTGTTCTTCAACGTCACCCTCGTCAGTCTCTCTTTGTCGAGGTTCACGTATGAGGTATCAACCCACGAGGCAACGGACGTGTTGGCGTCCCAGGTAGAGACGGCGCCGGTCAGGTACGTTTCGCTCTGTCCATCCAGGCGAAAGTGGGTAGCGCCGTAACTGGGCGAGGAACCCAGATATAGAGTATGCGCCGACGGCGTTCCGTCCGCCGTCTCAACGTTGACACGGCTCACGAAATCATCTGAGGCGACCTGGAGCCGCTTGTGGCTGGCATCGGTGCGGGTCACCAACCGGCCGGTAGTAAGGCCCACGATCTTTTCCAGCAAGGGGGTGACTTTGTCCGCCTGGGCAGGGTAATCGCCCGCATTGGGTAGAACCCACTTCCCGGCGACTTTTTGCAGTGCGATGCTGTTATCGTCGGCATCGGTGATCGTCAGAGAGACGATATCATCGGCCTCCAGGTCGGGAAAGAGGAGCTCACCTCCAGCGGTCGCCGATTTTGGCCAAAAGACGGCGGCGCTCAGGATAATTTGGATGCTCAGGATAATGGTCAAGATTTGATGGCGTCGTTTCATTTTTTCACCTCTCATAACATCGGGGCGTCGTCCGGCGGCAGCAACATCATCGGTTGCTCGTTTCTGCGCCGGGTATTCGACAGAATGGCAATGACGATCAGCCCCAGTAGGGCGGCGGTGTAGTTCACACCCTCCCAGACGGATTGCTCTCTCTCCGTCAGCGGGGCGAGCACCCGCGCGTAGGTCCCACGCGCGCGGATGTCGAGCAGGTCCAGATCCTCTGTGGACCAGGCGACTGCGTTTTGCACCAGTTTCAAACTACCGAGGTAGCGGTCTGGCGCGAGTTGAGAAGAGATGTTGAAAACGGCGTCGTCCACGAACTCGGCGCTGCCGATGACGACCAGTCGGGCCGTTTCCGGCGAGCTCTCAATAGTTCCAGGCATAGGATCTTGAACCATCTCTGTCTCGGTCACAGATTTGGTGAACGGAGAGGGCTGGTCCTTAAAGTAGCTCTCGAAAATGCCCTGAACGGAGACGGCCAGCGTATAGGATTGTTTATCATCCCCCATGAGAAAACCCAGGTCCGGGTAGAGTTCAAAGTCAGGCTGGATATTGATATCGGTTCGTGTCCAGGATTCAGGGCTGGATTGGAGCAGCGTCGTGACCTGCCGCTCGGCGTTCTTTTCCTCGTCAATCGTGATAGGCGAGGTCCAGTTGAGCGTCACGGCCGGCAGATTCGAGACGATGGGGCTTTCCGGCGCCATCCCATCGGCGCGAACGTCCACGAAAAAGGGATATTCGATTGCCTGGATCTCCTGCACCTGGAAGCCACCCACCTGTCGAACGATTGGGATGGGGAACGGCTCGTTCTGCGAGTCCATCACCAGGGATTCCTCCACCTGGATGCCATAACTGGCTAACATCTCGCGCAGGCCATCTTCCAGGGGTTTCAGGCCCAGTCCACCGGCGAACTGGTCAAACGTGATGCCATAGTTGCCGGCCGCCGCCACGACGGAGCCGCCGCGCATCAAGTACTGATCAATGGCAAATCGCTCTTTGTCGGTCATTCCCTGGGGCGCGATGATTACCAGCACGTCCACGTCCGCCGGTATCTGCCCGGTGCTCAGATCCACGGTGCGGACCTGGTACTCCTGACGTAGAGACCCTCCAAGCTGCTGCCAACTGGAAAGCGGTTGCTGCATCTGTCCGAACGCATCCTGCGTCGGCGTTGCCGGGGGCATCCACAGCCCTACCACCTGGAGAAAGCCGGGGGAGGTTCGTTTGAGAGCTGCCTCGATGGACCCACGCACATCGGCCTCCGTCAGGTCGCCGGAAGGATAGATCACCTCCGTCTGATCGCCGACTTGCAGGACCATGTGGAGGTAGTAACTCTCGTCGGAAAAGAGCGAGACGGCGAAAGGCTGCAATCTGTAGAGATCGTACAACTCCTGGCGCGTGATGTCGCTATCGGGCGCGTCGGGGTCCACCACCGTGTACGTAAACTGGCCGTTGGATTCGCTGGCAATGTTCTGCGCCACCTTCTCGATAGTCCCCGGAACATCGGTCACCCACTCCGGCAACGTGTCTGGGGTAAGGTAGACCGTCAACGCGGCCGGTTCGTCTAGCGCTGCTAATACCGCTTCCACGCTCTGGAAGCCGTAGACCACTTTCTTGATAGAACTGGTCAGGTCGTATTCCAGGTTGTGCAACCGTACATCTATGGTATCGCGGCCGGCCTCGATCTCGATGAGGTCATGGTAGCCGAGCACCACGTTTTGGTCGCCGTAGCGGATCAGGATGTCAAAGTAGGAATTGATGATCGAGGTTTCGTAGCGCCCGGCTACCTGGAATGGCGACGGACGGATGCCATAGGTCTGGTTGGCCTCGGCCTCTTTTTCGGGATCCTGGGCCGGATCTATTATCTCCAACTGTACTACACCGCCCGAAGCGACCCGGTATTCTTGCAGCATATCGCGGATGCGCGGAACCAGCGGTGCGAGCAGTGGATGGGTCTTTTCGCTAAAGTAGCCCCGGATCAGCAGCGGTTCTTGCAGGTTGCTCAGTAAATCACGCGTAGTCGGAGAAAGACTGTACTCCCGCTGTGCCGTGAGGTCTAGACGCAAACCTGGCAAGGGAAAAATCCAAAAGTTGAGCACACCCAAGTTCAGAACCACCAGGACTGTGGTGAGGGTGAGTCCGCGGCGGTGGGACAGTGTGCGTTTCCCGACGCTCCATCTTTTACTGTCGAGCGAAAGGACGTTGAGCGCCAGAAAGACGCCTGTCAGCGAGAGGTAGTAAAGCAGATCGCGCAGGTCTACGACGCCGCGCTGGATGGACTCGAAGCGGCTGCCCGAGCCAATGGCGCGCAGCACCTCGCCCACAGCGTTTCCCGCAAAGTCGGTCACGCCGCCGGACCCCGCCAGGTAAAAGAGGCCGCAGAGCAGCACGGTCAGGATGAGGGCGACGATCTGATTATCGGTGCGGGAGGAGACAAAAAGCCCGCTGGCAGCGTACGCCGCTGCCAGCAAGATGGCGGCCAGGTAGCCGCCAAAGACCGGCCCCCAGTCCAGGTCCCCCAGCATCTCGACGGTGATGGGTAAAAAAATAGTCAGCGCCAGGGCGACGGCGACCAGCGTCATTACCGCCAGAAACTTGCCCAACACCAGCCGGATTGATGAGATGGGCAACGTGAGCAGTACTTCCAACGTGCCGGCCCGTTGCTCCTCGCTCCACTGACGCATCGTCAGCGCCGCGACCAGAAAGATCATCAGCACCGGCATCCAGCGAAAGAGCGGCCGGACGTCGGCGATACCCCGGGCGAAGAACGTATCCACCCAGAAGAAGGAAAACAACGTGACTGCCAGGAACGCGCCCACAAAGATGAGGGCCATCGGCGAGCCAAAGTAACCTTCCAGTTCTTTACGTGTGATAGAGAGTGATTGTTTCATTGTAACACCTCGTGAGTGGGATACGCCGCCGTAGCCAGTTCGTTAAAGACCGTTTCCAGCGTGCGGATGTCCCGTTGCAACTCGCGGAGCGGCCATCCCTCTTCCCGGGCCAGGTTGTAGATCGCCGGACAGAGGTTGGCCCCGTCGGCCTTTTCAGAACCCAAGACGCGGTAGGCCGGATAGCCGTCGGACGACACGGTTCGCTCGATACCCTTCACACTGGCCAGATTGAGGAGTGCGCGATCCACACCACTTGACATGTTTTCCAGCACCAGGATCGCGTCTGACGTGGCTGCCAATTCCGAGAGTCGCGCATCGGCCCTGATCTGGCCGTTGATCAGGATGATGACCCGGTCGCAGAGCGCTTCGACCTCAGAGAGGATGTGTGTCGAGAAAAGCACGGTGCTGTGCTTAGCCAGGCGGCGGATCAGGCGACGGATTTCTACAACCTGGGTGGGGTCCAGTCCAATGGTCGGCTCGTCCAGGATCAGGAGCCGCGGTCGGTGAAGAATCGCCTGCGCCAATCCCACACGCTGGCGAAAGCCCTTGCTCAGTTGGCCGATGGGACGGATCAAATGATCGGCCAGTCCGGCGGCGTAAATCGCCTCTGAGAGCCGGATCAGTTGCTCGTCCGCCGGAACCTGGCGTAACTCGGCCATCATCTTGAGATATGCCTGGACCGACAACTCAGGATAGAGGGGCGCGCTCTCCGGCAGGTAGCCGATGTGCGCCTGCACCTCGCGAGTGTGCGTCAACACGTCCAGGTCGTTCACGGTTACAGCACCGTCATCGGGTTGTAGATAGCCGGTCAGAATTTTCATAATAGTTGTCTTCCCGGCGCCGTTGGGTCCAAGCAGCCCGACGATCTCGCCCGGTGCGATGTGGAAGGTAACCTCCCGCAGCGCTTCGATAGGGCCATACGACTTGGTTAGATCGGTAACGTCAATCATAAGCTCTTTCCCTCGATAGTTAGTGTGTGAGCCACAGATGTGTCTTGCGTTCATCGTGGGCAGAAAACAATATTGCTCTGGACATCAGCGCCTTCGTTTTGTCCAGGGTAACAGCCATGATCTGCCGGATCCAGGATTATTGCCAGCGAGCGATGATTGTGGCAGGTCAACTCGGTTAATCATCAACCCCTTCCTTTTTCCTCGCTTGGGCCAAAGTTGCCGCTTGCAATGCAACGCTGCCATCCTCGGTGGAGGTGTTCAGGGCCAAGGTGTATCTAACAGTGAGTGCTTGATCATCTTTCGCTGCCTGGAAATTGATCGTGAACACCTTTCGAGTCCAACCGCTTCCAATGGGACCCGCGACGGTGTCTATGTATGGCGCGGCACTGTCGTCACTCAACGTGGCTTCTATTTCACCCATTCCATCCCGTGCGGACACGTATACTTTCAACGTCTTTGGCGCAGTGTCTGCCGGTACGGTAAACTCGAACCCGTTCCCGGCGCCCATTATATATATCCCGGCAGTCAAATCAGCGACGTTTTCCATGGGTTCGCCATCCATCCAAGTGAACTGATTCCCATCGTCGCTGTACTGCATCACTTCGACTGCGAGTTCTTCTGCCCCAATCACCGTAACGTCGCTGATTTGTCCCGCCCCTCTCCTGTGATTAAAGCTGTCCGCATCCTCTAGCCCCCAGTGCGCCCAGTCCAGTGTGCCTTCGGCGCTCAAGTCAACGGCGATGCCTGCATCCTCCGAGATGCCGGATAACGCGCCGCCATCCACGACCTTCTCACGAGACTTGGAGGCGCCAACGCAGGCGACAATCAACAGTGTAAGCAAAGCAAGCAATGCGATACGCAAATGGTCTTGGTTTTACCGTTTTTCATCTCGCTTCCTCCTTCTTGTATTTACGAGTGTTGTTCTCAATATTCACGTGGTCGTTCGCCTAATGTCGCCTCGATCCTGTGTTCCCGCCCTTCACGGAGCACCGTCAATGCAATCTCCTGGCCAGGCTGGGTTTCTTTGACCAGGTAGACAATCATGTCGTCCATCCCATGGACCGGCTGATTGTCTACGGCAACGATGACGTCGCCGCCGATTTGAACGTCGGCGCCATCTATGGCAACGGTCTCGTCGGAACCTTGCAGACCGGCGTCCTCTGCCGGGCCGCCTGCGGCGACCTCGATAACCAGCGCCCCGCGCTGTTCGGGTGATAGGTCCATCGCCAGGGCCGTCTCTCGATCCAGGTCTCGGCCCACGATGCCCAACCAGGCGTAGGCATATTGGCCTTCCTCAATTAGCACCGGCGCTACCCGCTTGACGACATTGACGGGGATGGCGAACCCCACACCGGCCGAGGATTGCTGCCGCGACATGATCAGTACGTTGACGCCGATCACCCGCCCTTCTCCGTCGAGCAGCGGGCCGCCCGAGTTGCCGGGGTTGATGGCGGCGTCGGTCTGGATCATCTCCGGGATGCTGAACTGGCTGGTGCCCGAGGGCAACGTGCGCCCCAGGGCGCTGACGATGCCCGTCGTCAGCGTCCACTCCTGGCCGAAGGGATTGCCGATAGCCAGGGTCCGCTGGCCGACAAAGAGGGCGTCTGAATCTCCCAGCGCCACCGGGCGCAGCCGGTCGGCGGGCAACTCCACCTTGAGCACCGCCAGGTCCGAGTCGGGGTCAGCGCCCACCACATCGGCTGGGGTCGCCGTCCCGTCGAGAAATGTGACCTCGACCTTTTCCGCGTTCTGGATCACGTGGTAGTTGGTGACGATGTGTCCCTCCTCGTCCCAGACAAAGCCCGACCCCTCGCCCTGGCGATAAAACTCCTGGGGCGGCGCGTCCAAGTCAGGCCAGCCTGGAATCGGGGGAATCTCGACCCGTGGCGACTCGCCCGAGATATGCTGCACGACGCGAATGTGCACCACCGACGGCGCAACCCGTTCGTAGACCGCCGCCACCAACCGTTCCTCGGCGTCGGCGTCGTTCAACACAGCCGGTGGAATCGGCGTCGGCGTGGAACCGGGCGCTGGTTCTGAGAGCGCCGGGATCGCGGTGGCGCGCGCCTCGCCCACCAGTGAGAGCAGGTTGCCCGCATACGGCGCCAGGAATGCGCCTATCAGACAACTGCCAAGCATCAGTGCCAGGATCAAAACTCCGATCGCGATAACCAAAATCAATTTTCTTCCATACGATTGTTTTTCCATGCTGTCCAACCTCCTAATGGGTACATCAAGATTTTTTGGTACATGCCGGTCTTGTCTGGAGCGACATCGACTGATTGTCCAAGAACACCGGTCTGTTGTCGAAAACCTGCTGGCGGAGACACTCGATAAATTCCCTGTGATTGGCGGCGCGCTCCCGTTGAGATAGCAAACTGTGGAGCCATTCCAACTGTCTCTCACTGTGGAACTTGGCCTCCGCTTCACTCTTGTAGAGCCAGTGCGCGGCGATCCCGTGCTCGGCTTCTTGATGCATCGCCTCCGTGCGGATTTGGAACTCGACCGGCTTGTGGGAAACGTCAGTCGCCGGATAGACGCAGGTGTGCAGGGATTGATAGCCGTTTTGCTTGGGAGAGCCGATATAGTCGTCAAACGTTCCCGGAACGGGGCGAAAATGTGTGTGCAGAAGCTCCAACACCGTGTAGCATTCCTCCACCGACGAGACGATGATGCGCAGCCCGATCCGGTCCATAATCTCCTGGAGGGAGCATTTCAGCCGGCACATCTTGCGGCCCAGGCTGTACAATCCTTTGGCGCGACCATGAACCGCGCCAACGATTCCGTGTTGTTTCAGGAGGCGCATCGCCCCCTGCATCAATAGCGCCAGGCAGGCTTCATCCTCAGCGCGGATTGGCTCCAACCTTTGCGCCAGTTCCTCGTAGAGCGTCGGCCGCAGGATGCGGAAACAGACGTCCTCCAAACGGGTCCGCAGCACGCCCATCCCGATCCGATCCGCGAGAGGAACGTACAGATCCAACGTTTCCTGCGCCATGTCGCGGCGACCGCCGTCGTCCCGATCGGCGAGCCGCTCCAGTTCGGCGAGACGAAGCGCGAACCGCAGGAGCGCCGCGCGGAGATCGCCAGAAATAGAGCGGAGAAAATAGCGCAAATCCTGCTTGCGATGCGCCTCTGTATCGGTGCGCAGAATCTCTTCCGCAAAGACCTTTTCCACCAGCATGGCGAGCGTCTCCCCGAACCGAGAACGAATCTCACTCGCCTCGATATATCCGTGCTGGCGCAGAAGGGCCAGGAATGCGCCGGCGATCACGCCGGGAGCGGCGTGTTGGGATAACAGGATATCGATCGCGCGGGTCTGCTCGGCAAAGCCCTCGCCCCACCGTTCGGCTGCGCAATCGTGCGCTTTCAGCGCCAGAGCCGCCGCAGCGCCCGTGAAGGATTCTTCTACGAGCTGGCGCAGGTCTTTTTCGCGAACGTCCGCTTTCTCATTCAAGCTAGTTTACTCCCGTAAAGACTTGTGCTGCGACGCCTGGTCGCTACTCCTGGACAAGAAAATCACGCAAGCGACGGGAGCGAACGGGGTGACGCAGACGATTGAGCGCCTGGGTCTCGATCTGGCGCACTCGTTCGCGGGTGATTCCCAGTTTCTCACCGATCTCTTGCAGCGTGTACGTTTTTCCATTCACCAATCCATAACGCAATCGGAGCACACGCGCCTCGCGCGGCGGTAAATCCTGCAGAATATCTCCCAGCAACTCGTGCAGGATGGAACGATCTACTTGCTCATCTAGAATCAGCGAGTCCTCATCCTGGATGAGATCGCCCCACTCGTTTTCCTGCTCGTCGCCGATCGGCATGTCCAGCGACAGGGTAGGAAGCGCCGCTTGCAACAGATCCTCCATCTTGGCCGGAGACATCTCTAGCGCGGCGGCCAGTTCCTCAGTGTCAGGTTTGCGCCCCAGCTCTTGCGTCAGACGATGAGAGGCCCATAGCATCTTGCTGATCTGCTCCGCCAGGTAGACCGGCACGCGGATGATGCGGCTCTGCTCGGCGATGGCGCGGGTGATCGCCTGCCGGATCCACCAGGTCGCATAGGTCGAGAACCTGCTTCCCACCCGGTAGTCGAACTTGTCGGCGGCGCGTATCAGCCCGATGTGGCCTTCCTGGATCAGGTCGAGGAACTCCATACCCCGCCCCATATATCTCCTGGCTATGCTGATCACCAGGCGCGTGTTGGCGAGTACGAGACGTTCACGAGCCGCCAGGCCGTGCTTGATTATGCTCTCCAATTCGGTCCGTTTTTCGGGGTCGAGACCGTTCCGATTTAACTCCTCCTGAGCCATCCGACCGGCCTCCACATATCTGACCAGCGTAACCTCCTCTTCGGCCTCGAGCAGCGGCGTCCGGCCCATCTCTCTGAAGTGGAGGTCTTTGATGTTCGTCGTCCCCATCGCCGAGTAGGCGGCCTGGGCGGTTGTTGCTCCGGATCGTTCTGTTTTGCTGCACACGTTGTCCTTTACCTTTGGTCCTCACTCTCCAGATGAGCGGCCAAGACACGGAGGGGCAACATCAGAGCGCCTGATTTGCCCCTCCGTCGTTCGGCGGTAGAGACGCCGTACCTGGCCTGTATCGGCCTCTCAGGCGCGAATCTCCCGTCGTTGGAAGAGCACGTAACCCAACGCGAACAGCAGGATCGTCGCGGCGATCAACCCCGTCAGGTGCGGCCAGATGAGCGCCAGGCTCTGGTCGATGGGCAGAGGCGCGCCCAGGATCGCGCCGTGAAGCTGGGTGGGCAGCACCAGCCCGAGCGAGCGCACCGCCGGGTTGAGCGTCGCCAGGATCACCTCGGCGTAGAGCGCGTTGGGCGATATGCGGCCCAGCGCCAGGTCGAGTTTGGCCTGGGCCAGCCATTCCTGCGGCAATCCGATCTCGATGGGGCGCAACGTCTGGGCCAGCAGCCCGGCGATCATCGACCAAAAGACGGTAAAGAACAGCCACGCGGCGATGGAGGCCAGCGCAGCCGTCGCCGGTTGGCGAAAGAGGATCGAAAAGACCATCGCCAGCGCCATCCAGACGCCGCCATACGCGATGGTCGCCGCCAGGAACGTCAGGCCGCGCGCGACCTCCTCGCCGCTGGGCGGCACGCCCAGCACCAGGATGCCCAACCCGATGATGAGCAGCCAGATCGCCGTCAGCACCAGCATCAGTGTGAACAGCCCGGCCAGGAACTTGCCCAGCAGGAGCGCGTCCCGGTAGACGGGCTGGGCCAGCACTCGCGAGATGGTGCGCTGGTTGAACTCGCCGTTCACCGAGTCAAAGGCGAGGGCGATGGCGAGCAGCGGCACCAGGAATCCCAGAAATCCCACAAAGGCGGGCACCGGGTCCTGCGGCGTGGTAAAGAGCTGGAGAAAGAGAAATTGTTCCACGCCAGCATCGCGCAGGTTTTGCGCGGCCACGTACACAGTCCCGACAGCCGTCAGCAGGATGAGCAACTCCAGGATAAACATCCGCGCGCTGGTCAGGTGATCGGCCATCTCCTTGGCGACGACGGCCCCCAGGCCGGTCCACGGCGAGCCTTCGCGTCTCCGATCCCGTTTCGGTCGTTCAGTTAGTCGCTTCATCTTGCACCTCCTCCCGCTGGAAGTAGCGGGTGTAGACGTCGTCGAGGCTGGGTTCTTCGACCGCCAGCGAGAGCAAGCTGCCGCCCGCCTCGACCACGGCCCGGGCCGCCTTGGCGCGCAGGTCGCTCTCCGCCGCCAACTCGTAGACGTTGGCGGCGGCGCGTCGAACGTTTAGCACGCCGTCGAGACGCTGGAGCGGCTCTTCTAGTCCATCAAGCCCCTCAACCTCCAGGCGGATCCGGTATCCGCTGCCCAGCACTTGTTGAGCCAGCTCGCTGACGGTCCCTTCCAGAACCATCCGCCCCTGGTGAAAGAGGCCCACCCGGTCGCAGACAGCCTGCACCTGGTGGAGCAGGTGCGAGCAAAGCAGAATCGTGATCCCCTCGCTCTTGAGGCGGCGGATGATGCCCAGGAACTCACGGGCGGCTTCGGGGTCTAACCCTTGCGTCGGCTCGTCCATGATGGTGAGCTGGGGCCGCTTGATCAGCACGTCGGCCACGCCGAGCCGCTGCCGCATGCCCCGCGAGAACGTCGCCACGCGCCGGTCAGCGACGCCGCTCAACCGGACTTGTCCCAGCGCCGCGTCGATGCGCGCGCGGGCCTCCTCGCGGGGCAGTCCGTTCAGCCGGGCGGTGTAGAACAGGTTCTCGCGGGCGGTCATCCCCTCGTAAAAGCCGAGTTGCTCGGGCAGGTAGCCCACGCGCGCCTTGACGCTGAGGGGCTGGCGCACCGGGTCAAAGCCCATCACGTGCACCTGGCCGGCGGTCGGTTCGGTCAGCCCCAGGAGCATCAGGATCGTCGTCGTCTTGCCCGCTCCGTTGGGGCCGAGCAGTCCGAACACCTCGCCCTGGCGCACGGTCAGGTCCAGCTTGTCGACAGCCGCAAAGCCGTTGTACTGTTTCGTCAGGCCTTGACTTTCCAGGACGATCTCACTCATACGTCACCTCCTCACCGACGGCCAAAGCGCATCACGGCCAACCCCACGATGACGACCGCGACGGCCACCAACCCGACGCCGACGATGCCCCACAGCGTAGACGTGCGGACGGTGATGCGAAACTCGGACGACTCGGCCGTCGCGCCCTCCGGACGGGCGCGGAAGGTGACCATATAGTCTCCGGCGATGGCCTCCTTGGGCGGCTTGAGTCTCGCCGTCACCTCGACCTGCTGCCCCTCCGCGACCTCGACGACTTGCTCCGGCTCGAACACGACCTCCCAGCCGGACGGCTGGGTCGCGCTCATCTTGACGTTACGGACCGGTGCGCTGCCGGTGTTCCTCAGAGCCAGCGTGATCGACGTCTCTTCTCCCGCGTGCGCGTCTGCCGAGAGCCGTCCATCGGGGGCGGCCATGCTCAACTCTGGCTTGCCGACGACCTCGGCGAACAGCTTCGTCGCGGCCTGCACGTCGCCGCCCTGGGCGCGCACATCGAACTGGTACGTATCCGCTGGCACCTCGACGAACGCCTTTGCCTCGACGGATACACTCTTCGATTGGTTGGCGCCGACAGGGACGCTGGTCACCTCCTGGCCGCCAGACTTGAAGGTCACCAGGAACTCGGGCGGCATGTCGGCCATCAGGTTGACGGACAACTCTTCGTCCCCCTCGTTCTTCAGCTTGACGTTGAAGCGAAAGTTCGTGTCTGGCGTGCCCCGCAGCGTGGGCAGATCCACCTCGAACGCTAGGCTGGGGGGCAGCTTTTCCTGGATCGTCAATTCGATGGGCAACTTGGCCCGTTCCCGCTCGCCGCGAGCGATGACCGAGAAGCGGTAGGTGTCGGCCGGCGCGTCGTCGGGTAGTTCGAGCTTGAGGTCCACCGAGGTAGTGTTCACGCTCTCGACGTAGGCCGCTCGAACGACCTTGCCGCTTCCTTTGAACGTGGCCGTCCAGCCTTCGGGGAGTCCCTCCACTTCGAGCCACGCGATCTGCGGCGCGCCGCTCCGCAGGGTGAGGTCGATGCTCACGTTATCGCCGACGGCGATCTCCTGGGCCGGGTAACGGGTCGAGATCGTCAACGGCTCAGGCTTTGCCGGCGGTGGGTATCCCTCTTGGGCCGCGACCGGCGCGCCGACGATGCACAAAAGTAGTGTTGCAAGTATTGTACCTATCCACAGGCGTTTCATGATATACCTCCTGACTTGAAATGGTTTAGATTTGTTTGAATTGGGAAGGATCCCGGCTTTTATCGAGGCCGGGCTCCTGGTTGCCGTACCTTTTCAGCCCGGCTATTTTACCTTGATCTTGATCGTTTGGGATTTGGCTTCCTCTTTGGGAATGGTCAACATCAACACCCCATGCTCAAACTCGGCCTCGGCCTCGTCGGCCACGACCTGGGTGGGGAGCGTCAACGACCGATTGAAAGCGCCGTAACTGCACTCGCGGTGGATATACTGTTCCTCCGCTACTTTTTCCTCGGCCCTGGTCTCGCCCTTGATGATCAACGTGTCACCGACGATGCTGACGTTGATGTCCTCGGGTTTGACGCCGGGGATGGCCGCCTTGACGACGACGTTTTCATCCGTGGTGTACATATCCATCGCCAGGCGCTCCTCTCCGGCCGGCGTCGACTGTCTTTCCCACGAACAGACAAAGCTCTCGTCAAAGAGCCGGTCTATCACCTCTCGCAGGCTGACCAGATCACAGAATGATTCCCAACGGGCCAAACTTGCCATCTCCTCATCACCTCCTTTTCCAATTGCATCATTCTTCTCCTCGGTTTTTCCAAACACGGCTAAAACGGGCCTAGTACTCCGGCGGCATTGGAGGGGCGGGCGGCTCCTTCTCCGGGATGTCGGTCACGAGCGCCTCGGTAGAGAGCATCATCGCCGCGACGGAAGCCGCGTTCGAAAGCGCGCCCTTGGTCACCTTGGCGGGGTCGATGATGCCCGCCTCGACCATATCCAGGTACTCGCCCGTCATCACGTCGTAGCCGATGTGTTCGTTCTTCTTTTCCTTCTGGATGCGCCGCACGCTGTCGAGGATCACAGCGCCATCCTGCCCGGCGTTCACGGCGATCTTGCGCACGGGCATTTCCAGCGCCGCGTGCAGGATATTGACGCCGGTCTGCTCGTCGGGATAGTCCATCGTGACCGCGTCGAGCGCGGGGATGGCGTTGATCAGCGTCACGCCGCCGCCAGCCACGATCCCCTCCTCGACCGCCGCGCGGGTGGCCGAGAGGGCGTCCTCGACGCGGTGCTTTTTCTCTTTCAGTTCGGTCTCGGTCGCTGCCCCCACGCGGATGATGGCCACGCCGCCGGACAATTTCGCCAGCCGCTCCTGGAGTTTCTCCTTGTCATAGTCGGAGGTCGATTTCTCGATCTCGACCTTGATCTGCTCCATGCGGCCCTGGATCTCGGCGTCCGTGCCGTGGCCGCCGACGACCGTGGTATCGTTCTTGGTGGAGACGATCTTGTCGGCGCGCCCCAGGTCTGCGATGGCGGCGCTGTCGAGCTTGCGGCCTTCTTCTTCGGTGATGACGTGGCCGCCGGTGAGCACGGCGATGTCGCGCAGCATCGCCTTGCGCCGGTCGCCAAAGCCGGGCGCCTTGATCGCCAGGCAGTTCAACGTGCCGCGCAGCTTGTTCAACACCAGCGTGGCCAACGCCTCGCCGTCCACGTCCTCGGCGATGACGACCAGGTTACGAGCGCCCTTTTGCACCAGCTTTTCCAGGATGGGCACCAGGTCCTGGGCGGAGGAGATCTTTTTGTCGTGGATCAGGATGTAGGGTTCTTCGATCGCCGCCTCCATCGTCTCTTGATTGCTGATAAAGTACGGGGAGATGTAGCCGCGGTCGAACTGCATGCCCTCGACGTATTCGGTCTCGAACTCGAGCCCCTTGCTCTCCTCGACAGTGATGACGCCGTCCTTGCCGACCTTGTCCATCACCTCGGCGATCAACTCGCCGATCTCCCGATCCTGGGCCGAGATGGCCGCCACGTTGGCGATCTCTTCCTTGGTCGAAAGCTCAATCGCTTGCTCGGCGATGGCCTCGACCACGGTCTGAGCGCCGGCCAGGATGCCGCGCTTGAGCAGCATCGCGTTCGCCCCTGCCGCCACGTTCTTCATCCCCTCGCTGATGATGGTGTGGGCCAGCAGGGTGGCGGTGGTGGTGCCGTCGCCGGCGATGTCGTTCGTCTTGGTGGCGGCCTCTCTCAGGAGCCGCGCGCCCATGTTCTCAAAGGGGTCCTCCAACTCGACCTCTTTCGCCACCGTCACGCCGTCGTGGGTGATGGTGGGCGCGCCCCATTTTTTATCCAGCGCGACGTTTCGCCCCTTGGGACCTAGCGTGGTGACGACGGCGTCCGCCATCACGTCGATCCCGCGCTTGAGCGAGCGCCTAGCTTCTTCGCTGAAAACCAGTTGCTTTGCCATAATCATTTCCTCCTTGATGTCAGATTTGCTTCTAATTCAAAATAGCCAGTACGTCGTTTTCTTTCATAAAGAGAATTTCTTTGCCCGCCTCCGTCTTGAATTTCGTGCCGGAGTATTTGGCAAAGACGATGGTGTCGCCGACCTGGATCTCCATCGGAATGAGCTTGCCCTCCTCGTCGCGACGGCCCGGCCCCACGGCGAGCACCTTGCCCTGCTGGGGTTTCTCCTTGGCCGTATCGGGGAGCACCAACTGGCCTCCGGCAAAGGTCTGCACCTCTTCTTCCAACGGCTCGACGACGATGCGGTCGGCCAACGGTTTGATATTGAGCGCCATGTTCATAGCCTCCTTTGTTTGAATTTGGAATATGAAGCCAGACCCTCAAAAGGTCCTTCCGTGGCCTCGAAGGTCTGGCCCTTTGCTTATCCGACCCGGATAGGAATTCGCTTGCGGGCTTGTGCTTCCGCCGTCTTGGGCAGGTTGATGGTCAACACGCCCTTTTTGAAAACGGCCTCCACTTTGCTGTCGTCCACCTCGCGGGGCAAGGGGATCGACCGCCGGAAAGAACCGTAGGAGCGTTCCAGCCGGTAATAGTTCTTACCCTTCTGCTCTTCCTCTTCCTTCTTCTCGCCGCTGATGGTGAGCACGCCCTGAGATAGCGACACATTGATGTCTTTCTCGTCCATCCCCGGCAGTTCAGCCGAGACTTTGATCTCTTTATCGCCTTCGACCACGTTCACCCTGGGACTGAACGTATCCCACGATTCGTCAAAGAATCCGCGAAAGGGCGTGAGACCAAAGCCGCCAAAAAAATCGTCAAACCAGCGGTTCATATCCTGCTGCACAGCGGGCAGCGAGCGTTCTTCTCCCCGCCTAATGGGTACTTTTTTCCCTCGTTTCCAGGGAATCAGATCGGTAATGTCCATCGTTCCTTACCTCCTCCTCTCTGAATTGCGCCGTCTAACCTGCCTTGACGGCGATCTTTCTGGTCGTGGGCGCGGCTTTGGGCAGATGCAAGCGCAGCACTCCATCCTTCACCGTGGCCTCGATATTTTCTCGGTCGATCTGGTTCGATAGGGTAAACCGACGGTGATAATCGCCCACCCGGTACTCGGCGTACGCCAGGCGGTAGTCGTCGAGCGCCACCGGCTCGACGTACCCATTGATCGTCAAGACGTCGTTTTCCAGGGTAATATCGAGCGAGCTCTCGTCCACGCCGGGCATATCGGCGACGACGACGATGGTTTCATTCGTCTCGTAAATGTCCGCGCGCGGCACGAAGGCGATCTGATCTCGCGTGCGCTCGGCGCCGCTTTCCATGACCTCTTGTTTCTCCACTTCTTGAACCTGCAAATCTCTGGTCTCGTTACTCATAATTGAACCTCCTCATAAGCTAATGCGGACTGTTCCAATCCGATGTGCCGTGCATAAACCTCTAACCAGCTTTGACGGCGATCTTTTTCGGCTTTTCGGCTTCGGCGCGAGGCAGCAAGACGCGCAGCACGCCCTTCTCAAAAACGCCTTCGACCTTGTCCACCTCGGCCTGGAAAGGCAACTGGAAGGTCCGGGCAAATGTGCCACAGCCGCGTTCCCGGCGGTGATACGTTTCGCCCTCCTGCAACTCGTCCGGCTGGCGATTGCCCTTCAAGGTCAAGGTATTCTCCACCACCGAGATGTCAATGTCCTCCAGGTTGACGCCGGGCAGCTCGGCGGTGACGATGGCGCCATCCTCGTTCGTCCAGACGTTCATGGCCGGGTAGGCTGGCGCGACCTCGCCCTCAAAGCTCGTGGGCATTCTGGCAAAGATACGGTTCATATCGCGCTGCAAGCGCCGCATCTCCTGCCAGGGGGAACGGAAACTGCCAAATGGTCTCATCAACATAGTGCCACCTCCTGAATAGATATAGATTTGAGTTTGACTGAATACTACCTGACAACGGCAAGGCGGATCTGTGTGGATTCGTAAGGGGGAATTCGCTGTCGAATGAATTCAACGGTCTACAAACGGATCAGAGACTGGCTTGTCCTATTCCCAACCAGTTGATCCTGGCAATCCAAGAATTCATCTGAGGCGAGATACTTTCCCCTTTTGAATCCAGGCGAAACCGCCAATATCAACTTTGAGAATCCGCCGATTCTCGATTGCACGTATTATAGTAGGCCGGGATTAAAAATGCATTAACGCTCCGTTAGAAAACCATTAGAATTGTTGGAGAATTTGCTCTGAATAGTCCCGATTTGGATATTGCGAATAAATTGACACATCCTATCATTCTTTGTCATCGATTGGTATTTCTGTTATCCGACCAGCTGTCTTATAATGCAAACATATAAAGGACATTGAACGTCGCCGCCGCCATCTCTGTCCTATCCCCACGCGTCAGCTAGCATACCACAAAGTATGTTGTTTTGTCTTTAAGGGAAGTTACATACAACCTTAAGGAAACCTCAAGAGACGATGCAACAGGTGAAGATTTTTCGGAGATGCTGCCCGATAGCTATCGGGCAGCATCAACTTGTACGGGGAAAGGTTCTACGAGTATGGCGTTCTCTACCGGCCGATCAACCAGGCAGCCAAATCGTAAAGGCGCTCCCTGCACCGGGAGTACTTGATACCTCAATATGCCCTCCGTGAGCCGTGATCAGGTCGTGGGCAATACTCAGCCCCAGCCCCATCCCCTGCGGAAAGCGGCGGCCTGCCGAGCCACGGTAGAATGGCGCGAAAATACGGGATTGTTCCTCTGGCGTGATGCCCGGACCGGAGTCGAGCACGCGGATCCAGACTTTTCCCGCTTCCATACCCGCGCTTACTGTGACCTCGCTCCCTGGCGGTGTGTATTTGATCGCATTGCTTACCACGTTCCCTAATGCCTGCGCCAACCGGTCGGGGTCTATCTCGAGCCGGGGTAAGTCGGTGGGAAAGTCGGCCTGCCAATGGAGGTCCTTGCCCCAAGCCGCCTCCCGCCAAGGGCTTAAAACCTGCATCAGCCACGGGTGGAGTGCGGTCGGCTTGCGATCCAGTTCCAGTGGCCCTATTGTTTGGCCGTACAAGTGGGTCAGGTCGTCCAGGAGGCGTCGCATCCGCTGTATCTCTGCTTCCATTCCCTCGAATAACTCGCGCCGCATGGTCGAGTCCTCCTCCGCACCGCCGGCGAGCGCCTGGGTTGCCGAGAGCAGCGCCCCCAGAGGCCGGGCCAGTTCATGCACCAGGTTGGCCAACAATCGCTTGCGAGATCTCTCCAGTCGCTGAAGCTCCTTCGACAGTGCATTGAAGGCATGCAGCAACAGGCGAAGCTCTTCCGGCCCTCGTTCCGGCAGCACTGGCGGTCGATGTCCGCTAGCCATCTGGGAGATCGCCCGCGTGGCCCTCCGGATCGGCCGCGCCAGGTCAACCGCGAGGAACCAACCTATCCCTGCGCCGGCTGCCAGACCCAACATCAACACCGCGATGACAAAAGTACGCGCCTGGATGAAACGCTCGTAGGCGCTGGAAAGTGGATCGGTCAGACGGATCACTCCGACGGTCTGCTCGTTGATGGTGACCGGTGACAGTACTTCAGCAGCCCCAGTCTCGGGATCCTCGCCATAGTCCATACGGATCGTAGCTCCGGTGAACAACGCCTCTCGGAAGCCAGGAAAGGTTACCTGCTGGCCCAACGATCCCCGGTCGGCGGCATCGGTGGATGCCAACATCACGCCCCGAGTGTCCAGCAGCATCACCTGGGCGGTGAGACTGCCACCGATTCGGTCAGCAAAGAGCTGGGCCTGTGCCGGGTCATCCCAAATCTGGGGATAGTCGGTGGCAAGAGCGGCGACCATCAGACCCTTTTCTTCTAACTCGTTAGAGAACTCGGTCAGAAACACTTCCGTCTCCAACAGGTAGATCAGCGCGATGCCCACTACCGGGATCACGATCAATAGAGGCAGAATGTGACTCAAAATCAAACGTATGCGTAGTGAATGCATCAACCACCTCCTGGTAATGACACGTGAAGCGTGATGCTTGAGACATACTTGAGTTTCACGTTTTGTGCATCAGTTTG
>Ga0180434_10002677_pt1 | contig 23376 bp, 40 predicted proteins | sample SS_ome_7_FD_132453 | JGI IMG/M metagenome (GOLD analysis project Ga0180434, IMG submission 132453) | Hypersaline lake sediment archaeal communities from the Salton Sea, California, USA - SS_1_D_2 metaG | ecosystem: Environmental > Aquatic > Non-marine Saline and Alkaline > Hypersaline >... | reverse complement strand
GTTTTTTCCCAACCGTTTCCTTAACCTTTTTCAATTCTTCTACTTTTTTTGTAAGCTCTTCAAAGCTTAACTTGTTTAAATCATTTTTTTTCATTGTTCTTCCCTCCCTATCACTTCTGCAAAGCCATTACAAACCCTATTGAAATTGGGATTATCATTGTATAATGCCAATATTTAGGTAGATACCTAAACCCGAATATACTTATCCAAGCAATGATAAGCCAAAAAAACATTTTATATATTTCTTTTTTCATGTTATCACAATTGAAATATTTTAGTTAGTAATAATCCCATACAAAAAAATAGTGCCATTATTCCCACTCCTATCCAAAAAGCTATTTCAACTCTAGAATCTTGTTTCCTTTTTGTATCATTTTCGGAACATTTCGATTTAGCATTTCCAAATCTAAACCCTTCTACTCCACAACTTGGACATATAGTTGTTTTAATCATTTCTTTTTTTGTTTCCATTTTGTTCATTATGCCACCACCGCTAATTCAGTAACAAAACCAACAAGGAAAGCCAACACATTAATAACTATAATAATCCACATTGCCACAACTATAAACTTTAAATGACCATTCAAATCCTTATAACCTATTTTTTCATATTCTTCTTGCATTTTTTCTCCCTCCGAGGTTTACAATCAACACAATAAAACTGGTTGCCATTACGAGGATTAAATAAAATACCACAATTCGGACAACGCTTCTGGTAACTAAAATTTTTCAAAACTTCAACCTCCTCAAAATTTTTACATCACTCTTTATCCCAAAAAACAAATAAAGTACTAGCACCACAACATTAACATAACCAAGAGTAAAAATAGAATAAACAATAGGGGTTATTCCAACAAAGATACCTGATAAAAGCATTTGTTTATACTCTTGCTTATTCAACCCTGTAGTGCTAGTACCCAATTCAAGTGTGGCCAGATCAAAAACCAACTTTGCTTTCTTTCCCTTTTTCAAAATATAAAACAAGTGTCCTAACTCATGAAACACTATACTCCACATTAAAGTACTTATCATAATAAATACTGTTTGGTTCAAGTTAATCATTCTATAAAATCTCCCAAATACTCTTTAGCTTTTTTTTGGCAACTTGGACAATACTTATCATAACTTAAACTAGGGTTGCGCTGAACCATTACTTTACAACAAGCACATAAATTATTGTAGACTTTAATACTTGCCTTACTAAATTTTATTATGTCTCTTTTCGTGAATCCTTTTTCTTTGAGTTTTTCGAGTCCCATCCTATTTTCACCTTTAAATTTTTCATTTCGTTTTTTTGCCAGTTTGTTTTGTCCAAACTCTTACCCCATATCTTGCTTTCCATATCTCTTATTCCTGTCTTGAATACTCCTCGGTGTTTATACAATCTGTATAATACAAAGCCAAGTATTAATATTATTATTCCCAGTAAAGCATAGGGACTGAGGAAGTATCCTATTATTATTAGTGCTATAGTAATAACTATTAATTGTTGCCACCAATTAAGTTGTATTTTATTTATTCTTTTGGTTGTGGTCACCTTTATCACCTCAGCTTTGCCATTAGTATAATATAATCATCTCCCTCCAACCTCTCTAAACGGGATTTCCTAGAGTTTCTTATATTTTTCAAAACTGTAACGCTCAATCATCCACTTTTCACCCATCTTCTTCCCCCTCAATTCTCCAGACTTAATCTTCCTCACCAAACTCTCACGACCTAACCCTAAAGCTTTAGTAGCCTCAGCTAATGAAACAAATAAAGCCGCACTCTTTTTATTAAGTCTCGTACCAGCCTCTTTAAGCCAATTTTGCCAATCATTAAACTTAACCTTATGATAATACTCATCATAACTAAACTTAGGCCACTTCTCCTGACAATTCCCATCCCAAAACAAACCATTAGGCACACGAACCCTCATCGGATTAAGAATACCTTTCTTCTTAGCATCAATAAAACACTGCTTCACCCTTTCATTACTCTTACGCATATTCAAAAACCTATAACTAGCACGACGCTTCTGCTCATCCTTATGCCAAATCCAAATCAACCCATCAATACGCCTATCCCTAATATCACTTGTCAACTTCCAATAATTAGGAATACAAATAGTAGTTAACACATTCAAATGCCTCATCTGCATAAAAGTCTTTACCACAACCTTTTGTTCATCTGTCATGTGATCAGTATTCAATAATAACCGTTCACCTTCATCAATCTGAATAGCATCACCAGTTTTTAATTCTGTACACAACCTAATAAACTGTTGAGCATCACCAGGAAAATAATCAAGATTAAAACCAGGATTAACAGTTAAGTTAAGCAACTGCGCCAATGTACTCTTGCCAGTGCCTTCATCACCAGCAACAAGCAAAACATGATCATCATTCCTCTTAGGATCATTAATTTTTTTCCAAACTTTGTACAAATAAATCCACATCTGGTTATCCCAAGCTCTACCAATAAAAATCCTCTTCATCATCCACTCTCTAAACTCTATTGCTTGTTTGGCATTTAATTCACTTTCACCTTCTTTACTTGCAATAAGTTTTTCAACTTTCAAGCCCCAAGATTCTTCATCATCTTTATACATCAGTCGCCCCCGCACTACTTTGTATTTTGTTTAAATGTATGCTTGTTTTTACCATAATAGTATTTAAAAACTGATAATACTCATCAATCTTTTGCTCATGATAAATATTCTGTGGTTTATTCAAATTATTCTTAATAATTCCTATACAATTCTTTTTTAGCTCTTGTGCATTATTTTGGTCTTGAATACTCATTTTAGCTAATAATTTTCCTGTAATAAGAACTAAACAATTTAAAGCCACATCCCATCTCCCTAAACATACGCTGTTAGCATAAACGTTTTCTAATCTTTGTATTTCTTGTAAACAAGCCAAATCTTTATTGAAAGCTAATGTTTCATCAAATTCACGTTTCATGTTTGTCCCTCAATATTCTTTGCCAATACAAAACATCCATATACATTAATAATATTCCAGTACAGCAAATAATAATTATGTTTGTTTCGCCAACATAACTACTGAAAACAGTGCCCAATAAAAAAATAAGGGCTAAAACAAAACTTGTTACGAGTCTCTTCTGAATCCCAACCTCACTAGTTATCATAAAATACTCTCCTGTTTTGGCTGACCTTCTTTTTTAGTATTAACCCAAACAGCAACACCATTACCTCTAAAATCTGGTTCTGTTCCTTTGTTTTTTTCCTTAACTGGAAACGCTGACAGTTTCACTTCTCCACCAAACAAGTGGATGCTTAAATACTTCTCGCCTACTTCGAGTTTTGCCATTTTATTGCCTCCTTCAACTAATTTGTTGAACTTCAACTTTACTTGCTAGTAATTCATCTATTTTTTGTTTATATTCTTCTTCTGTGTCTGCTGTTATTTGATATTCTTTACCATCAATTTTTACAGTGTAAGTTGTTTGTTGTTGCTGCATCGTTTTTTGTCCAGAACTTATTACTTTTGTAAAATAATACACGTAGTCTTGTGCGTAAGGTTTTGTAAAGCTTATCAATACCCAACCTTGATCTAAAAGCTTTTCTAAATCTGCAAGAGGTAACACTTCTTTAACGTGTGCTACTGCAAATCGTTCACTAATAACTAAATCAAGTTTCTCTTCTTTTTTTTCTTCTTTTTTTTTCTTAAAAACCAATTTTATCACCTATTCCATTTATTTAAGCCTGTTTTGTTTTCAAAGTATTGTTCTTTCGCTAAAAGATAAAGTATTTGGTTTTTGTTAGCTAAACTCCTAATAATTTCATCTTCAGCATCCGTAACTGGTTTGTCACGAAATTTTAAACGATGTTTTTGTTCTATCATGTTTATATTGGGAATGAACGAGGGTAGAGTGTATCAAATAGATCCTACGGTTAGAAGGTTTTAACCCTCGTTCATACTTCCCGCCCCCAAACTTTCTATTTTTAAATTCTGTAATCTTAATACTTTTTTTATTCTTTGTAATTCTTTTCCTTGTTGGCTTAACGCTATTTGACAAGCGTTAAGTGCAATTCTGAATGATCTTATTTCGTTTTTAATTTGTGCTTCTTTCATTTCTTTTCCTCTTTAATAACTCGAAAAGTTTTTCTCTGATTGTTGAATCATATTTTATGTTGTACCTCATGTTGGTTCACCTCTTTATTTATGAAATCTACTATTTTTTTATTTAGTTCTTCTTTTTTTAATAAGTATTTGATGTATGTTTCGTCGTTGATGTAAACTGTTACTCCGGGCATTTATTCATCACCTTTATTTATTAATTTAATAAATACTATTAAGTATTTAAATATTATGATAAAAATAAGAAAAAAAAGGATTAAATAGTGCTAATCCAAGTTAAAACCATCCTACCACTAATACTACAACATCTCTTCCCACTTTCACAAACCAAACCAATCTTAACCAACTCATTAATTCTTGGTCTAACAAAATTAGGATCAAACTTTTTAAGCTTACCAGTAATCTCTAAAGCAGTAAGATTCGGATGATGTCTTATAGTTGTAAAAACTATTCTTTGTCTTTCACCAATATCCAACAATGCTTTGTAAGCATCAAGACTTGTCTGTCTCATTTTACTATTTTGCATTTTTTAATATCCTCTAATAATTTATCTGCTTGTTTTATTGTTAAAGGATCATCTTTGTTTTTTAAATGCTTTAACAATTTTTCCCTCCTTTCTTCTTTACATTTTATTTTTAAAACATTAATATTTCTATTAGCAAATCTTGTTTTATCAATTATTTTAACACCTCTTTCTTTTTGTAAAGCTTTATCAAAAACTGTCATGTCACCATTAAAATTACTTAACCCGTATGGTTTAAGCACAACTGGAACACATGTTAATGGAAGTTCTGGCATGTATCCAAAAATGAAAACACCTTCTTGAGGTAATAATGTTTTTGGTTTTTGCCAACAAGTATAATGATAATAATTAATTACTTTTTTTCTTCCATAGCTTTGGTAGCATATTCCTATATCTTTTATTTCCTTTTTGCAATAATAACATTTTTTTATTGTCATACTATAATATCTTTTGTTGTTTATGTCAAAATAGAATATTTTATCTTTTTTCAAGTAGATCACCTGTTAAGTCGTTTATTTTTGCTGAATCCATAAATTGGTCTATTTTTTGCTTTTTGCTTTTGATTTTTTCTTTTCTTTGTTTGCTTTTGATTTTTATTTGGTTTGATATTATGCTTCTTTCTGCAGCTAGTTCATTTATTTTTTGGTAGATTTCTATTTGCTTTTTTTCTAATTGGTCTAGTTCATAATTAGTTGAGTCTTTTTCTATTAGGCTTTTTAGGTAAGAGTTTATCAGTGCTGATAGGTTTTGGAAGTATTTAGGATTTGCTCTTATTCGGGTGATTACGTCTAAATCAACGGTTATGGTTAAGTGTGTTTTCATAAAAAAGTGTCAAGGATACCCATCAATTTATTGATGGGAGGAATTGACACCGTCACCTCCTTGTTGTTTTTGCATAAATTCGTTAAATTCTTTTTGTACGGGATGTTCAGGAGATAATCCTTTAATGCTGAACTTTTTTGTTTCGTTACCCCAAACATCAAAACCTTCAAGTTGTTCTCTTGCAAACAACTCTATACGTGGAATATCTCCATATAATTTAACAATTTGTTTTCTAATTTCGTTGGGTTTTCTTGAGTGTTCAGCAATTCTATGTATTTGTAAATTGGGTATTCCTGCATTTATTCTTGAAACTCCTTTACCTTTAGTTCCAAGTAAAACTATTTCAGGATTTCCTCTTGTATGACTCCCCATACCAAAAAAGAAAGAATCACTTCTTTTATTCTTTTTTACCCATGTAAAAGCAACAGTCTTAAATTTAAATCCCCACAAATTCATAAGTTTAAGACCTTCTTCTAATTGAGGATAAGTACACCACATTAAACAAACTGCATCTTTATCTACATCTATGTTTTGAATAATCTTTCCCATCTCTTCTGTTGGTGTGCATTTATAATGACTTTCTGCACCACCGCGAGATTTAGATTTATCTTGATATACCCAAGCAGGGTCTGCATAAACTATTTTATATCCCATTATGACCACTCTCCAAGTTTTGTCTGATTTGCAAACTGCCCTATCTTCTGATTAGGACTTCCAAAAACTGAATATTCAAATACATCTTTACCTTCTTGCTCGTTAATGTATCTCTTAACTGCTTCTTGTGACACATGACCTGCACTTCCACAATAATATCCTTTAGCCCACAAGTGAGGAAATCGTTTACCATAATTCCATAGTAAATAAGGTAAGTGCTTAAAGCATCTTCTTAATTGAATAGATGTGTTTCCTTTCAACTGTTTAACAATCTTCCAAGGTGTGTGTTTTGGCTTTGCACCTACGAATAAATGTATGTGGTCTGGCATTACTTCAAGAGCCAACATATCTAAATCAAGGTCTTCACATTGACCCATAATAATATCTTTAAGCACAGATACCACCTTTCCAGTTAAGACTTTTCGCCGATACTTCGGAATCCATATAATATGGTAATTGATATTGAACTTGCAATGAGAACCAGTCCTCACTGTTGCTATCTTTACATCTAAACCGTACTTCGTTGGATTGAAGTGTGCATATTCGTTTTTCATAATTATCACCTATAACTAAGTGATAATTATTCTCTTTTGTAGGTTGCACGTTGAACGAACCACACATTAAACTTTTAGGAAAATCTTGCGTAGACTTTGTAGCTGATGGTAATCTAACCATTGCGATACCATTCTCGACCAAACTGTACCGCGAAAATTTACAGCTTCTTTGTCCTATTCGCATTTTCCAAAAGTTTAAGTTAGGTGGTTTGTGTGTGCTAACCGTTTTGTTTTTTTCTACCATTTTTCTTTTTTGGAAACTACCCACTTTAGTGGGTTTAGAGGATGTCATTTTTTTTGTTATTATTATTTATTATTTATTATTTATTATTTATTATTTATTATAAACATACTCAGTAAGTATGTATAGCATATATTTAAATTTAGTGTTAAAAAAGTGATAAATAATTTATAGTGTTTAAATTTTTTTCACACACTATATGTGGATTTTATATAATTTATAAGCGAAACATTTAAATATATGCTATCCCTACTTATTAGTAGTGAAAGTTAAAAAACGAGGTGAAACAAAAAATGGACGCATACCTAAACACATACATCAACCAAACAACCAAATACTTAAACAAACTAAACGAACAAGACCCAGAAAAAACAAACCCAGCATACCAAAACCTGGTAAGCCAAACAAGTGAAGCACTAGGATTACTAACCACAATGTACGCTAAACAAACTGGCGCAAGTAGAATGAACACAAAACAAGTACTAGGAAAATGAACCCTAAACTCGTAACCCAACTACGCCAAGACGGCAGACAAAAACTAACCAGAATAAGCAAAAAAACAGGAATACCAGTGAGCACACTATTCGACCAAATAAAAGAAGCAACAAAAACACAAAAAATAAGATTCACCACCCTAATAAACTTTGAAGAGTTAGGATACAATATTCAAACAATACTCTTAATAAAAACCAATCCAGAACAAAAAGACCAAACAACCAAACTCTTAAAAAAACAATTTTGCACCAACAACATTTATCATGCTAACAACGAATACGATATAGTAATAGAAGCATTTTTCACAAACATAAGAGAATGTGAAAACTTCACAGAAATGATAAAAGCATTAACAAAAGAAGTTAAAACAATTTACATAACAAAACAAAATAAGAAGGAGGGATTCCTAAATGAACCAAACTAAAAACGAACATAATTGTATAGACCATTTACAATGGGTTAAAGATGACATTACAGACCCTAATTTGACGTTGGGTAAATCAACACTTATATGTGGAATTTGCGCTAGAACTTTTGAAGAAGTAAAAAACATAACAAACAAGTAATGGAGGGCGAAAAAAATGGGAATACATGACCATAACAAATTTGGAAACCTTGACACTATTCTCAAAGGGCCAAGGGAAAAAAGATTTTATGATAATTTTCGAGAACAACATTTTGCGAACAATGCACATAAACCGATAGGAACTACTTCTGATTTCAGAACTGGTGGAATGGGTAATGTTAGATTACCTGACCCTGTATTACAGGAAAGATATGATTTTAGTGGTCATCGTAATTCAAGTCCACATGTTAATTATGAGGTTCCTGGTATGAAGCCTGATGTTTTGGGGGATTCTCATCATGTTCCTTTAAACGGGTTTGATAATAATGATAATATGCAGTTTGGGAATAATAATATTGATGATGCTCATGCTCCAAGATTATCTTCTGCGGATAGAGCTTTGATGAATTGGCAGAATCAAGAAGACACTTATTTAAGATTGAACAAGTACCAAGACATTTAAAAATTTATTTTTGCCAGAGTTTTTTAGGAAACTTTTTATTACTAACAAACTCTGCAATTCTTTTCTTTGAATACTTTTCTGCTTCTTTAGGATTCATACCTTCCATTCTGGCAGATAAATAAAAACGATTTTTTTTCATTTTAAAAAAAATAAAAAAATTTGTTTATCCGAAACGGACAAACAAGTATCTTACCAAGATTCCTATAACAATGGCAGCCACTACTATTGTTGCTATTAGTGGCATTTTTTCTGCTAGTGTACTTACGCCTTCCATACTGTCCATTGTTGCGTTGTAGTGGAATGTTCCAGGACTTGTAGTTGTACTTCCATTTACACAAATGTTGGCAGCTTCACTATAACTATAATTATTTCCTAGTGCTGCACAATCAGTTGTTGCAAAGTCATTTCTTATGTCGCTTTCCACATTTATTCCATATGCGATTCCTATTCCTGCAACTACTAACACTAATGCTATTGGTAAGATTTCTTTGATGTCAAACTTTGCTATTTGTTTTTTCAATTTTAACACCTATTGTTTATCCGAACCTCACAAATAAGTATCTTACTAAGATTCCAATGACGATTGCTGCAACTATGATTGTTGCTATTAGTGGCATTTTTTCTGCTAGTGTACTTACGCCTTCCATACTGTCGGTTGTTGCGTTGTATTCTAATGTGTTGGCTGTAAAGTCGCTTCTTACGTCTGCTTGTACGTTCAGACCGTATGCGATTCCTATTCCTGCAACTACCAGTACTAGTGCTATTGGCAGGATTTCTTTGATGTCAAACTTTGCTATTTGTTTTTTCATTTGTTTTCACCTTCCCTGTTTTTTTTGGTTGGTCGGTGAGGAATCCTTGTTCAGAATTAGTTTCTAAATGGTTTGTCGGGAGAGTCTATTCTGAATAAGTTTTCCTCCCGACAATGTTGTAATAGTTCTGTGATTTAAATAGTTTTTATGACAAATGGGGCAAAAGACCTAAATAGAAAAATTTATAAACTTGTTCTCCATTATTACAATTAATTGTTCGTGAGGTGGGATTTGTGAAAAATAAATACAATTTAAAACAAAATAATTTAATGGTAAATACTCCTGGGAAAAAAGGAACAATTCTGAAATCAAACAAAATTAAAGCCAAAGGCAAAAAGTGTTTTAAAACAGGTATTTAAATATGGGTACTTGGACACAAGCTGGAGCTAAAGCTGCACGTGTAAGACGTGAAAGTGGAGGTAGTGGTAAAGTTGTTGATGAACCAATAGTTATTACTTCTAAAACTGGACAGAAAAGAGTTCAGAAAAGTTTAGGTGGTGGAAAGTTTATTGATAAAGGATTAACACAAAAAGGAGTGACTACTACAATAGATACTAAAGCAGGAACAAGAGAAACTAAATTACCAACCCCACCACAACCAACACAACAAGAAAAAACACAACAACCAACTCAGCTTACCCAAGCACAACAACGAGCACTAGCAGCAGGACTTGGGCCGCTAAGCGCAGAAGCAGCGGAACAAGTACAATACAGCCAAATACCAAGATGGACTGAAGCTGAACTAAGAGGAGTGGAAACATTTCTAAAAGAAGAAGGAATAAGACAAGAAAAACTAAAAACACAAGCTAAAATTCGTGACATAGCAGTTGAAAAAGGTTTAGGAACACTAGCTCCAGTTTACAACTTAATAAAAAAAACCAAAGAAAAAGCCACTCCTTTTATAGACAAAAATGTTAAACCTATTATTAAAACAATAACCAAACCCTATTGGAGATTTTATGAAGAAGTTGCTAAACCAAATTTGGAAAAAGCAGATGTTGCTTTAAGCAAATACACTTTACCATTTTATGAACGTTCAAAAAAAGTGGGAGAAGAAATTGCCCAAATTAAACAAGAAAAAACATCAGAAAAAAGCTGGTTTGAAAAAGTAACAGGAAAAAAATCAGGACTTGAATCTGGTTATGTTATTTCTCCAGAGAGCGAAACAGGATTAAAGATTGCACCAGCACAAGAATATGGTAGAGGAATAGTTATGGGCATGGAAAAAGAATTATTTGAAAAACCTGCAAGCACATTACTTACTGTTGGTGTAGGTGTTGCTACAGGAGCGGTTGGAGCTAAATTAGCTACGTTTGCTCCTAAATTTGTTAAAGGTGTTGGTATTGCTGGACAAACCGTTTATGCAGGTAGTGTGGCACTTGGTGCAGTCCAAGCTAAAGATTCTTCAGAATATATTGGAAAGCAATTAATTAAGTTTTTAGCTTTTGGAGCAGGCACAAGTATAGGTGCTAAACTCGTAACACCAACTCCAACATTAAAAGCTAAAGGTACTGTTACTGGTGAAGGGTTTAGTGGTAAGACAGTAACACAAGTGAAGTTTAAAGTTGGTAAAACACCAGGCAAACAAACTATTGTTACTACCAGAAAAGGTTATGGTGAAAGCTTAACCCGGTTTGGAAAAAAAATATACATAAGTAAGTTTACACCTAAAACTACAACTACAAAAATTTATCAGTTTACAAAATCTGGAAAGACTAAACTTGTTGGATTTAAAAAAGAACCTACTCAAGAACTATTTCAAATTGCTCGTTCTCAAGTATTAAGTAAAACTCCTATGCGACAACTAAGCCAAAGTATGGGAAAGCAAGGAACTATTGCAAGGTTTGGAGGAAAAACTAAACTTGAACAAATTAGTTTAGTAGGAAAGAATGTTGGAAGATTTAAAGTTAAAGGTAAAGGTCAACTTAGTGTAAGAACAGAACAAGCTGTTGAAGCTATGGCAACCCCAAGTTTTAAACTAGCCACAGTTAAGTATGGTGCAGGATACGCTGTAAAAAAAGGTGTTATTCCTAATCCAAAATTTAAGTTTAAAGGAACAACTACTGGCAAAGGAATAGCTACTGCTGAAAAAAGTATTCCTACCAAGTTTGTGTTGGATAAAGTTGATCCTCTTAAACCTGTACGTTATGTTGAAAGAGTTGGTACTGATTTAAAACTTGGTAAGTTTGTTCCATTTAAGATTGTGCAAAAAGTTATGACAGCTACGGGAATTAGAGGACAGTTTAAATTTCAAATTAAACCTAAAACTTTAATTACTCAACCAAGTTTTGGTAAAAAAGGACAGTTGAGTTTAACTCAAGTTAAAAGACCAACTACTGAGTTTTACAAAGCTGGTGTAAGACAAGTTAGTTTTCCTGATACTGTTGTTAGTGTTAAGGCTTCGCCTTTTACTAGCATTATGAAACCTGATACTATTGGAGCTTTTGCTTTGGGCTTTACTCAAGTTCCTGGTGAAAGGTTTAAAGAAGAACAAAACATTGACGTTAGCCCTCGTTTTGATTTTAACCAAATTTATAGACCAATAAATAAAGAACAACCTATGCAAGAGTTTAAGCCTATTCAAGAAACTTTACCTGAACAAAAAGTTACTCCAGAACAAAGTATTGATTTAAGAAGTGATGTGATGCAAAGACCTATTCAAGAACAAGTTCCGTTTTTAGAACAATTTCCTCAGCAAGTTGTTAAACAAGAAATAACTCCTATTAAGACCAAAGTTGCTTTTAAACCTGTAACTCCTTTTAGTTTTGGTTTTGTAAATTTTTTTGGTTTGGATTTAGAGTTAGCAAAAAAGAAAAAGAAGAAGATGGGTGCTTTTTTTACTTTGGTTAAGAGTGGTGGGAAGTGGCGGAGGGTTGGTGGTGCTTTAACTAAAAAGAGTGCTACTGCTCTTGGTATTAGTATTACGAAAAGGACTCCTGCTGCTAGTTTTAAAATTATGAAAGGTACAGGTTTTGGTAAAGAAAAAGATTTCGGTATAAATGTGGCTAGAGAAATGGCAAAGTATCGTAGCCCTATTAAAAAAGGCGAGCCTTTAAAAGGCACTGGTGTTTTTATTGAGAAGAACAAGTTCCGTATTGATACTGGTGGTGAGTATCGTGGTATAAGTTTATTAGGACAAAGAACAAGTAGAAAACGAGGTGGATACTTTGGAACAGCAAGCTGAACAAGTAGGTAACCAAATGGTTAGTAACAACCAAGCATTTACTGATACTAACGCGTTACAGATGAGACTTGACACGACTAAGATTCTTGAAGATTTACGAATTTACTTGAGTGGTTATATGTTGGATTACTACATGGAAGATGGTGTAACCATGAGTCGTAAAATAAGAGTTGGTGATCCAAAAGCTAACGATAAAGGAATACAAAGTATTATGAATTATGCAATCATGCTTTTTAACAGTCAGACTGTTCAAGGAAACTTGGATCGTGAACAATACGAAAGGTTTATTGGTGAGGTTCACTTAGACTTGAGTAAGGATTTGGTTTTGAACAGGTACAAGTGGGGTATTGACGAGAGTGACATTTACGGAATAATAAACACTTTTGTTAGTAGCTTACAATTATTTATTACAAGACCAATAGGAAACAAAGAAAGAGAAAGTTTCCAAAACTGGATGCGAACAATCGAAAGCAGTCAAGTTAAAGAAAAAGATGTTGGTTTAGGATTGTTTAATTTAGGTAAAAAAAACTAGTGTCGGGGGGGAGTACACAATGGTAGATGTTGGAAGTATAATGAATAACATTACTACAGTTATGTTATGGTTATTGGTAATAGGTGTTATTATTTTTGCTGGGATCTTTATAATAAGATTGTTAAAATTTAAACACCAAGTAATAGTAAAGTATTTGACTGAAGGAGCAACATTTGTTGTTCAAGACAAAGCCAGAGAAGTTAACCAAAACGGAGAGTTTTATTGGCGTTTACAAAAACTTCGTGAAAATATTCCAGTACCTCCAAGCCAAGCATTACAAATGACAAAGAAAGGAAAGTTTTTAGTTGAAGTTTACAGAACTCCACAAGGTGAGTATGTTTTTTTGGATGCTAAACCTAAACAAAATCTTGAGGAAAGTATTAGTGAACCAATAACACAAAATGATCGGATGTTTTATGTTGAGCAATGGCATAAAGCTGAAGCAAGAAAGACTAAAGGATGGAAAGATATTATCGAAAAAGGTTTACCTTATTTTGTTGTGGTGATGATTTTAGTTTTAGTATTTGCATTTTGGGGGACAATAACACAACCTATGAAAGAAGTGATGAGTAAATCAGCTGGGATAACAACTCAACAAAAGGAGATTGTGGAAATGCAAAAACAAATATTACAAAACAACCAGGTACTAAAAGGAGAAACAGAAACTATACCTGATTAGGAGGGGATAAAATGTTTGACGAAGCAGAAATTAAAAGAAGGGAGAAAGTGTTAGAAGGAATTTTAGATTCTCAACAATTTTCGGTTGAAGAATCATTTCAAAATCCTAATAAAAAGAAAAAGAAAAAAGTAGCATTAAAAAAAATAAGACCGATAGGAACACCAAAAGGAAGTTTTGGTAGAAACATTTTTTTAATAAAATGAATTACAAATACAAAACAAGTAAGGAGATTGCAAAGTTTTTAGGTATTAGTGAAAAGCTCGTAAAAAAATATAATTCAAAATTCAAAAATGGGAAATGAACTATTATTAGCAGGAGTCTTAGTAATGTGTTTCTTTATGTTATACTTAGTTTTTAATCTTAAAACAAAAGACAAAGCTTTTAATATAGCTTTTCAATTATTAGGATTAATATTTTTTTTAGGATTGATAATTCTTATTCCAAAAGCAGCTCTTGATGATTCACAATTTTGCGGTTTAACTGTTACTAATAGTACAAGTAGTGGAGGAACAATAAGTTATGAGTATTCAAGAACCTGTTTTGATAATCCCAACGATACAACACAAACTTTTTATGTTAATGTAACTTGGATAATAAGAATTATTAGTTTATTATTAGTACTGTACTTTGGATATTATGTTTTGAAATGGTTAATTGAAAGAGTGCCGAGGTTTAACAAATGAAGTTAAAAAAAATTCATGTGGACGAAAATTTCAAACAAAAACTAAAAATTAGTGCAGCAAAAAAAGGAATAAGCATGGTTGAACTAACAAGAAAAATAGCTAAAGAAAATGGAAACTTTTTAGAACATTTAGAAAAAGAAATAGGTAAACCAAAAAAAGTGATACAAAATGTTAAAGGATTCAAATTTTAAACGCAAAGGATTGCTAAGTGGTAACTTTTTAATATTTTTAGTTATGTTATTTGTTTTTGTTTTAGTCATAATTATTGGTTATAAAGCATTTAATGATTTGAATACTGATTTACAATTAGATACTAGTTTAAGTAATGATAGTAAACAAATAAGTGATGACTTACATAATAGGTATCCTAGCACTTTTGATGGGGCTTTTGCTGTTTTTATGGTGTTGGCTTGGTTGGCTGTTATGGTTAGTAGTTTTTATGTTGATAGTCATCCAATATTATTTGCGGTTATGCTTATTGTATTAGTATTTATATTATTTATCGCTACTATTTTTTCAAATAGTTACGCAGAATTTATGGCAACTGATGACTTTACAGGATTAGAAACAAATTTTCCTATGATGCATTTTGTTACCAATAATTTATTAATTGTGGGGTTAGTAATGGGAATGAGTGTTGTTGTAGCCTTATTTGTCAAAAGCAGACTATGAAAACTATACAATTATTGTGGGTGTTAATTTTTGTGCCTTTACTTTTAGGTTTTGTTAGTGAAGAGAATAGTAATTATAAAATTAAATGTTGGCCAGAGACAAGCACAATTAAACCAGTATGGCAAGGTTATGAACAATATTGTAGTTTCACGAAAAAAAATACTGGGATAACAACAGATTTTGTTATGTTATTTCCTTCTCAACTGGAATATGGCAGGGTGGAAGAATTAGTAAAGCAACCTTATAAAAAAAATTATGTTTATTTTTGTGACAGTCCAAGTTATGGTTTGGTGGATTCAGAAAATGTTTGGTGTTTTGTTAATGGATCTAATAAAACTATTTATACAGGGAGTGAAAGAGATTTTTTTGTTGAGGTCAATAACGCAACAATAATATATAATCTTACTTTGTATGAAAATGTGTGGGTTGATAGAACAAGTTTATTTAATTATCAAAACATTCCTAGTTGGGATAAACCAGCAGCTTATTATGTTGAAAACATTATTTGGGATGCGGACGAAACCAAAATTATTAAGTTTAATTATTTACCTAAAGACAATACTAAACCAGTGAAATGGGATGCAATTTTTGGAGATGTAAGCAGTCAAGATATTTATTTAAGACTAGATCCTTTAACAGATCCTTATAATTATGTTAGTGATTGGGAGAACGATGTAAGTAGTTCTGTAAATTCTCGTTACGATAATGGAACTCTTGGTTGTGGTTTGAAAAGTTTTACACCAGCCTATTTTAATTTTAATTCAGGATTGTCAAGTTTGTATAATAGTTACACATTCACAAATGTTGGTGCCACTTTTTCTAGTTATGGTTATCAAGGTAATTGTTATAATTATTCCAGGGCAGATGGGGGAGATTACTTAACTGATTTAAATGAAACAGAATTGTTAGGTAATAATCCAAGTACTTGGTCTTTTTTTGTTAGGTGGAGAACTGGAGACTTAACAGAAAAACAAAACATTTTAAGTTGTTTTTATGATGCTGGATCTGGCGATAATGACGCAACCGGTTTAATTCAATTTAAAGGTGATACTAATGATGATATATATGTTTTTGTTAGAGATGGAGGTACAGATACTAGTATAACAGGAGATTTTTCTATAGCAGCAAACGAATGGCACAATACAGCGTTAACTTTTGATAAGAATGGTAACTTAACACTTTACATTGATGGAGAGTTTAAAAACACAACTGTTAGTTTAGCAAACGGTGATTATACTGAAGGAGGTTTATGTACTGTAGGTGTTAATATTGGTACTGGAATACCTAAAAACAAGTTGCAAGGAAGTGTTGATGAACTAATAGTTTTTAATAAAACATTAACAGCTTTAGATGTGAAGAATCTTAACAGCACTGTGGGGGTTCCAAGTTTTGAAAATTGTTTTTATAATTCTAGTTTGTTTGAAATTAATTGGAATCGTATGAATGTTTTGTATTCAAAAAACAATGAACCCGCAAATCTTAGTTTTGCGTGTGGTGATAATATTCATAATCAAGAATTAGGAATTGCAACTTCAGGAGAATTTGTTATTGATTGTAGTGTGAATAGAACAACTATAAACATGAGTTATAATATTACTTTAACAAATAATTCTGTGTTTTATGATTTATTAACTGAAAGCACAAGTACAAGTGTTTTGAATGTGACTTTTAAGGATAGTGAAACAAAAGATATTATTTACAAAAATGTGACCTTGGAAGTTATTGGAGATTACTTTTCTGCATCTTACATGAATGATTCGGGTTTTATTTATATTGACTTGTTAGATAATGATACTTATACTTTAAGATATAAAGGTGTTAATTTTAATAATGAAACTAATTTAAGTCAGACTATTTATCCTGAAAAATTTAGTTATTATGAGTTATTAGGAGATAGTAATATTACTTTGTACTTAACTAATAGTACTACAGCTAGAAATGTTAGTGTTTATGTTCTTGATGAAAAAGGAGATGAAGTTGAAGGAGCTTTAGTAAAGGTTTTACGTTATGATATTAACACAAATAGTTATTTATTAGATGAGTCTGAAGTTACTAATAGTGATGGTTTGGTTGTGATGAGTTTAGAAATTGCTAGTGAGTTTTACAAGTTTGTTATTGAAAAACCTATAGGAACTATTGTTGAAACTACAAGTAGAAGTTATATTTATACTAATGAAATAACTATTCAAGTAGATCTTAGTGAGGATGTTAGTGATGATTTTTTTCAAATTGGTGAAGTAAGTACAAGTTTTATTTTTAGTGGTCAAAACTTTCGTTTTTATTGGAATGATCCAAACCAAGAAGTTACTAGAGCTTGTATCAATGTAAGTTTAATGAACACTTTAAATGGTAGTGTTTTTTATAATGCAACTTGTAGTAGTTCATATACAGGAATAATTTATGCTGGTGTGGGAAATGTTACTGGAAGAACTTATAGAGCTGTAGCTTATGTTTTAAAAGATGGGGAATGGTATTATGTTGGTGAACTTTGGAAAAGTTTTGAGTCAAGTAAACCTTTTGGAACTTTAGGTTTAATTTTGGCTATAGTTTTGGGTTTAACTTTTATATTTTTAACTAGAAACATTATTTTGTCATTAGTTTTGTTTTGTTTTGCATTAACAGGTTTAAAAATTATTGGTTTATTAATTATTAGTTGGGGGATTGTTATAAGTTTATGGATAATTATGTTATTTTTAGTGATAATTTTATCTAGGAGGCGATTATGAGATTAAGCACAATAGCTATAGCTTTATTATCAGTTAGTTTAATAGTTAGTATTTTAGCGGGTTTTTTTACAGAAATAGGATCTAATTATGGTGTTAGTGCTGGTGATGTTAATTTTAGCAGTTATGATAAAATGCAAGAACTTAGTGGTAAAGTTAATGAGACTAAGGAAAAAATAGATTCTATAAATGTTGAAGATGCCACAATTTTTGATGTTATTGGTAAGTTTTTTGCTGGTGGTGTGAGTGCTGTTAAAACCATGATTGGCGCTGTTGATACTGCTAATGATTTGACTAATCAAGCTTTAACAGATGTTCCTGTTGGAAACAGTGGTGATTATTTGAAAATATTTTTGTTAAGTGTATTAACTTTAATAGTGTTTGGAACTATACTTGCTATTATTATTGGTGATAGGGTGAACAAAATATGACTTATAATATTACTTGGACTAATACAACAAATCATTTAGGAGATTTAGTTATTAATATGAACACGACAAGTAATGGTTATATTGCTGCTTTTTTTATGGTGGCTATTTTTGTTGTTATTTTTGCAGTGTTTAAAGATTATGATATTAATAAAGTTTTAACTTTTGACTTTTTTATTATGGCCAGTATTGGTGCTTTGTTTTGGGCTGTGGAATTATTGGCTATACTGTGGGTTATTGTTCCTTTAGTGGCTATGTTGTTTTTTATTGTTTTAATTTTTTTTAAAAAGGATGGGTGATGAAATTGAAAAAGAAAATATCGAAAAATTTAAAAGACTCTTATACTGTTGGTTTAGGTATGGGATTAATGGGTAAACCTAAAATGGCAGGGGTTGCTATTGGAGCTAGAAGTGTTGGGTTATTTAATGACTTAATGAATGATTCTAATAAAAAAATGAAGAAAAAGAGGTGGTGAACTATTGGTTTTCTCTCGTCAAACCTTTTTTTTTCTTTTTTTTTTAGCTTTAGCTATGTTCATAACTGGGTGTGATAGTGTTACTGTTACAGTTCCAGATACTGATACTTTAAGATTTTTGAATTGTGCTAGTGGTAAGATTGCTAAGGTTAATTCTTCTAATTTGTGGGAATGTGCTAATGATAATAGTGCTGCTGGTGGGGATAAGTGGTCTTTGTCTAATGATGGATGGGTAATTAATGATAGTGATGATTTGAATTGGAATGAAAGTAAAGGTGATAATCGTTATTATTTAAATACTAATCTTCGTAATTACACTAATTTTACTGATTTGGATAGGGGTGGTTTTCCAAATACTAGTGCTGAAGTTGTGGCTTTGTTTACTGGTTGTAGTGGTGATGAATACTTAGGGGCAGATGGTGCTTGTCATGTTGATGATGATAACCAAATTGCTGACAATTTCTGGCCTGTTTTTAGGCTTTATATTTATAATGACTCCGGAACACTAAGATTAAATGAAACCTTGTTAAATGAAACAATTGATGCCTTAGATGATGTTGGAGGATTTAGTTATGATGATAACTTTGACCAAGGACTGAACAAGAGTAATGAAGTAACTCACACACAATTTAATCTAAGAAGCCAAGTACCAACAATAAGATTCAACAGTAGCCTAAGTGATAGTTGGTGGAACATACTATTTGATGACACAATAAACAGATTACAATTTGTATACAATGGCACAGTAAAATTCTACATAGACAACAATGAAGTATATACTCCTGCTAATATTGAATCTAAAAGTTTAAATACTACTAATATTACAGTTTATGGAAATATAACAATAAATGATAATGCAGGAAACCAAGCTAAATTTTATTTTAACGACCAAGGACACTTTGTAATAGAGGTGAATTAGTTGAAATGGCTAGTTTTAATTCTTTTAATATGTTTAATACCTTCAGTAATTGCTGGGGAAGTAGAAACAAACCAGTATCGTGCTTGGTATAGTGAAGACATCACTTGTGGTGAAGAATGTATCAGTTATTTTAACATAACCATGAAGAAAAGAAGTATAAGTCTTGGTAATATTGAGAAGTTTATTGAGTATCATTCTAATATTGATGTTTTAAGAATACATATTTATGATAATGGTTGGAGAAAAGTTGATTTAGAAAACGATACTTTAGAAAAAAACGTAGAAACCATGTTCAGACTTACTGCTTTTAAAGAAAATACAGAAAATGGTAAGTGGAGTGTTCCAAGTTTTGGTATAGATCCTTGGTGGTATGGTACTGATTTTGGTTGGGAATACGTAAATGATTCTAATTATATTCATTTATGGAATGAGCATAATGATTATTATTTTAATACATCTAATGGTGTTATTCTTGCAAACAAGTATGCTGAACCTTGGAGTAAAGACGAAATATGTATTGATTACATTAATGAAAGTATTTGTCAGTTAACCCACAATTTTGATAGAGTAATTAATGAAGTATTTAATGAAAGCATTAATATTACTTTTAATCGTAGTGATATAAAAATCACTTATCAGTTGAACAGAGGTGATAATGATCTTAGTGTTTATGTGGATAGTTCAGGATTTAATATTAGGTGGATAACTTGGGATGTGAATGTTGGTAATAATGAACACCAAGATTTTATATTCACGGATAGTTTTTATTTGTTAAATGAAACTTTTAATCAATTAATATATAATTTAACTGACGACTGGGTTTATTATGGTGATACAGTAACGGGTGAAAATGTTTGGACAAAGATTAATAAGAGTCAAAACTATTACGTAAAAGCTAATAATACTATGAGCGAAATAGGTATTAATTCTAATAAAACAAAGTTTAACTGGCTTGATGCTACTTGTACTTGGAGTTGTGATATTACTGATCCTACAGAAAACCAGAATATTACACAACTTGAAAGTTTTAACATGGATGGTGGAATCACTTTTAGTGGAACGTGCCTTACTAGAACTACTGCCACAGCTGAAGTTAATAGTACAGCCATGACTGGAATTACTGGTTTAAGCACGACGGATACTAATCCTCAAACTGTTTTTTGTACTATAGGAAGTTGTCCTTTTAGCGACATTGAAGTTACTGGAAAAGATCAAGGTATTTGGGTTATAAGATGGAAATGTGCTTTTAATCGTCAAACAAAGTATTCTAGCACTGTTGGAATTAATGTTAGTACTTTGCCTTTTAATAGTTGTCCTAGCTATACAGACGTTACTAGCGATACTAATCTTAGTGCAGAGTCAAGTGTTTGTTATAATATTACAAGCAGTAATGTTTATTTTAATTGTAAAGATAATTGGATTACTGGAAACCAGCCTTTGTACACTCCTGCCATTATAATGGAAGGTGTTGAGAATATTACTATTGCTAATTGCAAGTTCCGTAATCATAGTCATATTATAAGAACTAATCTCACAACTAATACTTTAATTGTTAATTACACTTTTGTTAATAACACAATAAGTAGTGATATGGATAATAGTGACCAGAAAGCTATTTATCATATTAATGGAAGTAATCATCGTATGATAAATGGTTATATTGATAATTACAGGGTGAATAATACTTTAACGGGGGATTGTTTTGCTAGTAGTGCGGACATTTTTTATTTGGAAAATGTTGATAATGTTTTTATAGAAGATGTTCAGTCTTTTAATGTTAACAATTTTTATACTGGTAACATTGCTGGTGAGGGTTGTACTCCTCATCTTGTTGAAAGTGGTAGCTTACTTGTTATTAGAATTGGTCAGAATATTACTTTACGTAATGTTTTGTTTAATTCAAACTTTAAGCTTAATAGTGTAACGAGTGATGTTAGGGGTTTGCAAGTAACTCAAGAGAGTGGTAAAGCTAATAATGTTAGTATTAAGAATGTTACTTTGGAGAAGTGCAAGAATTGTAGGGAGTTTCTTAGAGGAAGTAATATTACTATTGATGGTTTAACTCATAAAACATGTGATGAGATTGTGACAAGTACAAGTTTGGTAGGTGAAATAACAATAAAGAATAGTTATATGGAAAATTGTAGTGCAGATTTTTTTAAAGATGCTAGTGATACTGGTAATGTTATCATGACTAATAACACGTTTAAGGATAACAAGACTTATACTGATTACTTGTTTATTTTTGAGAATCCAACAGTGTTTGCTGATAATCGTTTGTACAATTTTAGTGCTACAGGTGTTTTTAAATCAACTTTAGAGTTTATTAATGACGATAATAATATTAGTAATAATGTTTTTATCAATACTAGTAATGACCAGATAGGATTGTTCACGCATAGTGGTTCTGAATTGTGGAATAACCAATTTATCAATAATGATGGTAATGATATTCTTTGTCTTGGTGTGAACGAGACTATTGTGGTTAATGGAACAACAAGTATGGACTTATCTAGTTGCACTCTAAAGTTTGGTTGGTGGGCGGATTTTTATGTAAATGATTATTTTAGTAATCCTGTTAGTGGTGCTTTTGTTAATGTTACAGAGCTTGGTTGGGATAGTCGTAATCCTAATAAGAGTTTAACGACTGGTGGTGATGGTTTTACTGGTAATGTTATTTTGTGGCAGGGTAGAGCTATAACAGATAATGAGGTAAAGAATGATACTACTCCTCATACTGTTAATGTTAGTAAGGATGGTTTGTTTAATTTCAGTACGGTTTTTGTTAATGAAAGTAAAACTTGGGTGTTTACTTTAAACATTTTGACAAGTACTTGTTATCCTCCTGTTAGTGGCGTATGGATAATGAGGGAGTTTTGTAATTACACAAATGAAGTTGTAGAACATAATGATTTGTTGGTGTTTGATACTAAAAGTAAAGTTATGATGAATAATAGTGGTATTAAAGTAAAAAATTGGACTAAGAATGGAACAACTATTTTGTATATTAACTTAACTGATAATAGTTGGTTTAACACAACAGGATAAATTATCCAAAATCTACTTTGTCTAATTCTTTTGTTAAATCACTAGGTACAATTTTTAGGTATTCAAATGTTGTTGCAAAGCTACTATGACCAAGAAGTTGTTTAAGGTCATGGATCTTTCCTTCTTGTCTAAGATAATTTACTGCAAAGCTGTGTCTTATCTGGTGAGGACTGCACTTAATCCACTTACGTGTAATTCTTCCTACAGCTTGTCTTGTGTACGGAAATAACAAGTCATCTGATTTTAGTCTCATGGTGAACATTTTAAGAGCCATACCAAGTTCTTTCTGTAATGGTATCAATCTTTCATTCCATCTTCTGTTTTTCAACCATTTTACCGTCATTAGTCTGTTGTTAAAGTCCAAGTCTCTTTTCTTAATATTAATAACCTCACTAACCCTTAATCCAGTTCTCCATAGGGTCATACACAGCATTTGGTCTTTATCCCGAGGCATAGCCAGTATTCGAGCTACAATAACCTCCTTATCCAAATACTTTCGCAATTCTTTCTTCTTAGGAGGCAAAACCTCAGCAGTTTTAACCCCACCATTAAATTTTATAATCTCACTCATGTTTATCACGTTTGGAACTTTGGAACTGTTTTTCTATCATTCTTTCAGCTATATAAGAACTAGTTATTAAAAAAACCATTCCTAATATAGCATAATATTTTGTAGGAGATTTTAAAGCTAATCCTATTATAGCTCCGCCTAAACAAATCTTGGCATATTGAATGTATCTTATTATTTGATAGTTCATGTTATCACTTATGCAAATTAATGTGACCATGACCTTGACCATGACCTTGACCCTGACCTTGACC
>Ga0180434_10002676_pt1 | contig 23410 bp, 15 predicted proteins | sample SS_ome_7_FD_132453 | JGI IMG/M metagenome (GOLD analysis project Ga0180434, IMG submission 132453) | Hypersaline lake sediment archaeal communities from the Salton Sea, California, USA - SS_1_D_2 metaG | ecosystem: Environmental > Aquatic > Non-marine Saline and Alkaline > Hypersaline >... | reverse complement strand
CCCGTAGCTCAACGGATAGAGTCGCGGACTTCGAATCCGAAGGTTGCAGGTTCGAATCCTGCCGGGCGCGCCATGTAAGTCATTGTCAGCAAAGCGCTTACGATCCTCGCTGCGATAGGCCGTGAGAGTGCGCCCATAGAATGCCCACAAGGGCGCTTAGCCGTACAGGTCCAGGGCGATCCGTGCGGCCTGCTCCGGCGTCGTCCCGTCGTAATAGTCACCAACGGCGGCTTTGGAGTGCCCAACGACCGCGTTGATGACGGCACCAGACGCACATCCACAACGAGTGCGCCGACTGCTCCGCCGTGTCCTTCACTTCCTCAGCCAACTACTGCCTGAAGTACGCCGCCAGCGTGTACACGTTCCGGTTCACCTGCTGCATCAGGTCGGTCATGGGCATGTGCGGCTGGAACTTACGGTCCACGTGCGTGCCGTACTTGAACCAGTGCCAGCCCACGCAGTTCGGGTTCTGGAGCAGCGAAAGCGCGTGATTGGTGTAGAACAGGCCGCGGTCGCGCTGCGTCCGGACGAGGTATCCGGCGTTGGCATCGCCGACGTTGGCGTACCATTCGGAGTTCAGGACGGGCCGGCCCGACAGGGCGGCCGCCCGGTCGAGTTCCGCCTGGTCGGCCGACCAGCGATGGTAGTAGTTGAGGCTGACGACGTCCAGGGCCTTGGCCCCACGGAAGACCGGGTCGCTGATGTTCCGGCCGTTGAGCCGGCTGCCGAGCACCAGGTGGTTCGGATCGTGCTTGCGGATGGCCTTGGCCACGGTGCCGTAATAGCGCTCGGCCACGAGGGTGAGGAAGTCGGCCGCGTCGCCGTCGGTGATGCGGTCCGGCCCGCGTCCCCGCGACGCCAGGAAGGCCGCCGCCGCCCGGTACCCGGGGTCCGTCTTCGGCAGTTTCAGATAATTGCGCAGCGCGTCGGGCCGGAACGGAAGTTCGTTGTCGGTGAAGTGGCCCAGCAGGTACGGGTCGGCCTTGGTCTCGGCCAGCCGCTCGGCATGCCGGTCGCAGAACGTCGGGAACTCGGCGTCGAAGACGGGCTGGCACTCGTGCGGGAACCCCCGGTCGCCGTTTTTCGGGTCGCGCCGCTTCGCGTAGGCGGCCATCATGCTGAGCGTGGTGGTGTACGGCATCGGCTCGGCGAGCCGGCGGAACCGGTCGGCCTCGGACCACCGGCCGAGCGTGTTGAAGCCCTGGTCGCGGAGCATGGCGGCCGTCCGGGCGGCCCAGGCGTCGCGGTCACCGAACGCCTTCTCGGCGTCGCCCTTCTCGAACATGCTCAGGTTCACCGAGCACAGGCCGACCGAGAGGAACAGCCGACCCTCCGGATCGACCAGCCACCACCGCCCGCCGACCCGCTGCGTGCGGAAGAAGCCGGTGGCGGGCAGCCGCGGACCCGACGCCAGGCCGCCGTACTTGTTCAGCCGGACCTTCTGCGGCCGGTAGCCGCGGAGGTCCTCGAGCGTGCGGACGGACTGCGATTTCCATCGCCCGTCGTCGCGGACCTGGGCCTGCTCGGCCCCGAGTGCCTCGCCGCAGACGGCCCATGCCCACGCCACCGCAAAGGCAAACACCGGCCGCTTCCAGCCAACGTGCAACATAAGGGGATCCTCAAAACGGAAGCCCGTATGATCCTGGCCTGTGACCTCCGAAGGCCATTCTATGCTCATTATCTCCTGTCTTGAGGATTTTGCAAACGGTTTGCGCCCACAAGATCACCTTTTGCCCCCTCGGCCTCGCCTTTCTCAGGAGGTTCCAGAATGGGTGGGCTCGAGCCTGCGAAGACGCCCGGCGCGGGCGGCCCGTTTCGCCGGCCCGCTTGTGCGGTCGCAGGCACCCGTATGGGCAGGCCGGGTGCCGTTGACTCGCGGCGGTGCCACAGCCGGGGCTGCGCCGCGGCCGCAGCCGGACACGTTTCTTGACACCGTTGACAGGTCGGATGACAATCCCTCATTATCGGTTGGGGTCTCTCGCGGCCTTCTGCCCGCGCGGCGTTTGCGGCCGGGGGCCTTTACGCGCGACAGCCTGGAGCAGGTCATGCAACGGTTGGGGCGATGGGTGCGGCGGCTGCTGGTCTTTGTCGGCATCGTGGCGGTCGCCCTCGTTATGGTCCGCGCGTGGGTCCTTCCACCGTACGTCCGGGACCTGGTCGCGGCAGACTTCGAGGCGTTCGGTCTGCCGAAACCCACGTTCCGCATCCGCGCAATCTCGCTTTCGGACCTGCAGATAAGGGACCTGTCGGCCGGCGACGAGGGCCGTTTCCGTATCGGTGCCGTCAACGTCGGCTACAGTATGTCGCAACTCCTCCAGGACGAGATCCACTCGATCGAGATCACCGGCCTGGAGATCGAGATCCGGCGCAAGAACGGCACGTGGGACCTGGGCCCGCTGGCGGGTCTGCGCCTCCCGACCGATATCGGCGCGGACGCCGAGATGCCTTTCAGGCGGATCGACCTGCGGGCCTGCGTGCTCGTCCTCGCCCTCGACGGCCGGCGCCTGCGGATTCCGTTCGACGGCTCGGTCGAACGTGCCGGCCGCAGCACCCTGGCCATCGAGTTGGCGGCCCGCGCCGAAGGTGCGGCGCTTCGGATGACCGGCACTGCGAATACCGAGAGCGGCGACTTCCACTTCGCGATGACCGGCCACCTGCCGGACCCGGCCGCCCTGCTCGCTTCCGCGCTGCCGCCGGACACCGCTGGCCTCGAACGCGGCGGCTGCCGAACGGATATCACGGCGGACCTGGCGCGCGCGGGGGGCGTGCTGAGTCTCGACGCGGCCGCCCGCGGCCCCGGCTGGAAGATTTCCCGTCTCCAGGCCCGGGAGAAGGGCCTGGAAGACTGGCTCGCCGGAAAGGCTGAAAATGCGGCGGCGCACGTCCAGTGGGAAGCCGAGATCGAGAATCCCCGGCTCTTCCTCAAGGCGACCCCCGTCGGCCGGTGGATGGACGGCGAGGCCATCGGCAAGGCCGAATTCTCGGGCCGCGGCGTCCTGGAACGCCGCCGTACCGAGGGCGCCGCGGCGTCCGGCTGGACCTGGTCGGCTGCCGTGCCTTCGGCGCGCGCGGCGCTTGCGCCGTCGGACCTGTCGGTGCCGGCGGCCGGCGTCGTCCTTGAAGGCGCCCGGGCCGACCTTCGGTTGGCCGCCACCGCCGACGCGGACGGTCTGCGGGTGGAGGTGCTGGCCGAGTCGGTCGCGGCGGCGGCGAAGGGGACGATGCCGTTCGGCGGCGTCCGCGTCGCCCTGGTGGAAGGCGAGACGCCCGGCGTCGAACTGACCGTGGGCGAGAAGCCGGTCGTCGTCTCGGTCTCGCGCAGCGAAGCCAAGGGCGGCTGGCATCTTGAAGGGCCCGACCTCCGCCTGGCGCTTCGGCGCGGCCGGGCGGAACTCGGCGGGGGCCTGGTCGCGGGCGGAGCCGCCGCGACCGCCCGAATGGCCGTGGCGGCGGGTCCCGACCGGGTCAGGGCGACCCTGGCTCCGTCGTCTCGCCTGAGCGTCGACTCGCTGACACTGCCGGCCGTCGGCCTTGTCAAGACGTCGACGGCGCCCCTTCTGACCGCCGACACCGGCGACCGGCCGGCCACGGTCTCGGCGGTGGTCGGGAACAAGCCGTCCGGTTGGCGCATCGCGCTGCCCGAGGTCCGGGTCCGGTTGGCCGAGTGCGATCTGGCGCTGCCGAACGCGCTGGGGACGGTGGACGGTCTGGCCGGTGCGTTCGTCATCCGTGCCGAGGCCGACCCGGCGTCGGCCGCGCTGAATCTGCTGCCCGGCTCGTGGCTCGGCGTCCGGTCGGGTGTCGTCAAGGCAGGCGAGGAAAAAGTGCGCATAGGGCCTGCGCGCTTTGCCCTTCCGGCGCGCGACGCGCACCCGGCCCTCGCCATGACGCGGGAGGGCGGCCGGCTCGTGTCGGCCGGCGGCCGTCTGGACGCCGAGGCCACGGGGCCCGTCACGGTCTCGGCCGGCCAGGACATGGAGGCGACGCTCGGCGCGATCCGCCCAACCGTCGAAGCCACCTGGGCGGGGGCAGGCACCGCGTTCAGCGCCGCCGTCGAGATCGGCGGCCTGAAGGCGGACCTGCGCCGGAAGGTTGGCAACGCCGTCGTCGCGGCAAGCATCCCCGAGGCCCGGCTGCACCTCAAGTTGCAGCACGAATGGCTGCCCGGTTCGCTGCCCGGGAAGCCGCTTGCGGTCGAGTTCGATCTCGACACGCCGCGGGGCGGCAAAGGCGTGTCCGTCGCTGCGGCCGGGGCCGAGGCCGCGGGCCGCGTCCGTGCACACGGCACCCTCACGATGGCAGGCGCCGTGCCGCACGCCGTCGATGCCCGGCTGCGGCTGGCCGATGCCTCGGTCCGGCATACGGGGAAGGGGCTGCGACTGACCGGCGTCACGGCCAACGTGCCGCTGACGTGGAACCTGGCGTCCCCGCCGCCGACAGGCACGTTCGCCGTCACGTCGGTCGAGTTCGCCGGCCGGGCCCTGCCGCCGCTGTCGGGCACGTTGGGCGTGGCCGGCGCCCGGGCGGATGTCACCGTGAACTGGCCCGTCCTGGAGGGGGCGGAACTCCGGGCGGAAGGCAGCGCGGGCCTCGGGCCCCACGGGCCGTCGGCGCGGGCCACCGTGTCGCTCCCGCTGTTCCAGGTTGAGGACGAGGAGGCGATCGGCCGCCTCATCCCGCCGCTGGAGGACATGCTCATCGGCGGCTCGTTTGCCCTGGACGGCTACGTGCGCGCGTCGCCCCAGGGCGTATCGCCCAACCTCGCCCTGACCGTCCTCAATGGCACGTTCCGCAGCAAGGCGTGGGAGACCGAGGCCGACGGCGTCTTCGCCACCGTCCGTATCAGCAGTCTCCAGCCCGTGCTGACGCCGCGCAAGGAACTCCAGGTGGCGCTCGTCCGCCGTGCCCGCGTGGGCAACCTCGACGTCAGCGACGGCTTCGTGGCGTTCCGCCTCGAGCCGAAGGAGGCGGACGGCCCGCCGACGGGCTGGACGGCCTGGATCCAGCGCGGCGAATGGGGATGGGCGGGAGGCCGCCTGTACGTGGACGAATTCCGCTATGACCCCGGGGCAGCGGAGCACACGGCTGTCGTCCAGGCACGCGACCTCGAGTTGCGGCGCCTGCTGGAATACCTGCCCAGGCAGCAGGCGAGCGGCGTCGGCTCGCTCGACGGCCACCTGACCGTGACGGCCGGCACGTGGCCGGACCTGCGCTTCGGCGAGGGCGAACTGCGGACGCCGCCCGGCCAGGGCGGCTGGTTCAGGATCCGCAACGCCGAGGGCCTGGGCGACATGCTCGACCGGGCCAGCCCCCGGTTCCAGACCGACGAACTGTACGCCGAGATCAAAGACCGCCTCGTCAGCGCGTTCGGCAATTTCGAATACGATGAACTCCGCCTCGTCTTTACCGAGGAGGACGGACGGTTCGTGGCCCGCGTCAAGACCAGCGGCCGCGGCCGGACCGGGGCTCGGCAGGAGTTCGGTGGGATCACCGTTAACCTTTGGGGCTTTGATAGCGTTCTGCGGGATGCTATACTGGTGGGTCGGAAGGCCTTCGGGCGCTGAAGCCGCTCGGCCGGGGAAGGAGGGCTGCGATGAGGCAATGGCTGCTGGTCGGTGTTGCGGCCGCGCTGCTGGCCATCCCCGCCTGCAACACCAGCCATACCGTCAAGGTCGAGCCGGTCGAGATCAAGCCCATCTACATCACCCTGGACGTCTACATCAAGATTGAACGCGAGGTGGAGGACTTCTTCAGCGAGGTGGAGAAACGGGCTGCCGAGACCGGCTCCGAAGGCAAGGCCGCGTCCGAGTCGGGAGAACAGAAATGAACGGATCCTGCTCGAAAGCCGTCTTCTCGGCCGTGCTTTGCACCGCCGTGCTTGGGGCGATGGCGGCCGCCGCCCGCGCCGACACCCGGGATGACATCATCGACCGGATGGCCAAACGTCTGCCCCAACTCAAGGCATACAAGGCCGAGGGCAAGATCGGCGAGACGTTCAACGGCCTCGTCGAAGCGGTCAAGGCCGAGTACTGGAAGGACGAGACCCTCCGGGAACTCGTGGCCGACGAGAACACCGACCGCAAGGCCTTCTACGCCTTGACCGCCGAAAAGTACGAGACCACCCCGGAAATCGTCGCCCGCAGCGCCGGCATACGGAACTTCAAGGCCGCCGAGCCCGACGACTGGCTCAAACTCAAGGACGGCACCTGGGTCCAGAAGAAGAACCTGAAAGACGTGCGGGAGCCGGGGCAGGAGGATCAGAAGGACTGAACCGTCCCGTTGGCCTGTCACGTCCTGGCCGAACGGAACGGTGGTACCGGCAGAATCATCCCAGCGCAAGGGCCGCCCGCGTATCCTGACGGGGCGGCCCGTTTACTGCATGGACACCCGCCGCCGGCCCCTGCCGGCACCTCCCCCGGAAACGTGCCGGTATTCCCTGTGCCTTCACGGGAGGAGCATATTCTCCTGGCCGGACCGGGACGGGGTATCGTCAGTCCTTCTGGCCGGTTCCCGCCATGCAGATCACTTTGCCGTCCAGCGTGGCCACGTACACCCTGCCGCCGGCAGCAGCCATGCCGTCCCAGACCGGCGGGGCGGCGAGTTTCGTCTCGGCGAGCGTCGTGCCGTCCGAGGCCGACACGGTCCGCAGCATCGCACCGCGCCGACCTTCAACGGCGGCCAGCGGGTCATCGTCGGGGACGACGTCCGGCGGTCCCGCCAGGACCAGCGTCTCCCCGGCCAGGACCATTGCCCGGACCCGCAGCGGCACATGGACCGACCACCGGTCCTTCGGGGCTCCGTGGCCCCGGGCGAAGAGCCGCTCGCCCTTCCCGCCGACGGTCGTGCCCCGCCGGACACGGATGTTGTCGACGAACACGTGCACGCCGTACAGGGCCCGGTCGTCGAAGACCAGCAACTGGCCGTAGGCGGGCACGCGGCTCATCTTCCGGTCCCAGCCGGGCCACCGGTTGCCGTACGTCCAGTACTTGCCCTCGTTGGGAACGTCGGCCAGGAACCCGTGCGTGGTGATAAGGCGTTCGCCCGAGGCGCCGCGGCCGGCGAAGGGCGGGTACGTCCGGAACCCGCCGCCCTCCTTGCCCATTTTCTCCATCGGGGCGGGCACGCGCGTCAGGTCGCTGCGGAACCGTTCCTGGAACAGGTAGATGTCGGCGCCGTCGCTGACGAGGAGGTCTGTTTTGGCGCCGTCGATGTAGCCCGGGGTGCCCTGCTCGGTGAAGACGTCCGGCCGCGGGCTGTCGAGCCGGTTCTCGTGCAGCACCTCGCCCGTGCGGGGGTCGAGGGCATAGATACGGATACCGCCGTCCAGATACGACGAGCGGCCGGCCGTGACGTAGGCGACGTCGCGCGGCGGCGTGCCGCTTGCGTCGCGCGCAACGAGCACGCTGCCGTGCACGGGCCAGACCGATTCCACCTGCCCGAACGCCGCGACCCGGCGGTCGTGCGGGGCGGCCAGGAATCGCCACACCTCCCGGCCGTCCGACAGGCGCAGGCCGTGCACGCGACCATCCGCCGAGCCGAACAGAACGAGCGACCCGCACACCGTCGGGGGCGAGTCCACGCGCCCGCCCGCCGTGAACGACCACACCGCTTCGCCCGAGCCGGCGTCCAGGGCATGGACGGTGTGGGTCTCTGCACATGCGACGAGCACGCGGCCGCCGGCAACGACGGGCGCCGTAAGCGAGCCGCCCGGTTCCGCCTGCCACGCCGGCGCCAACCGGTCGGCAACCCCGGTGGACGTATGGCCGCTGCGGCGCGCGTCCCTGCGGTAGAGCGGCCAGTCCGCCTGAGACGCAGCCACGCTGCCGTCCACCTGTCCCCAGGCGGGTCCCTTTGTGAGACGGGCCGTGGAGGGGGGCGGCGCCTCCTCCTTTCTCTCCGCCGCGAGGGCGTTGAAGTTGTTCAGCAGCACACCCTGGTAGCAGACGCACTGGTGCGGCGCCGCATAGAGCAGGCCGTTGGCGGGCAGTATGCCGTAAATGCACGGCGGGCGGAACCAGTCGTGCCGCATGTGCTCCCTGCCGACCAGGTCGACGAACTCCACGCCGCGCTTGGGCAGGAGCAGGAACCGCTCGGTGGCCTTGCTGCGATAGCAGCGGTAATGATGGCCCCAACTGATGAGTTTGGGCACGACGACCTCGCGGACCACCCGGCCGGTCTTCGGGTCGAAGCCCTGGCGCTTGAGTTCGGTCTTGGCGTGGGAGATGGGCAGGTCGGCCTCGCCGGTCCAGACGAGTCCGCCGGCCACGAAGAGGTCGGGCGGATTCGTGATGCCCGGGCCGACGTACTTCGGCCCCCGCCAGAGCACGTCGCCCGTCCCGGCCGAGAGGGCGTGCAGCCGGCCCGAGTCCTTCGTCTTGCCGGCGGGATACGGCGTGAACAGGACCACGTCGTCGCGGGCGACCAGCGTGCCGACGGTGCCCCGGTGCCCGGCTTGTCCCGGGATCGGTTCGCTGCGCCAGCGCTGCTTGCCGCTGGCAAGGTCCAGGCAGACCACCCGCTCGTAGTCGCCGTAGAAGACGTGCCCGCCCGCGGCGGCGAGGGTAAGCGGGGCCATCGCGTCCGGCTCGCTCGTCCATCGAATCCGGCCGGAGTGCGCGTCCACGGCCATCACGCGGGCGCGGGCCGGCTCCGGGATAGTCGCCCACACGTCCTTCTCCGGCGGGCTTTCCGAAGTGCGCACCCGCAAGACCAGCGCGTCGCCGAGGAGGAGGATCTCGTCCGTCCGTGCGGTGCCTTCGAACGTGTGAAGGACGTCGCCCGTGGCGGCGTCCAGCACCGAGACCGGGGCCTCGTAACCGAGCGTGACGTACACCCGGTCCGCCCTTGCCACGAGACGCCGGGGGAGCGTGGCCGGCAGGTGCCGCAGCATCTTCGCCCGTTCGCGCACATCCTCCCAGCGGGAGGCCGCATGCCACTGGCGCCAGCCCCACTGCGGCACCGGCCGTTTCCAGAGGACGACGCCGTTGAAGGCATCGCGGGCGATGAGTTTCCACCTGGCCGGCCACCGTTCGTCCGGCATGCCCGTGGGGCCGTCGTCCCAGATGTAGAACAGGCGGCCCCCGGCCGAGACCATGGCGGCCATACTGGAACTGACCTCGTGGCTGCGCGCGTACGGAGGCCCGGCTACCCACTGCATGTGCCGGGGCGGGCCGACCACGGTATCCTCGGCCACGGCGTTGTTGTCCGGCCCGTGGAGGTAGTGCGTCCAGTCGTCGATCGTGTCCGGCCGCGGCTTGACGGTCTTCCTGCCGCCGATCATCGCCACGCCGCCGGGGGCGAGGACGCGGAGCACCTCGTCCGTCGGCACGCCGCCGAGGTCGTCGGCCACGACCAGGTTCACGAGGTTGTCGACGTACGGCAGGTGCGTGCCGTCGAACAGGGCCACCGAAACGGGGCCGTACAGCCCTTTCTCGCGAAGACCCGCACGGGCCTTCGTTACCGTTTCCTGGTCGCGCGCGAGGCCCTGGACCACGAACGCGTCCGAGGCACGCAACGCGGCGCTTAACGTGCCGTCACCGCAATGCAGGTGCACCACAAGCCCGCCGCGAATCCCGCTGGCCGATAGGATCTGTTCCGCCGCCCCGGCCGGATCGGCCGGCCCGGCGCCGGCCGCCAGGCAGACCGCTGCGGCTTGCAGGAGCACGAGGATACCAACGGCACCATGAGGTCTCATGCGATGTTCCTAAGCGGGGCCCGCGCCGGCGCATGGGGACTGCCGGCCGCAAGAGGCTTCGCTCAGGCGAGCGCCTCTTTGCAGTACCGGACGCACTTGGCCACTTCCTTCACGGCGTCGGAGCCGGGCGGAATCTTGTATTCGAGTTCGATGTCCGCCGGGAACGTCCACTTCTCTTTCCGCATGAGTTGGAGGACTTCCTTGATGGGCGTCTCTCCCTGGCCCCAGGGCAGGTTCTTGCCGTCCGCGGTCCGGTCCTTCAGGTGGAGGCTGACGATGCGGTCGTGGTACTTCTCGAGCACCGGGATGGGCGACTTGCCCTTCGTGCCGGCGAAGTAATGGCCGATGTCGAAGTTGAAGCCGATGTGCCGGCCGCAGTCCAGGATCGGATCGTCCTTGTCCATGACCGGATAATTGTTCGTATGATTATGGAATGCGACCCAAATCCTGTGCTTATCGGCGAACGGGGCGAGTTTCCCGGCCAGTGCCTCGTTGCGTTCCGTGGTGATGCCCACGCACCCCAGCGCCTTGGCCACCCGGAAGTTGAAATCGATTTCCTCGTCCGACCGGCCGAAGCCGATCTTGTGGATGTGGATGGTGACGCCCGCGTCGTTGTACATCTTGCGCAGGTCGCGGCACTTGGCGAGTTGGGCCTCGCGCTCGGCGTCGGTGACCTTGGGCGCCTGCTTCTTCTTGCCGCCGCGGATGCCGGCGTACGACTGGATGGGCCCGCCCATCAGTTCGACTTCGCTCAGGCCGTCCTGGACGAGGGCCTGCAGCGTTTCCTCGGCGGTGTTGATGCTGCCCCCGCGGTAACTGTACGAAATGCACCCGATGCGGACCCCGTCGAACACGGAGTTGGGCTTGCCCGCCGGGGGCTGCCCGGCCCGCAGGCGCTGCGGCAGGGCCGCACAGGCCGCCAGGGCGGCCGCGCCGCCGAGAAACCCACGCCGGGTAGCGGAGGCGTCGATTCGGATCGGTGTCGTCATGGCTGCTCCCTGAGTGCATGGAACCTTGCGCCGAGCGCACTTAACGTGGCAAGTATACACCCGGCTGCGCGCCGGTGTAAAGGACAAAGCGGGCCCCCGGCGGGACCGTCGTCGCGGCTGTACCGTCTTCGGCAGGCACCCCTTGACAGGCGGCCCTGCGGGACGCACGATGGAAGGAGACGCCCGCGCCGCCGTGAGCCGGCCAGGCCGCCCGCGCCAAGGCGGCGACGGCCATCCGGTCCGGCCTCGCCCGGGCTCCATGAGGCAAGGAGAAGGCCATGACTGCACTCCACCTGACGGCCCTGGCGTCGGCGATCCTGGCGGCGACGGCCGCCTGCGCCGCCGCGGCCGAGGCGAACGGAAAGGCCCCGGACTTCGAGACGGACACCGTCAAGACCGCCAAGGGCGACCTGAAGATCACCTTCATCGGCCACGGCACGCTCATGTTCACGTTCGGCGGCGCCATGATCCACGTCGACCCCGTCTCGCGGGAAGCCGACTACGCCCGCCTGCCGAAGGCCGACGTCATCCTGGTCACCCACGAGCACGGCGACCACCTGGACCCGTCGGCCATCGCGGCGATCCGCAAGACCGGCACGGCCGTGGTGCTCCCGCCGAAGTGCGCCAAGGCGGTGCCGGGATCGGTCGTCATGAAGAACGGCGAGACGCGCGACGTGAAGGGCCTTCGCATCGAGGCCGTGCCCGCCTACAACCTCGTCCACAAGCGGCCGTCGGGCGAGCCGTACCATCCGCGCGGCGAGGGAAACGGGTACCTCATCACCTTCGGCGACAAGCGGGTCTACGTGGCCGGCGACACCGAGAACACGCCCGAAATGAAGGCCCTTAAGGACATCGACGTGGCCTTCCTGCCCATGAACCTGCCGTACACCATGACGCCCGAGATGGTCGCCGACGCCGCCCGGGCGCTGCGGCCCAAGGTCCTGTATCCCTACCACTTCGGCAAGACCGACACGTCGCAGTTGATCCGGCTGTTGGCGGGCGAGAAGGACATCGAGGTCCGCGTCCGGAAGATGGAATAGGCGGCCCGGGCGGACCGGCCCGGGCGTCAGGGCGCCGTCGCCCCCGCCGGCACCGACACTGGCGCCGCCTGCCGGCAGGCCCGGACGAAGGTCCCGTAGATGGCCCGGCGATGGTCCGCCTCGCCCATCCGCTCCGGGTGCCACTGCACGAGCAGGCCGAACCGGCCGCCCGTGAACTCCAGGGCCTCGATCACGCCGTCGGGGCTCCGCGCCGCGACCCGCAGGCCCTTCCCCGCCTTCTTCACGGCTTGGTGATGGTTGGAGTTGACCTCGACCCGGTCGCTCCCGAGCAGTGCGTGCAGCGTGGTGCCGGGCGCGACCGCCAGCGGATGCGACGCATCCCCCTGCCCCTTGGGCAGGCGGTGGATGACGGCCGTGCCCACCTGGGTGGGAAGGTCCTGCACGAGCGTGCCGCCGCGGACCACGTTGATCTCCTGGGCGCCGCGGCAGATGCCGAGGATCGGCTTGCCGGTCGGCAGCCAGGCCTCCACGAGCGCCTTCTCGAACCGGTGCCGCAGGGGCGAAAGCGTCTTGGTCTGCTCCAGCGGCTTCTCGCCGTAGGCCTCGGGCGGCACATCGTCGCCGCCCGACAGGACGAGGCCGTCCAGCACGCGGACGTACTCGACCACGAGGGCGACGTCGTCGGTCACCGGCAGGATGACAGCCGTGCCGCCCGCCTCTTCGATCGCCCGCGCGTAGGGGCACGGGACCTTGACGTAGTCGCCGTCGGGGACATAGGCGCTGGAGAGGCCGATGAGCGGCCGCGGGGCCCCGCCGCGGTCGGCCGGCGCCGCGCGTCCACCGTCCGCCCCGGCGGGCGTGTTCGCGCAGCCGCAGGCCAGCAGCATCGCGCCGGCGGCCGCCATCGCGAGCACGGTCCAACGTTTCATCATCCGTTACTCCTTCCGGCGTCCCGGGCCGACGGCATCGGCGACGGCCGACCGGCGCCGTCTCCGGCGCGGCGGGCTACTGGCCGCCCAGGCACAGGATCTTGCCGTCCTCGGTGACCAGGTACAGGCGTCCGTCGGCGGCGACGAGGCCGTCGAACGCCGGCAGGCAGTCCAACTGGAGTTCGGCCCGTTTCGCCCCGTCCTTCTTGGCGAAGACCTGGAGGACGGCGCCGTGCTCGCCGCGGAGATGGGCGGCCTGGTCGGCCATCTTCTGCCGGAAGGCCGACTCGTTGGACCGGCCCCACATGGTCTTCTCGTCGACGACGTCAGGCGGCCCGGCCACAAAGAGCAGGTCGTTCGCCAGGACCATGGACCGGGCCATCACGTCGGGCTCCTCGTGCATCCAGCGGTACGGCACCGCGCTGAGTTTCTCCTTGGGCAACGTGGCGAGTTGTTTCCAATCGACGGAGTTCGATGCGAGCGACTTGTCGTCCGGGTAGGCCCCCTTGATCCAGGTGCCCTCCAGCCGGGCGATGCCGACCTTGCGCTCGGGCTCCTTCGCGGCGCTGTACAGCCGGTACTCGGCGATGGACGTGTTGCACACGAGTTCCGGGTCGCGCCCGTAGCCGTAGACGTTCGTATCGTCGACGCACAGGATGCGGCCGCAGGGCACGCGCTTGGGCGGGAACTGGAACTCGGCCCACCCCTCGCCGGCCGCCCGGCCGTAGATCCAGTACGTCCGCTGGTGCCAGGCGTCGTCGAGGAACGAGATGGGCGCGAACAGGTGGACCTCCTGGTCGTACTGCGTGTCGGGCCGCAGCGGCCGGACGCGGACCCGCTTGCCGTCGGGCGTGAACGTCTGCGATTTCATGTAGATGTATTGTCCGTCGGCCGACAGGATGTCGGGCATCGCCACCGGCAGGTGCTTGCCCATCATCAGGTCGTCGAGTTGCTTCGCCTCGCCCGGCACCCGGCGGTCCATGACGTTCTCGGCGACCAGGGCGCCGGTCTCGGCGTTCAGGATCACCATCCGCAGGCCGCCGTCCAGGAACATCGACCGGCCCGCCACCGTGTACAGTTTGCCGTCCTGCACGAGGACGCTGCCGGCCATCGGCCAGACCGACTCCAGTTGGTTGAACGCCATAAGTTGCCGCGGGGTGGGCGCGGCCTGGAACTTCCAGGCCAGCGCGCCGTCGGAGGCCCGCAGCGCGTAGATCCATCCATCGGCGCAGCCAAAGAGCGCCAAGCCCTTGTAGAGGGTCGGGGACGAGTTGACCCGTCCGCCCGCGATGAAGCGCCAGGCCTCCTCACCGGTGGCGGCGTCGAGCGCGTAGACGGCGTGCGCGGCGACGGCGCTCGTGAGCAGGCGCCCGCCCGCCACGACCGGCTGGCTGAGTTTCGTCCCGAAGTCCTTCCGCCAGGCGGGGCCGACCTTGGCCGGTACGTCGGTCCGGGCCCAACCGCTGCGGCTGTTGTCGTGGCGGAAGGTCGGCCAGTCGGCGGCCGGGTACGCGGCCGGGCCGTCGCCCGCGCCGTAGGCGGGCCCCTTGACGAGGCGGCGGTCGGCGGGCGGGGCCTCGGAGGCCCCCGCCGCGGGCGCCAGGGCGTTGAACCCGTTCAGTTTCGACTGATAATAGCATGCACATGCGTGCGGGGGCGTGTACACCAGGCCGTTCGCCGGCATCAGCCCGTAGACGCATCCGCCGCGGACCCAGTGGTTGTTGGTCCACGTGTCCTGGGCGATGTCGTACACCTCGACGCCCATGATCGGCGGCAGCAGGACCTTCTCGGTGGCCCGGCCGGGGTAGCACCGCTGGTGAATGTAGAACGATTGGGTCGGGTTGCGGCGGGCCTCGAGTGGCTCGCCGGTGGCCAGGCTGTACGTCGAGAACGCCCCCTGGTTGCCGCGCTGCAGCACCCAGACCGTGTCGCCGATGACGTAGAAATCCTCCAGGCTGTGGTGCCCGGACCGCGGCTTCTTCTTCACGGTCCACAGCACCTCGCCCGTCTTGGCCGACAGGGCGACCATGCTGCCCATGGGCGAGAAGAGCACCCGGTCGCCGCACAGGACCACGCGCGGGCCGCCGTAGCCGGTGTCCACCTTCGGCAGGTTGGCGACGTCGGTCGACCACAGGTCTTCGCCCGTCCGGGGGTCGAGCGCCAGGACCGCTTTGCCGTCCGAGAAACAGACCCTGCGCTGGTCGGCGGCCAGCGACATCGGCACCACGGGCACGTCGCGCTGCCAGAGGACCGTGCCGTCTTCCGCCCGGATGGCCTTGAGGGTCCGGCCGCCCGTGTCGCGGTCCCACCCCCAGCGCTTCCTGGCGCGACCGCCCTCGGTCCAGCAATTGGCGTTCTCCTGCTTGTACTCGCAGGATGTTTCGTCGGGGTCAACCGCCGCGAAGATCGTCCCGTCGGAGACGATCAGTTCAAACGTGCTGGCCGTGTCGGCGTACTCGCGGACCACGTCGCCCGTGGCACCGTCGAGGCACACGAGGTTCTGCCCCACGCCGGGGGCCAGGTAGACGCGGTCGCCGACGGCCACCAGCCGCCGCGGCAGCCAGCCCGGTCCGCTCTTCAGCGGATACAGGTGGTTCCACCAGTCGCGGAGCGGCCGCTTCCACAGGATCGTGCCGTTGAAGGCGTCGCGGGCCGTCAGGAAAACCTCGGCCGGCAGTTGGATCGACGCCACCGGCCCCTCGTCCATCACGTAGAAGACGCGGCCGGCCGCCGACACCATCGCCGTCATCCCGGCCGTGTGCTCGTGGCTGCGGGCCCAGAACGGCCCGCCGGTCCACCGCAGGCCCCTGGGATGGCCGGCCACCCGGTCCTTCGACACGGCGGTGCCCTTGGCGTCGTACAGGTAGTGCGTCCACTCGTCGATGTCGTCCGGCCGGGGTTTGACCGTCCTGGTCCACGTGCCGTCCTTCGCCACGTACGCCACGCCGCCGGGACAAAGGGCCCGCATGACCTCGGCCATCGGCACGCGGCCGAGGTCCTCGGCGACGACGAGGTTCACCAGGCTGTCGACGTACGGGAGGTGCGTGCCGTCGAACGCCTCGGCCGTCACCTTGCCGCCCAGGCCGAGCGAGGCGATGTGGGCCCGCGCCCTGGCGACGTTGGCCGGGTCGGCGTCCAGGCCCTGGACAACGAAGGCGTCGCCGGTCCGCAGGGCGGCGGTCAGGGCGCCGTCGCCGCAGCCGACGTGGACGATGAGGCCGCCCTGGACGCCGGCGGCCTTGAGGATATCGCCGGCCGTCGGTTCCGCCCCCGCCGGTGCCGCCGCCAGAAGCGCCAGAATCGCCACGCCTGCCATCGTCGTTCGCATCATGACCTCCTTGATTGAATCTGCATTCCCAGCACTCGCGGCGCCGCTGTCGCCCCGGGGCCGCAACCATCGAAATCGTCTGCGGTATGATAGGCCCCCGGCCGCGGCGATGCAACCGCGCAATCGGCGCTGCGCCCCGTGTGTTTCACCGCGCTGCAGCGGCACGGCGGAGGCGGTTCGCCGGCGCCGCGCGGCACGGGCCGGCCCGCGCGTCGGGGATTCCCCCATCCTCCATTCCGCACTTTCGCCATGACGCGTTCCTGACCCTGCGGGTTGGCCCGCGCCCGGAGGCTGCCTTATCATGATTGAATGGGCCGAGTCGGTCCGCAACACGCCACAGGAAGGAGTGCCCGATGAAGACCATCACGCGCGACGAACTCAAGGAACGCCTGGACCGGGGCGACGACCTGACGCTCATCGAGGCCCTGCCCATGGCGGCCTGGAAGCAGGCCCACCTGCCCGGCGCCGTCAATATTCCCGTCGACGAGCAGTTCGAGGAGAAGGCCCGGAAGGTCGTTCCCGACAAGAGCCGCACCGTCGTCACGTACTGCGCCAACGCCGATTGCCCCGCCAGCCGCAAGGCCGCCGAGCGCCTCGAGGCCCTCGGCTACGAGGATGTCTACGACTACGTGGACGGCAAGGCCGACTGGCAGAAGGCCGGTCTGCCGGTGCAATCGTCGATCTCGGCCACCACCGCCTGACCGCCGCCGGGCCGGCGCTTCGGCTGGCGCGGGGAAGCCGCGCCCGCCGTCCAGGATGCCGTCCAGCGGATGCGGCGCCGCGGCCGCCGCCGCCTGGCGGCTAACCCACGATATACACGCCGCCGCGCAAAGCCCTCCACCGCCGAAGCGCCCCTCCCCCGCCGCCCGGCCCCGCCGGTAAAGCCGTGTTCCCCTCCCCGCCGGTCGCTATACTGGCAGTACCGGAACCTGCGGAGGCCCGCCTATGCCGTCGTGGACGCTGGTCCTGACGATCCTGGAGTGGCTGATCCGGGTCGGCATGGTGCCGGTCGTCGTCCTGCGGAAGCGGAAGCCGTCGGTCTGCACGGCCTGGCTGCTGCTGGTTTTCTTCCTGCCGTGGGTCGGCCTGATCCTGTACGTCCTGATCGGAGAAAACCGCCTGGGCCGGCGCCGGGCGGTCAAGCGGCTCCGGCGGCTGGGCGAATACGAGCAGGCCCGTGAGCCGCACCCCGAGCCCCCGGACGGCGCGTCGGCCCTCGGCCAGGACACGGCGAGCGGCGATGCGGAGGGCGGCGGCGACGCCGAGACCCCCGCCACCGCCATCCTCGGCCGGCTGGCCCAGGCCGTGGGCGGCTTCCGGCCGGCCCGCGGCAACGAGGTGGCGTTCCTCTCGGACACCGACGAGACGATCGACCGCCTGGTGGCCGACATCGCCGAAGCCCGGCACCACGTTCACCTGCTCTTCTACATCATTCGAAGCGACGCGGTGGGCGACCGGGTGGGCGACGCCCTCGTCGACGCCGTCGGCCGGGGCGTCGAGTGCCGCCTCCTGGCCGACTCCGTCGGGTCCTGGTGGTTCTTCGGCAGCCTGGGGCGCAGGCTCCGCCACGCCGGCGTCGAGGTGGCCGAGGCCCTGCCCGCCAACCCCATCCGCCGGCGGTTCGAACGTCTCGACCTGCGGAACCACCGCAAACTCGCCGTCATCGACGGACGCGTCGCCTACACCGGGTCGCAGAATATCGTGGAGGCCACCTACGGGCACCGGCGGGCCGGGCCGTGGCACGACGTCATGGCCCGCGTCACCGGGCCGCTCGTCCGCCAGTTGCAGGTCGTGTTCCTGGAAGACTGGAGTCACGAGACCGGCCACCTGGTGGTGGGCGAGGCGTACTTCCCGCGGGCGGAACCGACCGGACGGTCCACCGTCCAACCGGTGCCCACGGGGCCGGGCGGGTCGGCCGAACAGTTCAAGGACCTGCTGATCGAGGCCGTCCACCTGGCCCGCCGCAAGGTCGTCCTCACCTCGCCGTACTTCGTGCCCGACGAGACCATGATGCTGGCCCTCCGGCTGGCGGTCCATCGCGGCGTCCAGTTGACCATCGTGGTGCCCCGTCGGACCGACATGCGGCTGGTCGACTCGGCCGGCACGTTCTACTGCGAGTACCTCGCCCGCGAGGGCGCCGACGTTTACCTGCACGACGACGGCATGCTCCACACCAAGGCCCTGACGGTGGATGACACGGTGGCGCTCTTTGGCAGCGCGAATTTCGACGTCCGCTCCTTCCAACTCGACTTCGAACTAACGCTGCTGCTGTACGGGGCCGAGGCCGTGTCGGCCCTCCGCAAGATCCAGCGCCAGTACCAGGGCCGGTCCACGCGGGCCGACGTCGCCTACTGGGAAAACCGGGGCTGGCTGCCCCGCCTGGCCAGCAACGTGACGAAACTGGCCAGTCCCCTGCTCTGACCCGGTGGCCGAAGCGCGCCGCGACATGCGCGACTTCACCATCGCGTTCGCCCACCTGTGCCGGCGGTTCACGCTCAGCCCCACGTGCCACCAGACGTGGTACTACACGCACTTCGACGTGCCCGACCGCGGCATGGTATTCGACCCGTGGCGGTGGGACCACGCCGACACGAGCGACGGCGAGGCCTGCATCCACTCCGGCTGGTACACGCGGTTCCACCCCGACGCGTGCGCCAAGGGGTTTTCGTGGACGGGCGAGGCGGCCCTGCTGGAAAAAGCCAAGGAGTTCTGGCACTTCGGCTCGAAGCGGCGGTACCGGACGAAGCACCTCTTTGCGGGGCCGAACGAGGTCGGCACGTTCGCCACGCACAACCCGCCGAAGGACGACACGGTCCTCTCGACGGCCCGGCTGTTCCACGCGTGGTCGCATCCGCGCGACGACGCCGACCCCCCGCCGCCGTGGCGGACCTGCGCGTGCGGCTCCTGGGCGACGGCAAGGCCGAGGTCCGCTTCACCGCACCGGCCGACGCCGCCGGCCGCGCGGCACGGTACCAGGTGAAGGTTGCGCTGCTGCCCATCAAGGCGTACGACAACTGGGACTACGCCCGCGACCTGGGGAAGGCCCGGAACTGGTGGATGGCAACGAACCTGGAGGGCGAACCGTCGCCCGGCGCCGCGGGCACCGCTGAGCGGTTCGTCGTGACCGGCGTCCCGGCCGCGGCCGACGGGGGCCGGCTGTACGTCGCGGTCCGCAGTTTCGACGCGGCGTGGAACCGGTCGGCGATGTCGAACCTGGCTGTGCCGGAACCCGAGTGACGGGCCGTTACCGGCCCGTTCCGCCACCGGACGACCGCAGCCAGCGCCGTTCGATCTCTTCGAGCGTCTGGCCGCGCGTCTCCGGCACCGCCGCCACCATGAACACGACCAGCACCAGGCAGAAGCCGGCGTAGACGAAAAACGGGAAGCCGTGGTTGAACTTTGCGACCAGCCAGGGGTTCTCGTCCATCATCGGGAACGTCTGGCTGACGAGCAGGTTGGCGGTCCACAGGCAGAAGGTGGCGACGGCCATCGCCCGGCCGCGGATCTTCGTCGGGAAGATCTCCGAGAGGATCACCCACGTGACCGGCCCGACCGACATGGCAAAGCACGCGATGTAGCCGAGAATGAAGACGAGCACCCACGCGGCCAACTGGTTCATCCAGGCGGCCACGCCGATGGCCGCCAACGACACGCCCATGCCCGCCGCCCCGACGATCATGAGCGGCTTGCGTCCGACCCGGTCGACGATCCCGATCGCCAGCACCGTGAAGCCCAGCATCACGGCGCCGACGACGACCGTCTGGAGCATGGCTACGTCGACGCCGGAACCCGCCACCGTCTTGAAGATCTCCGGTGCGTAATACAGAAAGACGTTGATCCCGGTCACCTGCTGGAGAATCGCCAGGACGACGCCGATCGCCAGCGCCGCCCGCAGGCCGGGCGCCAGCAGGTGCCGCAGCGACGCCGGCTCCTGCGCCAGGGCGGCCTGGATCTCGCGCATTTCCCGCTCGGCCTGCGCCGGACCGTGCACGCGGGCCAGGATGCGGCGAGCGGCATCGGCGCGGCCCTTTTCGGTCAGCCAGCGCGGGCTTTCCGGCACGAACAGCAGCAGGACGAGCAGGGCCAGGGCCGGCAGCGACTCGGAGCCGAACATCCACCGCCAGCCGTACACGGCGTTCCACCCCTCGGCCGCCGCGGTCACGCCCGCCGCCCGGTCCACCCCCTGCCCGTACCGCGTGATGAAGTAGTTGACGAAGTACACCACCAGCATGCCGCTGATGATGGCAAACTGGTTGACGCTGACCAGGCGGCCGCGGTTGCGGGCCGGGCTGATCTCGGCGATGTACATGGGGCTGGTCATCGACGCGGCGCCGACGCCCACGCCCCCGATGAAGCGGAAGACGACGAAGGCGGCCAGCGTCCTCGGCACCGCCGTGCCGACGGCGGACACGAGAAACAGGATCGCCGCCAGGACCAGCATGTTGCGGCGGCCGAAGCGGTCGCTGATCGGCCCGGCCAGGATCACGCCCAGCACGCAGCCGGCCAGGGCGCTGGAGGCCGCCCACCCCTTCATCGCCGCCGACAGATCGAAATGCGTTTGAAGAAACCCGATCGCGCCCGAAATCACCGCCGTGTCGTAGCCGAACAGCAGGCCGCCCAGCGTGGCCACCAGCACCACCCGGACCAGGTAAACCAGGCTCCCGCGCTCGGCGGATTCGTTCATCGGCGGTCTCGCTTCGCGCCGAACCGCGCCGCGGCCTCCGGCGGCCGGTGGGACTCAGCGCTTCGGCTCATTCAGGGACGGGGACGGGCCGGACCGGAATCGCCTGCCTGCCGTCGCCGGGCCGTTCGAACGGACCCGGGAACGGGTTGCCGGCGTCGCGCTTGCGGCCGACGTAGTCGATATCGAGGCGGTACGGCGTCCCGTCGGGTTGCTCGTACGGCAAATCGGGCACCGCGGCGCGGCCAAGCAGGTCGGTCGTGACCAGCGGGTACGGCTGCTTGTCGGCCCAGGCCTTATCGAACGTCATGCGGAGCGTGACGCCGTCCGGCGTCTGGAGCAACTCGATGCCGGGGTCGAACTCCGCCTGCACGAGCGGGGCCTTCTTGTGGCGGGACGGCTGGGCGCCCTTGAGGAAGACGTTGCCGGCCATTGCCACGGGCTGGGCGGCCTTGTCGTAGGCGGCCAGGCCGGCCGGGCCCACAAAGAGGTTGTTGTAGAAACGGTCGTCGCCGCCGCGAATGTTCCTGAGTCCGGCCACCTCGGTCGAGTGTGGCTTGTGGAACGGCGTCTCGCGCCGCAGTTCCGGCCGGAGCACGATGCGTCCCGCGAACAGGTTGTGGACGTAGGCCCCGCCTTCCGACATGTCGAGCAGCGAACCCGGCGAAAGAAAGATGTTGTTATCTATCAGAAACGGGCCGTGGTCCACCTCGACGAACAGGTCCTGGCTGCCGTCGTTGTCGTGGAGCAGGTTCCCCGTGACGCGGGTGCCCTGGGCCATCCAGTCGAGCCAGATGCCCCGCGTGGTCCGGTAGATGTGGTTGCCGGCGATGCGCGTGTCGATGGCGGCATGAATCTTGATGCCGGCCATCTCGGCCCCCGAGAACAGCCGCCGCACGTGGATGTCGTGGATGACGTTCCCTGTAATCGTGCTGAACGCCGCCCCCAGGCTGCCGACCAGGCCCGCCTGCTCGCAGTGCGCGATGCGGTTGTGGCGGACCACGTGGTGGCCGATGTTCTCCCGCGACCAGCCGTTCTCAAGAGCCAGCCGGATGGTCCGGTTGTAGGCGTCGGCCGACTGCGACCGGTTGTCCCACTCGTCGCCGTACTTGCCGAGCGTGACGCCCACACACGTCGAGTACCGGATGTCGTTGTCCTCGATGATCCAGCCCTTGCTCCAGTGCGTGCCCACCAGGCCGATCTGCTCCGCCGTCGGCGGCGCCCACGGCGTGGCGGCGTGCAGCATCGTGAAACCCCGCACGGTCAGGTAGTTGACGCCCGGCCTGTCGGGGTAGAACACGGACTGCCGGACGTTGACTTCCACCTCGGCCTCGTTCGGGTCGACGCCCTTGAACTGGGCCCAGATGGTGGTGTTCGCGTCATCCGTGCCGTGCGGCATGAAGCGCAGGCAGAGCGTCCTGGTGCCGCTGGTCCGTTGGATCGTTGCGCGGAAGGTGGCCCACTTCTGCCAATCGCCCGTGGCGGTGACCGAACAGGTGCCCAGCAGTTCGCCGTCCGGCCGGTCCAGGCGGAGTTCGATGCGCCCGCCCTCGCCGGGGGACGCGGCGCGGATCTCCACCTCCCCGGTGCCTTGGCCGAAGTCGACCTTGTCGTAACGGACCCAGTCGCCGGCCTCGATCCATCCGATGCACTTGCCGCCCTCGCTGCACGCCGCCGCCTGAACGCCCTGCTGGGCCGCGAAGGCGTCGGCGGGAATCCGCGCCGCCTCGTCCGCCGCGCCGGCGGGACGCAGCCAGGCCACGTTCAGCAGGTACCCGTCCCGGCCGTCCGCCGCGGCGAACCACAGCGGCGCCTTGCCCGCGGGCTTCAGCACGTCGTCCCGTTGGGCGGCCTCCGTCAGCCAGTGGCCGTCCAGGTAGACCGCGCCGGTGTGATGCACGCGGCCCTTGGGGTTGAACCAGTCGCCGTGGATGCGGTCGCCGAAGGGGTTGAAGTCGCCGAAGAAGGTGTTCGGCAGGACGACCTTCCAGGTATCGTTCTGGACCTTCTGCCAGCCCTTGACGACCTCGGACCCCTTGAGGACGACCTTCTCGCCCGGCGCGGCCCGGTACGTGATGCGCTGCGCGTCCGACGTGCCGCCGCGGGGCGGGTTGATCCGTTCGCGGTAGACGCCCGCGTGGACCGTGATGACGTCGCCCGGCCGGGCCAGCCGGGCCGCGGCCGAGATGGTCTTCAGCATGCGGGCCGGCGAGCCGTCGCCCGCGTCGTCGCCCTGCGGCGAGACGTGGTACTCGCGGGGCGCCGGCGCATCCGCCGCGGCGGTCCGCATGCAGGCCGGGCCCGCGGCAAGTGCGGCACAGAGTCCTGTCAGAATCAGCGCGGCTCGCATAGGCATGACGGTCACTCCCCGAAGACGTTCATCGGCTGTCGTGGATCGCCCTGAACATGGCCAGGACGTTGTCGATCGGGACGTTGCCCTGGACGTTGTGGATCGCGTTGAAGACGAAGCCGCCGCCGTCGTTGAAGATGTCGATGCGCCCGCGGACCTCGTCATAGACCTCGTCGGGTGTGCCGAACGGCAGTGTCTTCTGCGTATCGACGCCGCCGCCCCAGAACACGATGTCGCCGCCGAACGCGCGCTTCAGGTCCCGCGGGTCCATCTTCGCCGCCGAGCACTGAACGGGGTTGAGAATATCGAACCCGGCGTCGATGAAATCGGGAATGAGGTCCCGGTTCGAGCCGCAGGAATGGATGAACGTCTTCCACCCGCTGCGGGCGTGGATGGCTTCGTTGACCCGCACGTGGTACGGCTTGAACAGGGTGCGGT
>Ga0180434_10002675_pt1 | contig 23413 bp, 19 predicted proteins | sample SS_ome_7_FD_132453 | JGI IMG/M metagenome (GOLD analysis project Ga0180434, IMG submission 132453) | Hypersaline lake sediment archaeal communities from the Salton Sea, California, USA - SS_1_D_2 metaG | ecosystem: Environmental > Aquatic > Non-marine Saline and Alkaline > Hypersaline >... | reverse complement strand
ATCTTTATAGTGCATAATCTCCTCCGATAATGTTCTGCTAACTATATGAAATATCAGCAGCTTATGCACGATATTTTTGCCCAATGACAGAAAAAACTTGACTCGGAATTCTCACACAGCCTCTATAGCACGTCTCTACTAACAATCTTCGCTCGTAATGTTCACCTCAAAACAGTCCATGATGATTCGGAGTATTATCTAATTTCTCCTGGGAGGCTTTCCACAGTTCCAATGCATATCTTGCCTGTGTTACCGACTCAGCGAGGAATCCATCGGCAGGTATCCATTCATCTTTGCTGCTATCACGATCATATTATTTCAGTAAGTTGAATATTGTTTCCGCAGGTGTCGTTGAAGACCGCCTGTCTGGACGGCCCCATTTGCGTTGGCTCCATGCTGAATTCGACACCCAGGCTCTTTAACCGCTCGTACTCGGCATCCAAATCATCTACGTGAAAAGAGGTGAATGGAATCCCGGGTTCACGCAACGCTTTTTGGTACTCTTTGGCCGGATCAAAATCCATGGGTTCCAGTAAAAGTTCCGGACCGTCTTGCTCTTCTTCCGACACCACCGTCAACCACCGGTGTTCTCCCATGGGGATATCTCTTTTTTTAACAAATCCCAGGACTTCTGTATAAAATTGCAGCGCTTTTTCCTGGTCATCTACTATCACGCTGGTCAGTTTAATTTTCATTATTCACTCCTTTGGTATTATTTTGATTTTGTCCCAAAAGATATTGAAGACCCGGTATTGTTATTTATCCGATATTGCTAAATTTTCACCCGGGAGGGTGTCGTACCGGTCATTCTCTTAAACAGTGCTGAAAACGAGGTAATGCTGTCATACCCCACCGCAAAGCAGACTCGCTGGACGGTCATTCCGTCCCTGAGTAATTCCTTCGCCTTCGCAATTCGTACCCTCGTCAGATATTGATGCGGAGTGAGTCCGTAATATCGTTTAAATAACCGGATGAAATGGTATTTGGAGACGTAAGCCTTTCCACTGATAGCCTCCAAATCGATCTGTTTCTCATAGTGGTGATCGATGAATTGCTTCGCCCTGATAATCCGCCGGGTCAAGTTTTCTCTGGGATATAGCTCTTCCTGGAGTCTTTGAATCTGTTGGCTATAATAAGTCATCATTAATACGTTTCCTCATCGTTTTTATTCGGGGAAAAATCTTTCAGAAAAAAACTATACAGGGCGCTTAATATCTAACACTTAAAGTTTATAAGCAATGTGATAATTTTTGTCATCTATAAAAGAATTTTTGCCAAGAGGTGGTATCGGTGTGAGGGATTGTTTTATTTGTTGAAAACCTAATTAAGAATACCACTTTAGATAAAACCAGAAGAAAATGAATAGCCCCGGGCTTCAGCCCGGGGAACAAATATCCTGAAATAATCGAAGTCCCATAGAGGCGACTGGATCGTTATTTTTTCCTCTCCTTGTTGAGGAGAGAGACTGTCTAATCAGAAATCCCTTCCGGGAAGGGTGAGGTATAATCCGAGATATAGACACTGAGTTTCCGTTTAAAAGCAACCAAGTTGTTCTCCTTGGCTTTTTAACCTTTGGGGTTCGTTATTTTGGGCATCGCATCGATGAGAGACGCATAGCCAGACCAGCTGTCTGAAGGAGCAGAGCGACCGAACTCCTCCGATAGTGAACCGGCAGCCTATTTCACCCGACAATTGAATAAAAGCCTTGAAACTACCTACTCTATCCCTCAATATGTAAACGAGAAAAACAAAGGAGCAAAAGTATGTGCGGACGTATTTCACAGACCAAAGCCATTGAATTTGTCGAGCAACGCTTCAAGGTAAAATACTATGGCGAAAAGGAATGGCCGATTTACTACAACGGGGCCCCTTCTCATTCCATCCCGGTGATAACCAACGAAAACCCGGATCAAATCCAATTATTCCGCTGGGGCTTAGTCCCATCCTGGTCGAAGACACCGGACACCAAGTACTCCATGATCAATGCCAAAGCGGAAACGCTGGAGAAAAAGCCCTCCTACCGGTTACCGTTTGAAAAGCGGCGTTGCCTGGTGGTGGCAGATGGATTCTACGAGTGGAAAAAAACCGCATCTGGCAAGCAGCCGTATCGCATTTCTTTGCAGGATGATTCACTTTTTGCGATGGCTGGATTATGGGAACAATGGGAGGATGGTGACCAAGTACTCCCATCGTTTACAATTATTACCACCGAACCAAATGCCACCATTGAAAAAATTCATAACCGGATGCCGGTCATTTTGCCCAATGAAATAGAACGCCAGTGGTTGGATCAATCCTTGGAAAGCGAAGAGTTGAAATCCCTGCTGCAGGCATATCCCAAAGATGATTTACAGGCTTATCCGGTCTCAAGATTAGTAAATAACCCGGAAAATAATCAGCCAGAAGTCCTACAGCCTATAGACAAAAATTATGATTCGGCAACTGGAGGGACTCCTACAAATAACCAAACTAAATTGTTCTGAAAAAAAATTTGTAGGATTTTTTTAATTAATAAGATTCAGATTCTACCGGATTTCAATACTCGTAGAGACTCGTAAGTGCATGGTATCTCCCCGACCATTACACATATAATCGTTTCAGAACAACATTACCGGACTGGCCGGCACCGCGGCAAACGGCACTCCCATGGCAGTACCCTTGAGAAAGCCCACAAAATGAAAAAGATAGTTTCGGTAGCCCTCAGCCCCGGCAGTACCTGGAATTGGCGGATTATCTAGATCCACCATGATGATGCCGATTCAATCGAGGACCACCAGATCCCACAGGTTAACGAACTCCCAGACGAGATACGCGTGAACCCAGGCGTGGAAAAACCGTAATTCATCACCACGGTGCGCTTCCACAAGCAATAACGACACCAGGAGTCCTGCCAGAAGCATGGCAGCAAACGGAATCACAAGCATACCGCTGAGCCATTTCTCACGTTTTGATTTAGAGGGCACCAAATCGCGGATGTCAGGAGGAAAATCTTGTATCCATATCCGATAGTTCCATTTTAGTGTTCCGATCACGAACGCACTGAATGCGAGACTCATCATGAATCCATCTGCCAGAATACGGTTTATTACTATCATTGACCTTTCCGTCTGGATTATCAAAATCAATTCACAACCTTATTAAAAACGCTTGGGGCGGCGGATTTGATACCGCAATCCATGTCCCTCATATAATCGAAATGCGGAAACATATCAAGTCCGAATCTTTTCACTGTGGAACCGGTTTGTCAGAAAATAAATGTAATATGACAAATTTTCTCTCCTTTGAATTATTTTGATTTCCTCGTATACTTTGTCTCCCCGCTTTTCGAACAAACCGTCAAAGTGTCTTGAAAAAAGGAGGATGTTATGGCAGATCAGAACAATGATCTCCAGGGGGAAGTCTTTACGCCCCCGGAAGAGATAATAGAACATGCCAATGCAAAAAACTGGCAAAAGATGCAACAGCATGCAGCCGAAAATCTGGAAGAGTTCTGGGAAGAAGAAGCCGAACAATACCACTGGTTTGAAAACTGGGATACGGTTCTGGACGACAGTAATCCGCCGTTTTACAAATGGTTTACCGGCGGGAAAACCAACCTCGCTTACAATTGTCTTGATGTCCATGTGAAGAACTCAAACCGAAACAAACTCGCGCTGATCTGGGAAGGTGAAAACGGCGAGCAACACACTTTTTCCTATTATGCGCTGTATCGCGAGACATGTAAATTTGCGAATATTCTGAAGGCGCTCGGTGTGGAAAAAGGCGATCGGGTCACACTGTATATGGGTCCGGTTCCGGAAACGGTGATGGCGATGCTCGCCTGTGCCCGCATCGGGGCTATTCATTCTGTGGTTTTTGCCGGCTTTTCCAAGGAAGCCCTGCGTGAACGGGTGGAAGACAGTCAATCTAAGCTTGTTATTACCCAGGATACCGGTTACCGGAATGGTTCTGAAGTACCCCTGAAGCAGACCGTGGATAAAGCGATTCGTCACGTCGGATTCGTGGAAAATGTTCTGGTGGTACGACGCACTGGTTCCGAGGTTCACATGGAGCAGGGCCGCGATCACTGGTATCATGAGCTGGTTGAAATGCCGATTGCCAGCCGTGCGTGTCAGGCAGAGGAAATGGACGCCGAGGATATGTTGTATTTGCTGTATACGTCTGGCACAACTGGCAAACCGAAAGCCATTGTCCATACAACCGGTGGATATATGGTGGGGATTGCGACCACGCTGCGCTATGTCTTTGATTTAAAACCATCCGATCGGTTCTGGTGTGCCGCAGATCCGGGTTGGGTAACCGGGCATAGTTATATTGTCTACGGTCCCCTGCTGCTCGGAGCCACGAACTTTATGTATGAAGGAGCGCCAACCTATCCCTATCCGAATCGCTGGTGGAAAATGATCGAGTATTACGGGTTGAACATCCTCTACACTGCGCCTACGGCCATCAGAGGACTGATGCGGTTTGGACGATCCTGGCCCGACCGGCATGACCTGTCCAGTCTACGATTATTGGGCTCAGTGGGTGAACCGATTAATCCGGAAGCCTGGAAATGGTACCACGATGTCATCGGATACGGAGAATGCCCGATTATGGATACCTGGTGGCAGACGGAGACCGGTGCATTCATGATCACACCGGTTCCGGCGATGCCCCTGAAGCCCGGCTCCGCGACTAAACCGTTCTTCGGTGTTGATGCGGATATCGTTAACGATGACGGGGAATCGGTCGAACCCGATGAAGAAGGCTATCTCGTCATCAAGAAACCGTGGCCCAGCATGCTCCGGACGCTCTACAAAGATGAGGAGCGCTTTAAGGAGACGTACTGGTCCAAGTTCGAAGACCAGGGCTGGTACCTGGCTGGCGATTCTGCGAAAAAAGACGAGGACGGGTACTTCTGGGTGATCGGCCGGATTGACGATGTCCTGAATGTCGCCGGTCACCGGTTAGGCACAGCGGAAGTCGAGAGTGCACTGGTCAGCCATGATGCCGTAGCTGAGGCCGCTGTGATCGGCGTCCCGGATGAAGTGAAAGGGAACGCCATTCATGCGTATGTCATACTGACGGTAGGCTACGAAGGCACTGAGGATCTGATGGACGAGTTGGTTGAACACGTGGCCGACGAACTCGGTCCGATTGCCAAACCGGCAAAAGTCGAAGCTGTGGATTCGCTTCCGAAGACGCGAAGCGGGAAGATCATGCGACGTGTGCTGCGTGCCAAGGCCATGGGTGAAGAGGTCGGGGATCTGTCGACCATGGCTGATTAAAAACCTCAAACAGAGAACAACCATAAAACCAAAGATGCCATCCCGCCACGGCGGGATGGCATCTTTTTTTATCCAACTTAATTTTTCTTTTTACCTGTTTTGACCTGATAAACATAAAAAGAACGCTAGCCTGAATAATGCATGAATTTATTTTTCACTACAATTTGGGAAATCCCTCACATTTGCTAGACAAAGAGTTTGCCACTCTTCGACAGGCTCAGAGTGACTCCGAGAGGCGTCATCCTGAGCTTGTCGAAGGGTAGACGCCGGAACTGGGGCGCAAGCATTGAGAAGAAAAGGCGCATTCTAGCGGAAAATAGCCATTTTTTTCGAATTCATGCATTATTCAGGCTAGATATTAGCACTTGGAGTAAAAGTTTTTTCTCACCTGCAGCTTCTGTCAGAGATACAATTTCCCGTCCGATACTTCCTCTTCTCCGCACTTTTTTAAAAAAAGTGCGAAAAAATCCGGCGACTCCATTTGTTTCTAGAACATCTACACCGACCTGCCTGTCAAAACTAGAACTCCCTCGTTCCACTCGGTCAGACAGCCGATTTTGAACAATGGCAGTCCGGCAGAAGTTCTACAAAACAAATGGAAATGCCGAAAAGAAACCAATTAATTATCAGTATTCTATAACTTTGCTTTAATTTTTAGGCACCGCAGCACAAGCGGAGGGTAAACTCAAAGAAAAATAATTACATTTCCTTTTTAAGTGGCCTCCGCTACAATTTTGTCCATTGCTCAACGAGTGAAGCAGACAATTTTTCGTTGTCTGAGCGAAGCGAGTTCCGAAAAATTGGCGAAACGAGTTGGAAGCAATTTCAAAATTGTAGTGGCAGCATTGATTTATTGGCACTTTTTCATCAAGGAAAAAGTGTAATAAAAAGATGGTGCAGAAATTGCAGAAATGATCATAGGAATGATCGGAAAAAGACTCTAAATAGATTTCTGTTTATTTCACAAAGCCCGTGAGATAAATTTAACCTCCATGGAAAAGTTCACACGATGGCTCGCCGGTAAATTTATCCAAGACGCTCAAAATACAGGGGACAGAAGCGTTCGGGAGCGATACGGTCTGCTTGAGGGCTGGGTCAGCATAATCCTGAATACATTATTGTTCGGGATCAAACTCGCTATCGGTCTCATCATTAACTCACTCTCTCTGATTGCCGATGCGATCCATTCTTTATCAGATACGGCAACGTCCGTCGTCGTAATTGTCGGATTTAAGATTTCCAACAAACCGCCCGACCCCGAACATCCGTACGGTCACGGCCGAGCTGAATATATTTCGACTCTGATTATCTCGATTTTACTCGTGGTGACCGGGATTGAGTTTATCAAGTCGTCAATCAATCGGATTACAGACCCGGAAGTGATCAAAATTTCGATTCCGCTATTAATTGCTGTCGTTTTTACCATCGTGCTAAAAGAGCTCATGGGGCAATTTTCCAGGCATTTAGGACTGGCAATCGAATCGGATACTTTAGCCGCCGATTACTGGCATCACCGCACGGATGCCATTTCCTCCGGATTGGTGTTGATTGCGCTCATTGGGAGTCAATTCGGGTATACGTCTCTGGATGGTGTGGCCGGACTGGGTGTGGCGGCTATCCTGATGTACACCGGTTACGACATCGCCCGGAACGCGATCGATTCCCTCTTGGGTAAGCCACCGAAACCGGAACTCATTCACAAAATTCGGAAACTCGCCAAAGAGGTTGAGTACGTGCTGGATGCGCATGACATCGTCGTGCACAACTACGGACAAGACCAGTATATCAACCTGCATATCGAAGTGGAAGACAACACAGATCCAATGACCATGCACGACACAGCCGAGACCGTGGAAAATCTGCTTAGCACCCAACTCAATGCGTATGCATTAGTCCATCTTGACCCGATTTCACCCGGCTCCGAAGATGTAAAAAAAGTCCGAAAGATCATGAACGACATCCAGGAGGACGAAGAAATCCTCCAGGGATTTCACGAAGTACGAGTAGTCGATTCGGAAAACCATCACATTGCCATTATGGATGTGATGTTAAAACCGCAACTTTCATCTCAACAGATAAATGATTACATGCAGCACCTCAGGAAACGGCTCGGGGAGCACTTGCCGGACTTTGAGTTTCGCATCCAGGTCACACCGATCCATCGTTTTAAATAGATGATGCAATCCAACCTCATACGAAAGGAACACCAACTATGTCCAAGTATCGCATTGCCTGGTTACCCGGTGATGGCGTCGGTCATGACGTCATGGATGCCACCCGCATCGTGTTGGATAAGCTGAAGTTTGATGCCGAGTACATCCCCGGAGATATCGGCTGGGAATTCTGGAAAACCGAAGGGGATCCGTTACCGGAGCGCACCCTGGAAGTACTGCGTAATACTGACGCGTGCCTGTTTGGCGCAATTACCTCCAAGCCCAAAGAGGAAGCGGCAAAAGCACTCGATCCGGCACTGCAGGGCAAAGGTTATGAGTACTTCTCCCCCATTGTCCGCCTCCGGCAGGAATTCAACCTGCATACCAACCTTCGTCCCTGTAAAGCGTATCCGAACAATCCGTTGAATTTCAAAGAAGGGATTGATCTGGTCATCTTCCGGGAAAACACCGAGGGGATGTACGGCGGAGTGGAGTTTCATCCGCTGCCTGAAGAGGTGTTTGAAGCGCTGTCGGCTCATCCCAAGATGAAGAAATTCGAGAAATTCGGCCTGGAAAATATCGCCCTCTCCACCCGGATCATGACCCGGCAAGGCTGCGAAAATATTGTCCGGCAGGCGTTTGAATATGCGAAACAATTTAACAGGGATTCCGTCACGGTGGTGGATAAGCCGAATGTTCTCCGCGAAACCGGCGGACTCATGCTGCGCACCGCACGCGAGGTTGCCAAAGACTATCCGGATATTCCATTGTACGAAACCAACATAGATGCTCAGTGCATGTGGCTGCTGAAGAACCCACACGATTACGACATCCTGGTAGCCGAGAATATGTTCGGCGATATCCTCTCCGATCTCTCCGCTCAACTCGTCGGTGGACTTGGCTTCGCCTGCTCCGGTAACATCGGTGACGACTATGCCGTCTTCGAGCCGACACATGGGTCCGCACCAAAGTACGCCGGGCAATACAAGGTCAATCCCATGGCCATGCTGCTTACGGCAAAAATGATGCTGGACTGGCTTGGCGAAACCGCAGACGCGGATCGACTGGAACAGGCCATCGCCGAGGTGATCGCAGAAGCCGGAGTGCTGACGTATGACATGGGAGGCGAGGCGACGTCGCTGGAAGTGGCGGAAGCAGTGGCGGCGAAGTTGTAATTAATGAATTTTTCCCCGGGAAGAGACCCTTCGACAAGCTCAGGGTGACTCTTCCCGGCGTCATCTTGAGCCTGTCGAAAGGTAGACGCCGGGATGCACCCGATTCACTCTACAATTACTTATTAATAAATATCTCATGGGAGTTCATGCTATGGCTGAAACTATCTCAAGAAAAATGGCGCGCTTTGCGCTGGATTTGAAGTACGAAGATCTGCCGGAGGAAGTCATCACAGAGGTCAAGCGATACCTGCTGGACTCCATCGGGTGTGCCTTCGGCGGGTATCAAACCAGAGATGTCAATATCGTAAACCAAATCTACTGCCAAATGAACGGCACGCCGGAAGCCACCGTCATCGGTACGGGCAGCCGGATCCCTGCCGCCAACGCCACGTTCGTGAATAGTTTGATGGTCCGGGCGCTGGACTACAATGACATCTATTGGAAGGAAGATCCCAGCCATCCCAGCGATCTGATTCCGGCGGCGCTAGCAATGGGCGAACGGCAGGCGCTTCACCCTAAAGATGTGATCACCGCCATCGTACTGGCGTATGAATTCGAACAGCGGCTCTGCGAGTTCGGCAAACCGGGCATCCGGGAGCGCAAATGGCACCATGCAACGATCACGCAGTTCGTTTCTCCAATCGTGGCCGGGAAACTTCTCGGCCTGACCGAAGATCAAATGGTCAACGCCATCGGCATCTCCGGGATGCATAATTTCAGTCCGGGTGCCGCCGCCGCAGGTCAGCTTACGATGATGAAGAACACCGTCGATCCGATGGCGGTCCAGAGCGGCGTTATTGCTGCGCTGATGGCACAAAAAGGTTACTCCGGTACGGAAGCCATTTTCGAAGGCAAAGAAGGTTTCATGGACGTGATGGGCGACGGCTGGGATGAAAACGTGCTCTGGGATGGACTCGGCGAGCGTTTTAAAATCCTCGAATGTTCTATGAAAGCCTTCCCGACGGAAGCGCTGACACACTCGCATATCACTGCGGCAATCAAGGTAGTGAAGGACAACGACATCCAGCCTGAGGATATCGAGGAAATCACCGTCACGACCATTGCCCGCGCGGTGGATATCTTGTTTGACGAAGAGAAATACAAACCGGAATCCCGTGAAACTGCAGACCACAGCCTGCCGTACTGTATTGCTGCTGCTGTTGTTGATCGAAAGATCACACCCGAGCAGTTTAACGAAGAGCGTATCAAAGATCCCAAAATCCAGACGGTGCTGCCGAAGATCAAGGGTGAAGCCAGCGAGGAATTCGAGCGGATGTTTCCTGAAAAGCAGCCCTCGAAGGTGAAAATCACCACCAAAGATGGTTCCGAATACTCGGCAAGTGTGGATTATCCAAAGGGCGATCCCCGGGAACCGATGACCACGGACGAGATTATCGTTAAATTCAAGGCGCTGGCAGACAAGATGTTTATTCCGGATCGCCAGGATGAAATCATCGAACGGATTCTGGATTTTGAAAACGAAGATACCATGCAGCACTTTATGCAGAATTTAGTCGCCTCACACTTGTGAGGCAGTGCTAAAGTATTCGGGCGTTATAGTATTTCCCGGTAGGGACTTCTGCTGGAGCGGGTGTTCAGGTTCGGTAACTTGAAACTCGAAACTTGATGCTTGCGCTGCTTGTTTTTGGAAATTGAGTTTTGTCCGATTTTAAAGGATACGTAACCCGTGGCAACTATAACACAAAAACACAGTAAAACTGTAGCACGAATACTTGAACACTCGAACACTATCAAACTGTCTAAATCAAGGAGAACGAATGAAGAATTTCCGCTTACTCACGCTAACAATAGCAATTATCTCCATAGCCGTGATGATCCAATGCCAGAATAAACAGGAGTCCGACACGGCGAATTCCGTGGATATCGTCTCTGCCATGGAAAAATTCCATACACTTCTGCGTCCGCTACAGCACCAGGCCGTACCGAATAATGATATTCGGGCGATACAAACGAATGCCGGCAAACTGCAAACGTTGGCCGGGCAAATTCAGGATGCCTCATTACCAGAATCACTGAAAGAATACCGCCAGAAAATTGAGAAGCTCACAGGCGAGCTGTTCGAGGCATCAAAAGCATTGAACGCGGAATCCGATACGCTCTCTGACGAAAAAATTTTGGCGAAGTTCGCAACTGTTCATGACCATTACGAAGCACTTGCGGAGGTGATATACACGTTGGATACAGTGCAGTAAATTGTGCGCACCATTAATTAGAGGTGTCTTTTTTCCCTGATTGATTTCAATTGTTTATTACGGAGAAATAGTATGGCAAACGAGGACAGTCCAAAGGTATTCATTTCAGTGGATATGGAGGGCATCACCGGCGTGACTCACTGGGATGAGGTCGACTCATCCCACAGGAATTACGAGCATTTCCGCTCGCTTATGATCGATGAGGCCAACGCTGCCATCGATGGTGCTTTGGACGCCGGTGCGACGCAAATCGTTGTCCGGGATTCCCACGATACCGCCCGCAACCTGCTTCCGGGAAAACTCCGTCCTGAAGCCAAACTCATCCGGGAGTGGGCTGGCTCCCCCTTCGGTATGATGCAGGGGATCGATGAAAGCTTCGATGCCGTAGTTTTTGTCGGCTATCACGCACAGGCCGGGACGCCAAACGCCACGCTCAAGCATACCATGTCCGGCAAAATATATGACTTGCGGATCAACGGAGAAGCCGTACCCGAAGCAGGCTGGAATGCGCTAATAGCAGGTTATTACCGTGTACCGGTAGTCTTTCTCTCCGGTGATGCCGCTATTTGCGAGTATGCCAAATTTAATTTTACACGGGTGGAGACCGTTTCTGTCAAAGAAGGCATTGGGAAGGCGTGTATTTCCCTCTCTCCGAAAAAAACCGTCCCTATAATACGGGAGGGCGTGAAAAATGCAGTGAAAAACCGTAATAATTGTCAGCCGTTTACTCCCGATGATTCCTGTTTCACAGAAATCCAATACGCCAAGGAAGAAAAAGCAAACGAAGCCCAGTGGTATCCGGGTGCCGAGCGCGTCGACAACCGCACTGTTGGTTTCCGTTCGGATGACTTCCTGGAATGTATGCGGTTTTTCATGTTTGCGCATTGAGATCCTATTAGATTTTCTTCGACACTGAACAAAAATTGCTTTCGATTCATCCCAATAATTCTGACTTTTCGCTCGCTAGTACTCACAGATAATCTGTAGAATATATTTAAATGAATATTTTTCGTGTTACCACCGGTATACTGATGCTCGCCTTCGTCGCTTCGGGATTGGCGCAGAGAGATCAACAGCTGTCAGAGGAACAAATCAAACAAATTATCACTTTCATGCAGGAAGCATATGCAGAGATAGATGGTTACACCTGCACCTTCTACAAGCAGGAACATATCGACGGTGAAATGTATCCCCGGGAGACGATATTTCTGAAATTCAGGAAGCCATTCCAGATATATATGAAATGGATTGCGGAACCACATAAAGGAATGGAATTACTGTACAAACGCGGATGGAATGACGGGGAAGTGCGGGTACGACAGGCGTCCTTTCCGCATCTGACAGTAAATATATCTCCCACTAGTAGCCTCGCAATGAAGGGCAACCGGCATCCGGTTACAGAAGCAGGATTGGGTAATACCATCGACCTTATCGTCAGCGATTATAAACGCGGAAAATCCCATCCCACCGACAGCGTCCGCTATTATGACCGAGGGACCAAAACCGTTTTTAACGAGGAAGTCCGGTGTATTGAAGCCGTCATGCCGGAGGAGCCCGGTTCCGGATATTATGGACATCGCGCGATGATTTGTATTAGTGAAAACACCAACTTACCTATTCACGTCAGAATCCGGAATTCGAAAAGCACCCTGGTGGAGGACTATGGTTATGCAAACATCAAAATTCATCCGGGACTGACCGCAACGGACTTTTCTCCGGACAATCCGGAATATAAATTTTAGTATTCCCCGGCGTTGATAACTCATCAGATTGAATAAATCGGTTGCACCTCTTTAAGACAAAGCATAAATATTAGCACAATATATGATAAAAATTATCATATTTATTGTGCCAATACGGAATAGTAAATGTTAAGTGTTTCTAAAATTACCAGGATGGTTTTCTATGCATCCCTGGGAATTATTATTTTTGCAAGTATTACGCAGGCACAGGGATTCAGGAGGCACCTTTCAGATGTTAGGCCCTTGAATATAAATACTGTCGCCCAAAATAGTTCTGAGTCAGAAGTCCCCTTTCCATATACGCAATGGACCGGTCACCCGCAATGGCTTGCCGGGAAAGACTGGGGTGGCGACGCCTTTAACGGCAGCGTCGAGATTGCTGATAATTTCTTTTACGATACGGATATGTCCGGCAGCGAATATGTCCCGGTAAAAATCAGAATTACACCCAGCGAAACGACATACTGCCAGGTCTATCGCCGGGAAGCCGGGTTTCAGGCTGCCGGGATAGGTGTATTTCCGGGATCGGCTTGGGATATTTCCGATCCGGACAATCCCCGGAGACTGAATCTTGTCTTCTTAGAGGATGGATTTTCAAACGACGCCACCCAAGCAAACTTTTACTGGGATCCTGACTCCAGCGAGGATGGTGCGTATGAACAGCTGTTTGTCATGTCCAGCACCTATGACGGAACCGGAGAAACATACGATAACGATAATTACGCACCGAACGCTGATGCAATGTATGTCTGGTGGCCACGCCTTGTTTCAGGGTATGACTTTTTTCCAACTGATCCCTCATCGCTGACTATCCGGCTGGCCTCTTATGCCATTGAAAATCTCAGTGTATGGCCATCGCAAAACCAATTAGAGATCTCCTGGGAATTTATGGAAACCGATGTCGACAGCCTGTATTTGTATTTTTCCAACACCCCGCAGCCAGATCAATTATTGCGAGTTCTTCCCCGGTCAACTTCCCACTTTGTGCACACTGATCTTGTAAGGGGCACGGACTATTATTATCGGCTGAAGGCCTATGATGAATTCGGGAACCTCCAGTACGTCAGCAAGGAAAAATGGGGCAGTCCGCAGATAGTATCGCAAAATATGACCCTGCTCCAGCGCTGGGACCAACGCAGCGATTACGGTGACACCTGGGGCTACACCGATCCAAACACCGGCACAGAATACGCACTGCTATGTGCGCGGAATGAAGGATTAAGCATTATTGATATCACAGGAGACCAAGCAGTGGAAGTTGGATTTGAACCCAGTATTACACCGGAGATTGACTCCAAGGATGTAAAAGTATATCAGCATTATGCCGTGCTTATTAATGAGGACGGACCTGCCCAGGTTATTGACCTTTTGGATCCCACGAATCCCCAAACGGTTGCCACAATCGGTATTGGAAGTTCAAACTCAGGCGCGCATAATTGCTATATCGCCGGGCATTATCTGTATATCGTCGGTGATCATGGTACCGGAGGTTTAACGATCTATAACATTGCTGATCCTGTAAATCCGGTGCAAGCTGGAAGTTATCAGCCGCATTACTATCATGATATATATGTCCGAAATGACACTGCATACGCTGCAGCTATTAATGGCCAGGGTATCGATATACTCGACGTCTCAGATAAATCAAACATACAAAAACTGGCGAATTTTAACTATGAGGGTTCTGGAGCGCATAATGTCTGGACAACAGAAGATGGGAATTATGCTTTTGTCGGCGATGAAGTCGGATCGGCCGGTAACTGGACTCGGGTGTTTGATATCTCTGATTTAGATAATATAGAAAAGGGTTCTGAGATCATCGTGGATTCAGCGGCAATCACGCACAATTTTTATGTCCGGGGAGATTATCTATACATCGCGCATTATACAGAAGGGATACGTGTGTGGGATATTGCCGACCCAACCAGTCCAACCGAAGCCGGATTTTACGATACTTATTTCCCGGATCATTATGGCTTTTATGGAGCATGGTCTGTCTACCCGTATTTTACCTCGGAAAAAATCATTGCCTCGGATATGGAATCCGGGCTTTTCGTGCTTGAATTTGACGTATTGCCACCCAATGTCAAACACCCAGGTGCTGATACTCCTGACCAATTCACCTTGAAGCAGAACTACCCCAATCCGTTTAATCCGGTAACAACGATCGAATACAGTATCCCGCAGCAATCACATATTTCCATAGCTATTTATGATGTCAGGGGTAACCGGATCACAACGTTGGTGCATACGACGCTTGATGCCGGCAGTTACACTGTCCAGTGGAATGCGTCAGAAAGACCATCGGGTATGTATTTTTACCGGATCACTGATGGCACGTATTCCGAAACCAGAAAACTTACCATTATGAAATAATTGTTCCCTCATCCCGGATTTTGCCCCCCTTCATTGAGAGACTTTTTTCATATCAGTTCGATATAATTGTATATCATTTTCATATCGAATAGCGTCCTGTCCTTCCACCATTGTACCAAATGTAATTCCATGAAACCCTTATGAATAAAGGGATTGAAGTTTACAAACTAGTAATTGGCACAGGGCTTGTATGAATTACAGTAGAAATAGAAAACAAAGGAGGTCAAAATGAAAACACAAACGTTACCAATAGGGCACAAGATTCTTATCGCTATTCTTTTAACAATTCCATTGACCCTGGCGGCCGAATCCCCAGAATTAAGCAACATGGAAATGAGCTTGTTTATGAGCGAAGTCGAAGACGAAATGATCCGCAGCTCTCATTGGGAGGCAACCAATGCTGAGTTATTAAATTTTGCATTACGGCGGCTTAATTCCAAATCCGTAGTAACTGAACAGCCCGCTGCTGTATCCAATGGTGCTATCAATCTGATGATAATTGAGATTGAGGAAGAAATGGTAAAATCAGCCCACCAGGAAATGACTTCAGAAGAACTTCTATCCTCTGCTCTTTACTCACTTGTTCAATCAGTAAACGATGCAAAGATGAGGTATTCGGAGATTCCGCCCCACATCCATTTTACCATTGAGATGAACTTGTTTCTGCACAAGGTGGAAGACGAGATGCTCCGGGAAGAACATCAGCGAAATGCAAGTTCATCTCCCTTGAATAACGCACTCAGAGAGATGACCGTCGAAATTAAGACTATCAGCGATGAATCCACGAGTTTGTCAGGGTCCTTCAAAGAACACATACCCTCCAGAGAGGATATCGACCGTTTCATCAACGAAGTTGAATCTGATGCTGCCTACTTTAATACCACCATCACCAACTGAAAATCCATTGATCCCTCTGGCCTGCATATCCCAAAAATGTGATTTGAGAATCGCACAAGCAGGTGAAATATACGCCTGTTTAAGTTCTATTTAGTTCCCCTCGTTTTTTAAGTATTACCCTGTATTTGCAGATGACTCATCGCAACTTTTACCCAAAAAGCTCATGTTTATATCAGAATGATATAAATTCATATCAATACTATATGAAAATTGTCCGAACTTTGAAGAATTATTATTATTGATAATCACGTAATTGACTGATAATTGGGCACTTACAGGTTTCCGGTAAAATTTGGCATGTCTGTTGCGTATTAATGAAGTGACTTTGGTAACAATTATGCTGATTGAAAGGAGCATATTATGAAACGGAAAAACCACAACCTGCTGAATCGCCTGGCGGCCGGAAGCACAATACTGATAATCATGGTATTGGGATTGGTCACGGTTCATATCCAAAAAGCTGTCGCGGCAGATTCAACTTCAGAATCTAACCATGACAATTCTGGCTATATAAATGACGATTATATAAAACTGGTTGAATTCAAACAGTTCTTTGATGATCCCTCATTAATCCGGTTATACAGCAGAGCAATTGGTCTGCACGGAAATGCCATCCTCGTTCAGATGGATACGACCACAGATACCACTAAAGTAGACATTCAGGTGCAAAAGGAACTGGAACAGGCGCGGAAAGAGTTGCGCCGTGTCCAGGAAGAACTCAACAAGATAGAACCGGAAGTCCGTCAGGAGATGGAGATCAATATGCAGGAACTCCAGGAAGACCTGGAGAAGGCCATGCAGGAATTGAATAATCAGGAAATGCAGAAAGAACTGGAACGACTGGAAAAATTCGATGTCCGGATATACCACCAAGATGCAAAACCTTTCATTGGGATATCTATTTCGGATTTGGACTTTAAGGAGGCCTATGAACGTCACTATAACTATAATTATGGCGTTTTGATATCCGGTGTGGTGGACGGAACACCTGCCGACCAGGCCGGCCTTCGCAAGGGTGATATTATTATGGAGTTTAACGGTGACAAAGCTCGCCACCGGGACATATTGAAAAATATGATCGACAGCAAATCCGTTGGTGACACTGTTGCGATTAAAGTCTTCCGAGATGAGGAAATCTTCACCACAGATCTTCTGCTGAAACCCAGGGAGCCGCGGGTTTCGACGGAAGCCCAACAATCGGAAGACCAGAAATATGAATACGACTATGAGTATGATACGGAATCTGACGAAGATTGGGGAGACGTCGATTGGGATGCTGAAGACTTCGGGTTTGATAAGGAAAGTTTCCTTTCCAAAGGCTACGGCGGCGGTGGATGGATTCCTGTTTACTCCATGGTTGACCTGAACGACATCAACGATGTTATCGGCGATCTCGGGTTTAATAAATTTTCAGAAAACGGAATACTTTTACAGGGTGGTGGTGGTATGGGACCAGTCGGCAAAGGATGGTTCGTTGGCGGCATGGGGGCAGGCTATAGCTTTGATCGAAAAAATACAACCACATCCCGTCGAATGAAATTCTCGACCGGCTATGGCGGTGTTACCCTGGATAAACGGTATCGCCCAAGTGATAACTTTGTCCTGGCAACCGGGATTTTGGTCGGGGGCGCACACACATCATTGGAAGTGGCACAAACTCAGGGTAAATACGACTGGAATGCACTGGATTCCACCATTACCAGTACAGGCAACAGTTATCTGAAGATGGAAAAGAATTATCTCATGGTCCAGCCGCGGATCACCATGATGTATCGGATACTTCCTTGGTTAGCCATTCGTTCTGAGGTGGGTTACCTTATGGGATTCTCCTTCCAGCCTGGCTGGGAAGCTAAAATGGGTGATGAAACCTATAATATCGACAACTCCCCTGCTAGCAATACATACCAGGGATTGTCATTCAGCATCGGCCCGTGGTTCGGCTTCTAAAAATTCAACAAAATGGTTGAAAGAATTATAGAGTAAAGGAGTAATAGACATGAAAAAACAAAATGCAAAACTGAACCCACCATACAGATGGAAATTAATATCACTGGTAATGACCGCCGTATTCTTGTCCTGTTTTCTTGGACCTGCAGCAGCACAGCAACCCGTCTCAAATGTTGTGATGAAGAGCCAGTCCGATATCCGTGCGAAGGTCACCGGTAAAGACAGTACAGTTATCAAAACTCAGATTGAAAAATCCTCCTACGACCGGCCATTGCTGGGGGTGTATCTTGATGAACTGGATTTCGAAACGGCCTACAAAATGCATTATGATTATACGTATGGCGTGCTGGTGGACGGAGTTGTCACCGGTGGTGCGGCTGAATGGTCGGGTATCATGGAAGATGACATCATCATGGAATTCGATGAAGAAAAGGTGCGACATGAAGATCATCTGGTGCGTCTCATTGAAAGCAAAGATGTGGGCGATAACATTGATGTACAGTATTTCCGCGACGGTAAAATATATACCGTGAGCGTGATACTTCAGGGACGGGAGGAAGAAAAGGGCCTGAAAAAAGAGAGTCGACATGTGGCTGCAGGTGATGGCGGATTTACCTTTTATACCACATGGTACCAGCCCGATCATGACGAGATTTCCGACCTGTTAAATCGTTCCGGTTTCGCGGATGTGCTGACTGATGCACCGTTTGGTGACAGTGGTGAAAAAGGACTGCTGATGCGCGGATTTCAGTTCCAATTCGAAGGTGATAACAATTGGTACTGGGGATTTGATTTCAACGACTATAAAAGCAGCCGACGCGCTTCGGGAGGCATCGATCGCCGCATGGAATATGAATTCGGGTACTGGGGTTTTATGCTTCAGAAACGCATTCCTGTCTTCAACTTCCTGATTCTTGACGGGGGATTTACAGCCGGAACAGGGTCCTATAATATTAAATTGTTTGAGGTCAATCAGAATTATGACTGGAACAATCTGGATTCCGATATGAACGCAGCAAACAATAACTTCGTAGAGCTGGAGAAAAATTATCTGGTTGCACAACCCAACGCATCAGTTATTTTCAGATTTACTGACTGGATAGGTGTTCGCGGTAATGTGGGATATATGCTTGGGTATTCATATCACACACGCTGGAATGCAAAAGTTGTTAACGACAACGTGGAAGTCAATAATTCTCCGGAAACCAAACTTAATGGAATGACCTATTCAGTCGGGCTGTGGTTTGACATCTTCTGATTAGTTCCCTTGTTTTTTACACCCTATAATGTCCGTCCCGGTCAATTCATGCCGGGACGGCATTGATATAAAGGTCCGTTTTCACAAAGAAACCTTTGGCAAAAGGCGAATTCTTCTTGATATTTATGGTATGTGGACACTCAATAAACGGGACATCACCAGGCCCGCAACTGTGATTATCCTGCGACATAATGTTTGAAACTCTCGCACAAAAGGTGGCCACCACTGCAATCGCTATCGGGTCATTATTCTTTACATCGATCAGCGGGACAAATGCTGTCTTCGACAATCCCCAGATTGATGTAAATGGTAGTAAAATCACCATTACTGCCCAGCTAAAAAATTGTTTTACCGAAGAAATGGATCAGCTATTTCAATCCGGGCAGCACGTTCGATTTTATTTTCGTGTCTCAATCCGGAAAAAGAATTCCGATAAAGTCGTCATCGTCAAAGACTTCTATCATCAGATAAAGTATAGCCTGGTTGATAACTACTACCAGGTGTATTCGTCAGAAACCGACCAGACTGTTAACGCCGTGACACTCGGCGAAGCTCATCAGGAGATGGCGTCAATTACCCAGTATGAGATTATCGATGCGGATTATCTGGACCAGGATGAACAATACTATATCCAGGTGACCGCATATATGAAAAATATACGTTTGCCGGGCATGAACGAAGAACTGAATCTCATGAGTTACTGGAATGGCACCGAACCAACTATCCAATCAGATGCGTTTGATAAATCTGTGCTGGCCCTATGAGAAAACTGGTCCCGTCATTTCGGCTGCAAATTATTCTGCTTGTTTCCATTCTGCTTACCGCGTCCGTACTTGTATTCCGTAGTTATTTTATTGACAGTTTTCGCAAGTTTCAAAACCAGATCGAATATCTGGAACTCGATTCGAAAATTAATACACTGTATGTGGAATATCGGGAAAACCTCGAAGAGGACGAGTCGGACGCGTTTAAAAATGAAGTTGAAAACCTGCTGATGGATGTAAAACAAATCGAGCTGGCTGGTGATTTCTTTGAGCGTGAAATCAAGGTCTATTCAATTTTTATCTTCGTGTTTCTGGTCCTTACGGTCCTTATAATCTTTCTGGTTTCATTCGGTCTGATTACCCGCCCTCTGGCCCGTCTTCAGGAGGCAACCAAAGAATTGGCCGGCGGAAATCTGGATATCTACGTGAAAGAAAGCCCGTTTTCGCCAATTAATGACCTCATTGTATCGTTTAATGCTATGACCGCTGAACTGGTGGAAAACCGTAATAAATTGCTGGAAGCGGAAAAAGAGATGATGTGGCGCGAAATGGCACAGATCATGGCCCATGAAATTAAAAATCCGCTGACTCCAATCCGCTTGCAAACCCAGCGCCTGGAAAATAAATACCTGATGGGCAGTGACGATTTGGATCGCGTATTTGCCGATGTGATGAAAATTGTCAATGAGGAGGTCGATAATCTGCAGTCTCTTGTCAATCAATTTCGTGACTTCGCAAAAATGCCCACGGCAAACTTTGAGGAATATTCGCTGAGTGATCAACTGTGTGAAATTGCTATGCCGTATGACTCCGAAGTCAATATTACCTGCGATATCGAAGAGGATTTGCCGCAGTTCTATGGAGACAAAATGCAGATGAAACAAGTCTTTGTTAACCTGGTGCAGAATGCCATTCAGTCCATGGATTCTGTCAACGACGGTGAATTACTTATCAAGGCTGCGTACGAGGAACCAAACTTTGTTATCACAATTGCAGATAACGGCAGTGGGATCCCTGAGGAGGATATGAAAAACATTTTTAAACCGTATTTTACCAAGAAGAAAAAAGGCACCGGCCTTGGCCTGGCAATCGTAAAACGGATAGTCCAGAGTCATGAAGGGACTATCGAAGTCGAGAGTGAACCGAAGGAAGGAACGATATTCACCATTACTATAGGACTTTCCCGGGATAGCCGGAACAAGTACGGGGAAATAGAAACTTGAAACTGGAATACAAATAGCACACAGATGACGCAGATTAGGCAAGATTCCCACAGATTATACAAATTTCTCTCCGTATTCTCTGCGGACTCCGCGGTAAAATTTTTTTCTTTGCGGCTTCGCGTTTTTGCGGTTAATCTTTTGTTATTGAATTTTATGTGAAAATCTCCGGAGGAATAGTATGAAAGTGTTGGTGGTTGACGACGAAAAAAATATTCGAATATCCCTTGGCAGCATTTTGGAAGATGAGGGATACGAGGTAATTGCCGCTGAAACTGGTGAGGAGGGATTGAGGGCATTGGAAAACAATCCCATCGATTTGGTGCTCCTCGACGTCAAACTGCCGGGTATCGACGGCGTGGAAGTGCTGGAAAATATTCTTGAGAAAGATGAGGATATGGACGTGATCATGATCTCCGGTCACAGTGATATCAGTATCGCAGTCAAGGCAATCAAAATGGGTGCCTATGATTTTATGGAGAAACCACTCTCCCTGCCCAAAATCGTGGTTGCTGCCCGGAATATTGCTGAAAAACAACGGCTCTATCAGCGGTTCCGGCAGGAAAAAGAAGAGATGGACGATCAGAACCGCATTGTCGGGGAGTCTCCGCAGATTGAAAAGGTTCGGGAAATCATTAAGAAGGTGGCCGGACAGGAATCGAAGGTGCTCATCCGCGGGGAAAGCGGAACCGGCAAGGAACTGGTGGCATATGCTATCCATGCCAATAGTAAACGGAGGCAGGGGCCGTTCGGCAAATTCAATTGCGCGGCTATCCCGAATGAGCTGGTGGAAAGCGAGCTCTTCGGACACGAAAAGGGCGCGTTTACCGGAGCGGAAAAACGTAAACTCGGCAAACTGGAACTGGCGGACGGCGGGACTCTGTTCCTCGATGAAATCGGTGATATGAACCTGGATGCCCAAGCCAAAGTGCTTCGGGTTATCCAGGAAGGCAAATTCGAGCGAGTGGGCGGGAATGAGACGATCGATATCGATGTCCGAATATTGGCTGCAACGAATAAAAACCTCGAAGCAATGATCGAAAACGGTACCTTCCGTGAAGACCTTTTTTACCGGTTAAATGTCATACCTCTCGAGATCCCGCCACTCCGGGATCGCTCCGGTGATATCGAAATTCTGGTGGATTACTATCTGGGGTATTTTGCCAATGATCTCAAAACCGATCCAAAACGATTCTCCGATGAGGCACTTAATTTGCTTAAGTCGTACGAATTCCCGGGGAATATCCGCGAACTGCGCAATCTAGTGGAGCGGATGTATATACTGACCAGCGGTGAAGTTATCGAAGCCAGTGATGTCCGGTCAAGTCTCACTGTCGAAGGAGGCGGTGGTGGTTCATACCCCTTCTTGGAAACCAAAGATTTTTCCGAAGTCCGGAAAGAATTTGAAGTATACTACTTGAAACGTCAGCTGGAAAAGTTCGATTGGAATATCAGCGAAGTGGCAGACCACTTAGGGATGGCCCAACCCAACCTCTCACGAAAAATCAAACAGCTCGACATAGAAAAACAGTAGAAAGGCAGTGTTTAGGGGTTCGAGTGTTCAAGTTTCCTCTCCCGTTGTCCTATATGAACACCTGAACACACGAACACTTTAACACTTTTTTTCATGGATAAAAACTACATCAAACAAACCTCTCCAACCGTTATTCCCACCGATGATGATAAACTCATCGAAGAGTATTTCGGTAACGCCAGCACTGACGATGATGCATTCAGCGTTGCCCATATGACGGCTCCGCCAGGGTGGAGTGAACCGGCCCAGGAGCCGGACTTCGATGAAATCACCATTCTGGTTTCCGGCAGGAAACTCGTTCAAATTGATGGTGAAAGCGTTGAACTCACAGCTGGCGATACCCTCATGGTCAGAGCCGGAGCTCGCGTACAGTACTCAAATCCGTTCAAAGAACCGGCGAAATATTGGTCAGTCTGCATACCAGCCTTTTCTCCGGATCGCGTTCACCGGGATTAATAACACCGAGTAGTCAATTTCTCAGCAAAAACTTGTGTTTTTCTCCAGTTCAGTAATAATCCGTATAATACTGTTAGGACAGCCGTTGTGTAAAACTGTCAAAACTGCACCAGAAAAAGTGCCCCCTATGTCATTCTGAACGCAGTGAAGAATCTCCTTGAAAAGGGTAACCACCTTTTATTGGAGATTCTTCGCGTATGCTCAGAATGACAGCCCTTTCTGGCACTTTTTCTGTTCGTTCCGATCCAAATTACATTGAAAAACCGCATGGTATTATTAGGACATATCACTACTGTCCCGTTAGAAGTCGAATAATTTCAACTGGTTATGCAGGCAGGCTGTTGCATTTTCGTAATCCACCGCTGTAAGTAGTTGTTTTATCGACACTTTTTCAAATAGCATGACACT
>Ga0180434_10002674_pt1 | contig 23415 bp, 30 predicted proteins | sample SS_ome_7_FD_132453 | JGI IMG/M metagenome (GOLD analysis project Ga0180434, IMG submission 132453) | Hypersaline lake sediment archaeal communities from the Salton Sea, California, USA - SS_1_D_2 metaG | ecosystem: Environmental > Aquatic > Non-marine Saline and Alkaline > Hypersaline >... | reverse complement strand
GGGCAACGCCAAGGTTTATGTCGGGGTTAAGATATTCAGTGGTGTTCTTTTTTAGCGCTGTCGAGTTGCCGTCATACTGGAAGATTGCGTTTGGGTTTGTTTCGTTGTCTGCAAGGTTATCAAACAAGTCTCCAGAAAAGGTCTTATATCCATCTCCGAAAGCCACCCAGTCGTCGGTGGTGTCTGATATGCCCATAAAAGTGGCGAATGTATAGAGGAACATGTTTAAGAACAAGAAGAACACAAACAACTTTCCAGCAAATCCCATTTTATTCCACGAATCCGAATCTGTCAGCAAACAAAAACCCGACAAATATCACAACGGCCTCCATAATCATTATCATTAACGGTATAAACCCAGCCCGAACCAACACAAAGCCAATCATCACGCCGATTATTGCAAGCATAAAGCCAGGCAAGTATCTTATGAACAACAGCATCGCAACAATCTGTATCATAACACCAAACAAGACCCTTTGAACAAGAGTCATGTCCTCAAACCAGTCGCTGTTTTTCCAGCTCAAAAACGTCAGGTTTCTCTGCTCCATTATGTAGTGCGACGAGTTAATATCATAAGTTGACCCAACAAAGTCGTCATGACGATACCGGTATGTGAAGTTGATTGTGCTGTTGATATAGTCTGACGTGTTGATGGTTAAGCTGATTGTCCCGCCGGCATCATTGAAGCTCGTGTTTGACAGCGTGCTATTAAATATTATGAAAAATGATGTCATGTCGCCACGAAGAGGTGTTACAGTAAAATTAAAGGTTGTTGCGTCGCTCTTCTCTAAGTTCTGACCGATGTTCGGCCTGATTCTTACTTGAACATAGGACTGGATGTCTTGCGGTGCCTGAACATCTATATCCTCTAATATATATGTTCTAGTATATGGGCTTGTTGGGTTGTATGTCGCGGTTATCGTGTTATAGCCCTCTTTAGTTACAATTACACTATACTGGAAGTCTGTGTCTAGTGTGAACGATGTCTTGCCGTTCGTGTCGGAGAATTGTTGGCCAATCAGAGAAGAAACGCCGTCAACCACACGATACACCGAAACCAGTGCGCTTGATTGCGGGATACCAACGTCGTCAGTAATCGTGAAAACATTGTCTTCAACGCTCGAGATGGATTGGTTGGTCAGGTATATCACAAAGTTCTCAAACTCTTCTGGGTCTATATCAAGATTAAACTTTTGAGGTTGAAAATCTGAGCTGTTCGCTTCTATCGTGTATGTTCCTGGCTCAATCGGCGCAATCGAAAAGTTGCCGGACGTTGTGCTGTTCGTGTTAAGATAACCAGACTTATAAACCTGGAAGTCAACCGTTTCTGTGATAAGGTCGCCGTTTTGTGAGTTCTTAAACGTAAGATTAAGAACAGATGGCGTGTAGTCCTCAAGGCTTGTGTTCTTTATCTGAACTTCCCATGGTTGCAGAGCCCGCCCATAAAACTTCAAATACATCATTGAGCCGTTCCAGTAGTCTCCGAACGTGCTGGAACCTGTGTCTCTTCCTAGATATAGTGATTGGCTGTTGCTGTTATCCACGTTGTCAACCTGCTCAGAATCAACAAGAACGCCGTTGAGATATAAACTGGCGTTGTTGTTGCGTGTTACAGACAACACAATATGGTTCATGGTTCCAACCGTCAGAGAAGGCGTGTCAAGAGTCTTTGAGAAGCCAGCAGTGTCGTTGAGCGTGAACCGAACGGTGTTAAACACCCGATACACCAAAAGCTGAGGATTAGAACCCCCGGTTTTTGCAAGTATCTTGCCGGTGCTCTTGCTCTGCTTTGTGAAATTTATATACATCTCGATAGAATAGTCTTTGTTGTCCTCGAAGTTTCCAACCTGGTTTGATTCAGATACACAATACGAGGCGTTGGTCGTGCTGTCTCCAAACTTTAAGCCGTTGTCTGATTCATAAGTCACAACCATTGGAAGCCGGGTTGTCCTATAAAGCGATTGCAACTCCAAGGTTGTGAGCGTTGTGTTATATATTCTGACATCATCAACGCTTGCTTTAAGATAATCTGTGCCATTATTTCCAATTATTATGCTATTGCTGTTATCTTCGGCCTTGTCTGTTCCAGATATTGTGTCATTGGTCTTGAGTCCGTTTAAATACATGCTCAGGTTCTTGTCTGACTCTCGATATGTCATTGCGTAATGTGTCCACTCCTCGGTCGTGTAATCTGAGCTTACACAAGTTTGACCTGAACCTGTCCCGATACAGCACACAACCAGTTCTCCATCCTCAACACTACAAAAATAGTTATCGTCTGTTGCTGTTGTGCCCTTACCAACAATTGTGACGCTTTGCTCTTCTCCAATGTTATTAATCCAGAACGACAAAGATATGTCAGGGTATGTGGTCGTTGCACCACCGCTAGTAAAATACTGTGTCGTGCCGTTAAGCTCTGCATATTTATCGCCGATACCGCCTTCGACATATTGTGGCGTTCCTGTTGGGGTCATGTCATCTCCGAGGCTTCCTGCATCGTTCGCATTATCGTCAAACATATACCAGTGGATTAAGTCATTGTCATCAAACGACATGGTGCTGTTTGAACCATAACATATAAAGTCGGCGCCCATTGTTACTTCGTCTTGAGCAACAGTCTTGTTGAAACCATCTGAATATAGTTTGTCAAAACGCCAAAAGTGAGTCATTGCCACATATTGGCTCTCCGTTGTTCCAATTCTTGCCGGCTCGTATTCGACACGCGTTATATTGACAAGCGTATATGCTGGGTTCACCCCTGCTGTGCCACCGCCCTGGATATAGAAACGTAGCATAGAGTCGAGGATGTCGATGTCTTCTGTTTCTACGGTTCCAGAGACAAGACCTTCTGCCGAGGTTATTGTGTATCTGTCCCGGTTAACCCTGTCAATGGTTATGCTTGTATTAATTAGCTCATGTAATGTTGCAACCGACCCGCCGGCGTTGGTTCTGTTAGTATATACATATAGGTCTTTGTAGTCGCTCTTGTCTTTTTCTGAAATTCCGATTGTTAGGTTGTGGTCGACGGTGCCGGCTCCAGCAGTATCTCCAATATAAACATCGCCAGTCATGTTTAATGTCAAGCTTAGTATATTCGACATGTCCAGAGCCTTTGCAAACAGTTGTGCGTCTGCTGAGCTAGAACCTGTTGAATAGTTGCCGACAGAAAACTCATAATAGCCGGTTTTATATTTGCAAAGCCCGTCGCCAGACAACGTGCAGTTCCAACGCTCGGTCTCATAGTTTGATTTGGTAAAGTCATCATAAACTATTGTTGGGTCAATAACAATCGGGAACTTCATGCTTGCCATGTTGCTCAGCTCCATTGTAAAGACCTGGTTTTCGTAGTTGTAATCAACCGGGAAAACCTCGCCACTGTCATCAATCACAAACGGCTTTTTGATTATGAACTGTATTTCTCCATCTTTCTCGATAATATAATCGCCAACAAAGTCTTTCCTAGATGTGCCTTCGTGCTGAACAATGAACTTGAACTCAAGAGACCTCTCAAGTGGCCGTTCGTTTATTGTTATTGTCTCCTTGACAGATGTGCCGGTGTCTTCATAACCTAGGTGACGACCTGTCCCATAGAAGTCTTTATACTCAACCACGTTGCCATGGCCGGTGTCTATTGCAGATTTGTTAATATTGACCCTCTCGCTGTCTAACGGCTTGACTGAGATTCTGTTGCTTGGTTTGATGAGTTCGACAAGAGGTTTGTCATAATCAAATCTGTCTGCCCTTTCCATTGTTGCGCCAAATATAGTTGGCACTAATAAAAGAATTACAAGGGCCATGCAAGCTGTCCGGCATAGCCTCATGTTATCCTCCTCTTATGAATACAATCCCGCCAACAAGGCTGACAAGTATTACCAACGCAATCATCAACGGATATAAGCTGACGATTAGCTTCGTGTCGGCCGATACGTTCTCGTTTGTGTCAATAGCGTCAACCCTGTCAAGGATTGTCGGCAACACAGCCGAAAACAATATTATACTTATCAAAAACCCAACAATAATGCCGAGTATTTGTGTTTGGCCTTTCTTATTTTCCTTCATCTTTATCCTCCCATTGGATTATGCCTTCTTGAAAAGCTTCCTTAATTAATTTGAAGCTTGAACTAAGCTGTGCCCAAAGGTTGTCGTGGGCTTCGTTCCACTTTTCTTTGAATTTCATTTTTTTGTCGTCCTAGGCAACTTCATTGAAACTATTGAAGCGAACTGTTTAACCTCTCTCTTTGACAAGTTCTTTCTGTGTAGTTGCACCCTTGCCCTGTTTTGTGCCAAGACAAGAGCCCTCTTCTCGGCAGATGTAACACCGCCTTTTTGAACCTTGCGGATGCTCTCCTTAAATGCGCTTGGAGACTTAATGCTGATTATGTTTGAAAGTCGCTTGCTTTTTGGTTTTGAAAACAGGCTGTTTTTTTTGCTCATCTTAAACACCCAGTTGACTTCTTCCCAAAGTCTTTCTTTGCAACCTGGAAAATATGGTCTTTCGGAGACTTGAACTTCTCTTGGTTCTCCTTAGACATAATCTTCATGGACACGCCATCTGTTCCGAGTGGCCTTGGCGAAGCATACTTCGCAATGTTCTTCTTGCTAATTAGTTCAATCATCTTGTCAACCCCTCCCAAAGCTAAAAGCGCGAAGGTTTCTCTTGAGCTTGCTTCCCTTTAATCGCCTTCTTCCTTTGCGCCTTTTCTTCTTATATCTTCCTGCCATGCGTTTGCTGACCGCCTTGTCTTCCTTATCTAGCTCTTTAATTCTCTTCAGTTTCTCTGGCGGTATATATTTCTCAAATAGTTCGTATCCCATTTTTCCATTTTTTTGTGAGTTGGCGCTGGGCCCAGACCGACGAAGTTGAAAGGAGCAAGTTACCATTAGAGGGGAAACATTGCCACAGCCTGGATTGCCCGCCTGCGCCTTCTATCTCTTACGCCTCCTTTTTGTTGTCTTCCTTCTTCTTGTTGTTCTCTTTTTTGTTGTCTTCTTTCTTCGTCCTCTTCTTTTCATTGGCATTTATATCACCTCACTCTTAAAACAGTCTTGCCTTGCGTTGTGCAAGCAACCCTTTTGCAGTTATGCCTTGAAGCTCTCCAAGAGAGTCAATCGCAAACTTTGTCTTCTCAATATAGTTGCTGTCTTTCTTCCTAAACTTATCTTTTTGGAATTGGCCACCAGTTGCAAGACGGCTTCGTCTTGAAGCCGGCACTCTTGTCTTTCCTTTCTTGACCTTGAATGTTCTTGACGCGCTGTTGTCAACAATGTCTGCGCCAAGTCTTAGCGCCTCTCTCTTTGGCAAAGGCTTCTCGTTGGCTTTAGTAAACCTCCCGCGCTCTTTGATTAATGTGGAGTATCCGGATGTTTTAGTTTCTCTTACTTTAGGGGGTCTGTCGAGCGTTCCAAGCAAGGCTTTAGGAACCTTTGTTGTTGTTGGTGTTCTTGGAGTAAGTTGAGTTCTCTGTGTTGTTGTAACTCTGAAACCTGGAATCTGAGCCGTTCTAGAATCAAACACCGTTGTTGTACGAGATAGCTGAGCTGTTCTTGTTTTTGGAGTCTGGGTTTGCACCCTTTCCAAATCAGTGATAAATGAGGGTACGGTTGCTTGACGAAAGGCGCTCTCTTTATCAAGCAAGGTGTCTCTTGCTGTGTCTCTTACAGGAACCGTTCCAAGAGCAACCACCCGGCGTCTTTCAAGTTCTTGTGAGGTTTCCGGTCTTGTTGCTTTTGCTGGACCTGTCTTGGTTGTCGCGCTAAAAATCTGAATTGGTGTGAACAGAGCAGACCTTGGAGTGGTTAAGCTTTCTGAAATCGCTGCCTTGGTTGGTGCCGTTTCAAAAAGCCTGAAAGAAGTTGGCTTCGGCCCAGTGACTTTGACTCTTGGAACTTTAACCCGCGTTTTCGGAATGGATATTGGCAAGCCACCTATTGGAAGCAGAAGCCCTCCACCTCTCTGGCCTCTTTTTCTGATAGTAACCTCTGTCCGGATATCTGTCTGACCAATCTTTGCAAAGATAGGGTCCTTCTTCAGGAATGACGGTTGGTATTCCAGAACTCCAACGATTGTTCCAGTGCGTTCCTTTTTCGCAATCTTGCGCGATGCTTTAAGCCCCTGGACAATCGTGTCAATAAAGTCTTTTTGGACTTTAAACTCAGGCAACTTAAATCCAGGTGGTTGCTCAATCGGTTGCTCAAACGATAGTCCGCCAAGCGGTTGGCGTCTTGCTATTACAATGTCTTTCTGCCGTCTCACCCTGGCCGTCTGTCTTATCTCTGCTGGAATGTCGATGATTGTTGTTGCCGGTTCTTCAAGCGTTCTTGTAAGTTTAAGCTTAAATGGTTCAAACGGCTCATCAACTAAGCTAAGCTCAACCGGAACCTTTTTTGTTGTTCTGAATCCAGCAACAACCTCTGGGCTCGATAACACCGCCCTTCCTGGTCGAGGACGACCTGCCGAACCAACAAGCCCAAGTTCTTGTAATGTCGGTTTTGAGGTTGCACGTCCAAGACTAAATGTCTTCCTTAAATCTGTGTTCCCTATCTTAGTAAATATTGGATTAATGATTGGGCTTGCTGGCTTCTTTTCGAGTGTCCCGATAATTGTGGCCTCTTTTGAAGCAGCAAACTTCAACCTGCCTGCAAGCCTTTCTGATGCACCCACTTGCTCAACAGCGCCTGTGAAATCAAAGGCTCTTGGAAAAATGGTGCCTTGCCTCCCAGAAATTATTAGGCCAGGGTCTTGAATTTTGGTGAGTCTTCCTGGCTTGGCGACCTGAGCAAAATCTTTGACAACCTCAAACTCGGTTATTCTTCCAGTCGTTGCAAGCCCTTTAAAGGCTTGCGGTATTCCACGAGCTTCTCTTGTTGTCCTGGTTGTCTCTCTTATGAAATCGTCTCCAATCGCGGTCTTCACTGTTTTTGAGGTTGTTGTCGTTTCAGGAAACAGAACTGCTGGCTCGATGGTGTCCTTAATTGTCTTTAATCTTTTTGGTCCCCTAAGTCTTGGCATCCCAGTGAACCTTGTTGTCGTCCTGAAAACGTCGGTTGTAAGCTTGCCTTCTGGCGTGACTTCGGTTATCACCTTATATTGCCTGCCACCACTAATTCCTTTCTGGACATCGACAACCGATGTCTGGCCCCCTCTCCCAGACACAATATATTCCTGTACTCTTGGGGCACGACCCATTAATACTGTGTCTGTCTCCTTTGGGACAATCGCTTTTCTTGCAAGCTGTGCCTGTTTGCTTTCGCCAAGAACTTCAACAACTTCAAGTGGGCCTCTTGTCAACTGGATTGTTGCCGGGCTTCTAACAAGTTGTTTGTATGTTTGCGTTTTGTATATTGGACCCCCTTTGATTATTGCTGGGCCCTCTTTCTCGACGGCCCTTAGAACTTGTTTGGCTTCCTCACCTGGAAACCTTAAAACTTTTGGGGCGGTTCTAAGTCCCAGCTCAAACAAAGCCAAGTCAAACACTGCCGTCCCAATGTTAGCAAACCCACCTTTTGCGAGTATCTCTTTTCCAGGTTGAGAATATGCAAGCTGTTTGACATCAAAATCTTTAATACCATAAATCTTCTCTGGTGCGCCTGCAATCATCTGCCTGGTTGACCTTCCGACACCAAGTGGGTCGACGACTGTCTGAACAGGACTCTCTTTAAAGCTCATAGCAGCTCTTTGAAAAAAAAGGTTTGCTCTTGCCGGTAGGGTTACCAAACCAGCACCTGCTCCATAAAACAAGTCTGCACCCGCCCCTCCGACAGTTCCATATTTTTCTGTTGCAGATATTACCGCATCAACCCTTTTTCTCTCCATAATTTCTTGTGGAGAACCTTCTGGATAGAGTGGTCTCAGCGTCGGTGTCCTAATCTTTTCTAGCCTGACATTAATGACTGCTTCTCGACCAGGGTCACGAACAAAAGGAGATGCCGGGCCGATAAGTGGGCCTAGCTCTTTATATATTTCTGCCTCGCGCCCCTTCATGCCAGCTTTTATCTCTTTCTCTAGCGGAACATCAAACTGACTGAGCTTCTGTCTTCGTTTCTCTATTTCTTGAAGCTCGCTCAATAGCTGTCTTGCAGTCTCGTTTTTCTTTGCAACTTCTCTCGCCTTTTCTGACAGCTCTTTCTCTCGTTGCTCTTTGCTTTTGGCAAGTTCTTCTCGGGCGCGTTCTCTGGTTTCTTCTTTCTGCTTTTGTTGCTCAGACACAACGTCAAGACGTTCTTTGATGTTTTCTTCGTCCTGGCCGAACGCCATCGACTCTTCAACCTCGCGCCCCCTCTCTTCTGCCTCTTCTTCCTTGCGCTTTGCCTTCTTAGCTTTTGCAACTCGAGACGAGCCGGGCTTCTGGAAACCTACGCCCGGTGTAAAAGTTAGGCCCTTTCTTTTTGCAATAGCTTTCTGAGTTGCAAACCTATCATCCGCCACTATAATCTACCCCTTGGATTAATCTTCTTGCGTTTTAGTTTGAGGTCACGAGCAATAAGACTATTGATATATCTCGAATAATTAGGAAATCCTAGACGACGAGCAACATATTTTGAATCTTGAAGAACCTCTGCACTATAAAACGTAATATTGCTATTGTGTTTCTGTCCAGGTTTTTTATTTTTCTTGACGATAGCGTGTCTGCCTCTTCATTTGTGTCCCAGTGTATGCTTATATTTAATTGTTTCGGTTATTTCAGTAGCTCAATCTTGTCTGGCGACGGCTGGAAGTATATCCCAAGATACACCAAACTGTTCAAAAACTTCTGGTCAATCTCAAACGAGACAAGGTCCTGGATGTGTTGGATTGGGACTGCATCGTTCTTGAACTCAGATTGTTTAAGCGTCTCAAATATCTTGTCAAAGGCCCTGCGTTTGCCCATGTCATCGTCGACATACGTCTCGAGCTTGTCAATGTCTGCGATGCCTTCATAGTTGACCAGACCCAGGCGTTGGTGGGTGTATTCCATTATCTTAATCGACATAATAAAGTCCTGTTCCTCAATGTTCGGAGATAGCCTAAGCTTAGCATGAGCAGATGCCAACCGGACAAGCGCCTCATATTGTCTTGCAGTGATTTGTGTCGAGCAGACCTTTCTCTTCTTGCAGAAGTAGTCTTTAATTATCTCGCCGGCCTTGACGTTCTGTTGAACTTTAATCCTTTGAGCATAAGCAATATATTTCCTGACAAAATCCTTTGCTTTCTTGTCTTCCCTCGTCATTATCTTTCGATTGATTGCGTCGACAATCTTTGCGTCGTTGTCAAGGTTGTCGTCGATAATAGCAAAGATTAAATCAAAGCGATTAATCAACGGCTTCGGAAGATTAATCTGTCGCACAATATCTGATGAGGGTTCAAACCTCCCATATTTGGGGTTGGCAGATGCGATAAATGTTGTGTTGGTCTCAAAGCTTTGGTGCTTGTTCCACTTGTTTATGACTACGCTCTGATTCTCTAAAGGTTCGTGAAGCATGTCTGTCTCTGTCGTCGCCATCTTGTCGAGCTCGTCACATATCACGATGCCGTTGTTGGATATTGCCATGGCACCCTTCTGCAACATCGGGCTTCCGCTTAGCTCGTCCTTAGTCACAGATGCAATTAGACCCACCCCTGTCGTGCTCTTGCCAGAAACCCATCGAGACTTGACGACATCAGACAGTTGCCTCAGTAAGGTGCTCTTGCCTGTTCCAGGGTCGCCAATCAGAAGAACATGGATGTCATCTCGGATTCTCAGGCCGGCGGTGTTGTTCGATACGGCTGACATAAGCAAGCCAAGCTTCTCCATGTCCATACCATAGATGTCGCAGAAGGACATCTCAGCAATCTTCTGGACATATCCTGGTTGCCTCGCAAACTCTTTAATCTTCCTTATGTCTTCGTCAGTTATCTTGATGGCTTTAAGTGCAGGATTGAACTTGATTGACCGCCCCTCGACATAGAATGGTCTCTCGTTCGGGTCGCCCTTTGCGTCTTGCTTATCGCACTTCGCTATTCCGTTTATGACCAGTGGCACAGAAGCTTCAAAGTGATGCTGGTTGTCTGGGTTGGCCAACTCATTCTTCAGCAGAATCGTGATTGATTTTGGGTCAGACCTCAGCCCAATCTTGTCTGTACACTCCTCAAACCGGATATATTGGATGTTCTCTAGTTCTTCTCCAGACTGTCTGATTGTTCCCTTATAGCCACAATCGGAACAAAACCTTAGTTCTTTTGTCTTTGGCAACATGATAAACTTCTTGGAGCATGCAGGACATTTGAAGATTTTCCTTATGAGGTTTGACTTAACCATTGTTGAAGCCTGGATTATTCCATCCATTGCGAGAAAGTGGCCGACGTTCTCAGTGCGGACATCTGCCGGGCTGATGTTGCTTGTTTTCGGTAGATTTACGATATGGGGTTTAATTATCATCTTAAACATATCGTTAAACCAATATTCAAGCCATTTAAGCGATTTTTCAGGGTAATCTAGTATAATGGACGCAAGCCTAGGAAAAATGCCTAATATGTCCTTAAAATCAATCTGATGGGTTCCTTTATTAATGAGCCTGCCTTTGCAGTACATCTCCAGGAAGTTAGGCACTAGGGATTGAAGTTCGTCATCAATGTGCGTGTCGTATAATTCGTCCATTATCTTGCCTTTCGGCTTCTGTTGATATTCAAACCTCTTGAAGATTCTGTTTACATAATCCTCGCCATCTGGCAGAATCTCGACTCCTATCCGCCCTTTATCATCTTTCCGCTTCCTGATGAAGCTTTTTGTCTCTTCATCCTTCAGAATCCTGTAAATCTCTTTTCTTAGGGTGTCTTCAGTTGTCTCAAGATGCAGTGCGATGTTCTTCAGCATTGATGGACCAACAAAGACATAAGCAAGAAGCCTGTCCTTGATGGTATTGTTGGGGTCATCGATGAAATCGACGATTTCTGGGTTTTGAGCAACCCTCGTGGTTATTTTGTCCATTAGTATCACCTTTTTGTATACTAGTTGCTATATTTCCTTTGGAAATAAAAAAAAGGTACGTGAGAGACCCTTGCCTCAGCCTCAGCCGTTATTTTCAATCTGAAAATTTTTGCCACGGCTTGCCACAGTGTTTCTCTACTTTCTAGGTCTCTGCTTACAGATTAATGCTCTACTGAGGCTGAGGCACCCCCCCCCTAATATATGATTTTTTTTACTCTTAGGGGGCTTATAAATGTTTGCTTTTCTAGCCGTGGCAAGCCGTGGCAAGGTTTTTGACATTTTTTCACAAAATTGCCTGGATTTTGTATGCCAACTTGCCAACCAGGCCATCCGGATGGGGCACCGGAGTCACCTGAAGGGCAGTTCCGGCAGAGTAGCTATCAAGCTTATCCCGCAACAGAGAATCTGGGAATAAGACCGCCTCGGTTCCCTTTTCGCATAATTCGCCGGGTTGCCGGTCAAACCTCTCGAGCACCTCAGGGTCAATCATCTTAATTCGGAGATAACTGGCCCCCTTTTTGCTTGTAAGGCACGAATCAAACGCCTTAACGAACCTATATGTCTTATCAGGCCGAAGCCTCAAAAAGAAGCCGTCTTTAGTCTGCTCTTGGTTTCCGATGATTGCCTTCTGTGCCTCCAGAATCCACCCATACAACTGCTTGACTTTATAAACAAACTCTTGTTTATGCTCATCGTTTGTCAAGTCAAATGTTTGTTTGTTAAACACAAGGTTGACAGCCTGTCCAAATCTTATCTCGTCTGAACTCATATTCTCACCTTCCATTGTTTTTCACCCCTATCTAAACTCGTCTGTGTTCGATATTCCATAGCGCCTCATCCCTGGACATAGCTTCTTACAACAATATAGGTTGTAAGAGTCCGTCTTCACATTAGTTGTCTCGCTAAACCATCGTTTATAGCCACTTTCCATCTCACCACCACATATCGGACATTGTTGGCGGTCTCGCCTCCACTTTGACTTGACTAGTCTTTCTTTGTGGCTTTTAGTTTGCCTAAACATTGTTCAAGCACCCTTTAAGCTCGCCCTTGTCTATGACAATGCGTTTGCCGGCTCTCATACAATACTCGTGCCATCTTAGAATACCCACAACCATCTCTTTGTCTTGCATCTCAATCACCTCGGTTTGTTATTATGTCTTGAATGACTATGTTGCAATACTCGTCCATATACTTTGTGACCTGGGCTGTCAACTCTTCGTCGGTTAGATTCTGCTTGCTAGCCCAGACCACCCTCTCGACCATCTCATACTTTGTTAGTTTTGTGTTCAACATTTGAATCACCTTGTTATGTATCCCAGAATTACCGGTATTTAATTATTGTGTAGTTGTAACATATATATGGCAACATATATATAGTAGTGTAACAAATGCCCTAATTCAGGTGAAGTGACAGACTCAATGTTTAAACTACACAAGAAAGCTCAGCAGGGAATAATGGGTATCGTTATTGCGATAATCTTAGTTGTTGCAGTTGCTATCCCGGTTACGAACCAAGTAATCACTGACGCTAACTTGACAGGCACAACGTCAACAGTTGTTGAACTGATACCTCTTCTTTTGGGAGTAGCAGGTCTTGCAACCGTTGTTGCTGTCATAAGGTTCAGATGAATCCTTGACGAGTAACTAAACATGTGGGCCAAATCGGCCCGCAAACTTTTTTTTTAATATTATGGCGGTAACATGGCGCACGAAAAAAGAAGCAAGGGTCGATTTCGGTTGAGGGATTTAATTCTTACAAACACAAACTCATTGTTGCTTGTAATCACTTTTGCCTTTCTTCTTCCGACGACAACTCACGCAACACTTATTGGCAACCTCTCTGGCACAGTTCCTGTGCACGAGCTGAACGGAACGCTTCACTCAGGAATACTTGACGAAGCAAGGATAAGATACACCCAAGACGTGAACACAACACCCTATGCTATACACGCAACAATTAACAGTACTTTCTCTAGCGACGGCACAAGCCTAAAGATAGACGAGCTTGATTTTGGTGCGTTCGGCAAATATGTTATACTTAATTTCAGAAGTGGCGGGCTATTCGGGAACCTCGGCGCGATATATGACGAGCTAATAATTATTAATCGGACTAGCGAGCCAGGAAGGTTGTCTTTTGTTGCAGACGATTTAAGCGAGCTTGGTCACATAGAGTTTAATTTCTCGACGGCCGAGTTTTATTTTGATGCCCCAACCAGATTTGACGGCAACATAAACACGACAGACAACATAACGCTCGAAAAAAACAGGAGCGCGATATTTATGGGGGAAAGGTACGAAAGCAATCCAACAGCCGTCAAGGCGCACACGAACATATATGCAGGTAGCTCAACGTATCCCAACGACACAATCATACAGAAAGGCTCGCCGAGCAATGGCTTGGGCATACACAACCCGCAAGTAAGAATCGGGCATAATCCAATACTAGGCTCTGGCAACTATATTCCGTACATAACTGGCGACGGTGGCGCAATCTTGGCTGAGACTTTTACCGTAAAATCAGGGCTATATGTAGTGGGCAGGCCAGAAAAAGGGCCGTTCCCACAACTAGACGCGTCAATTAAAGTATATGACGCTAACGCCACCGAACTGGGAGCAGCGTTCGAGCCAGGGAACGGGGGGTTTGGATACGATTCAAACAACGATAAACTATTACTGGAGACAGCAAGCGCAGAGAGCGACGTGCCAGTCGAAGTGTCAATCGATGGGCAGGTATGGAACTGGACGGACACAGCTACATGGTATGAAGAAGCTTACATAACTAACGACGGCACAGACATGATAGTTAACATGACGGACGACGGAAGCCTGTTAATAATGAACTCGACAGGATACGGACAGATAGAATACGGTGAAGCTGTTGAACATACACACAACGAAACAACGGACAACCCGCTAGAAACATTCGTTAACCCAGACGATTATGAAGAATGCGAGGTTACAGTATATAGAACTAACACATCAGACTGCGAGAGCATAGTAATAGATACTCAATATTGTCCGTTCGGGGGAAACATGGCGTGCGTCGAGTCATTAGACAAAATCAGCCAAGAGCTATGGGGAGCATACGAACAGATAAACAAAACTAAAACAGTATGCACGAAGTATCCAGTACAAGCACACTCCGTTAGCTGCACACTAGCGAACATTAGAGGGAGCCTGGCAGACCTAAACAACAACGTAGACCTATCAGAAAATTTGACAGATTTTGATACTGGCATAATGGCAGAAGAAATATATACACAGTCAAGGACAATCAGCCCGAACGAGGATTATCTAGAAAAGTTTACGAGAGAAAACCTAGAAGACAAAGAAACGCATAAGAACTATGTAAGCAACATCAAAGGAACAGGCAAGGACGGGCTAGACATGGAAGCGCGAATTGTTGAGCTGGAAGGCGCAATATTAGAATTGAAGGCAGAGATTGAAAAATTAAAGAAGAGGTAAACAAATGACAATAAGAAGCTTTGTTGTTGAAGGAAAGAAGTTTGACGTTAAACGGAGCACGAGAAAAAACAAGAAGTTTTATGTCGAGGTTGAAGGAAAACAGATTCACTTCGGAGCTAGGGGATATAGGATTGCACCCGGGACAAAGAAGGCCGACAAGTATTGTGCAAGGAGCTCTGGCATAAAAGGAACAAAAGATATAAAGAGCGCAAACTTTTGGGCAAGAAAGATGTGGGAATGTGACAAAAAGAAAAGATAGCCGGGTGATGTTGATTCTGTTATTCTTGATAGCGTTAGCAATACCGCTCAGCGTGTTCGGGCAATGCTCGTCAAACCTATACTGCAATGACGACGAGCCATGTGTTATCTTTGAAGTATGCCCAAACTTAGACTGCGGTTATTGTGATATTAACCTGACAAACTCTACTGGAGAAACCGAGCTGTTTGGCACGATGCAAAACGATTCTTTTCTATATAACATCACAACTGACAACCCTCTTTCTGTTGGAGACTATGTTTATACGGTCAACTGTACTAACCCGGACATATCTTGTGTTTCTAACGGTGGCCAGTTTAACTGCCAAAAGATTGTTCTTGACGAGTGCCCGGACGCAAGAAGCCTTATCTTTGCGTCTCAGCTCGATGCAATAACGCCTGGCGCAGTCGGGCTCCTGGTTGCAATATCTATTGCGTTTATAGGAATATCTGTCTTTCCGAGAGATTATGCAACCTATATTGTTGGAGGGATACTTTTATTGATTGTAAGCAGTTCGGTATTCATGTTTGGGATTGAAGAGCAGACAGGCAACATCGTTGAGCAGAACTTGACGGTTATGACGGAGACGTACACATATTCTGGCGCAACCTCAATCAGCTCGAACTATGTTGGGCTTGCACTCACTTTTGCATGGGTTTGGGTGCTCATGGCTGGGCTTTGGACTTTTGGGGTGTTCAAAACCCAGCCCAAACCCAAAAGAAGGGGGTTGGTTAGAAAATGAACATAATAATTTTTGGTGTGCTTGCCGGCATCGCGATTGTGTCGCTTGTGCTTGCATATATGTATGGCTCTGTTGCTTTCGGAACGGTATCTGGCATATTGTTCTTGATTGTTGGTGGAAGCGTGCTTATTGGCGGTCTTGACGTGGCTGTCGGCGAAGTATCGACAACAACAATAACTGGAACAATCACAGAGACGCAGTATGCTGACTTACCGGTGTTTGGATGGGCTATTGGTCTGACTTTAATGCTGTTGGCTGTCTATATGTTCTTATCTTCATACGAGACATACAAGCTCGATAAACAAGGGGGGGAAATAAATGCCAGAGGTAGCAGACGATGATTCTTATATAGACCATACAAGCGAGTTGCTTCAACCAGAGACTGAAGAAGCGATATATGACACCAGCCCAGACTATACAGACTTAGCACAAGAGCAGTCAATGTTGAGGGGTTCTGGCATACACGACCAACCGGCAGAGTCTGCGCTGGGTTGGCGCGAGAAGTATATGACTCCTGTCTCCTCTCGGTTTAATGTTGATGTTAGCTGTTCTAATATTAGCAGAGAAGACGCGCTGGTCATTATAATTAACCAAAAACAGAAAGCGCTATGCGAACCAAAGAATAGCGCGGTATATCTTGAGTCGATTGGAGACGACCTAAGAAAGTTCTTTACAAAGAACAAAATCAAGATTGATGGTCGAGAGCCAAGGCCGGGAGACCAGGTGACGTTTTCTGTGCCGTTGTTTGTGAGAACTGCGGAGATGTGCGACACAGAGATTGACTCAATACTTAACACTTCGAGGGGCGTTGAAGGCTTCAACACAACTGGCTTGACACAGGTTGGCATAAAGAAGACAACTGAAGGTAAGCAGGAGATGGTGAGCGAAGAAAGGAACGCATCCACAGAAAGGCAGAAGCTTTTCGTTGGGTTTGGGGGGAGACGAAGATGAGTCAAGAATATAGGGAAGGATATTTGCAGGCAATCAAAGACACTAAAAGCTCAGACCTAGACAACGCTTTTGAGGTTGGAAGAGACTTTGGCTCAAGGTATTGGTTTCACCAGGGGGCTTTGTTTTTGTTTGGGGCTGGCTTGATTGTCATGTTCTTCTTTGCCGTGTGGTATAAACAATACTGGCTTTATTATCTGTTATTGTTTGGTATGTTGCCTATCATTGCTGTTTTAATAATGAACTGGAAGGTTGTATATGAGGAACTTGTCATACGCTTCAATCCAAAATATGCAAGGTGCAACCACATTGGACACGACAACAAGATAAGAAAGCACCTGAAGAACATATCAAAGCAACCATTCAGGTTCGGCAAGAACGACGAGCCGAGGTTCGTTAATCACAAAGTAACAACGTATAACGAGAGGCGCGGAGCAGAATATTTTTATGTCCGCAACCACCCATATCCTGTTGACTTCACTAAGACAACACAACGGACAGAGTTTGAGGACGGCAGCATAATTGTGGGAACACTCACCAACGCATCTCACCTTGACCAGATTATGAGCATGTCAAGAGAGCGTGCTGAAGCAAAGAAAGACACAGACATTGTCGGGGCACTGTCAAAGAAGTTTATGGTGTACTTCCTGGTTATATTGGCGATTGTTGCAGTGACTGGCGTGTTGATGCTGACGGTATATAACGAGTGGCGCGTCTTGTTCCCTGATGGTGTTGGCGATTGTCAAGGAATCAAATGCTTGTATGAATCTGCGGTTGCTGCCACAAGCTCAATATCTTAATTAAGTTATCATGGCATATCAGAAAAACAACAAAGAAGAGGACGTCAACACCGAGGCCTGGACAGCTTATACGTTCCTTCAATATCAGATATGCAATGATTGGGAAGATTTCAACCAGGCACTATCTAACGCAATCGAAGGGAAGTTCATTGTAGGTAAGTATAAACAGACCGACCAGAGGGCGCTCACAAAGCGTTTATACAAGCTATATCTGAACAGCAGGAACATCCTTAGTAACTTCCGGTTGTCTTGGGAGCAAGAGCAAGACTTAAAGAGGAAAGAGTTCCATCTGTTCAGGTTGGAGCTAATAAACCACAAGATTAAGAGCATTGAACGTGAAGGTGGCCAACTAAGCGTCCCGGAGATTATCATGGTATATGAGCTCATAACATACTATCTGAAGGAGTCGGGCGTTATCGACATCCTGAACAAGTTCGACAAATACGAGGAGGCGGACTATGCTTCGCTATTAGACACAGAATGACAATGGTCAAGTTCAAGGACTATGAATACAGTATGCAGGGCATACTGGCGCAAGAGCTTGCTCGCATCAGAAAAGCTATGGAAAAACAAAACACAGACTTCAGATGCGTCATAGATGGGGCTCCGGGTGTCGGAAAATCAACATTCGCCAAACAGATGGCAGGTGCCATCGACCCCAACTTCGCTTTTAATCATATCTGCATGTCGGGGGGCCACTTCGCCAGACGTATTGACAGGGCGGACCCTTTCTCAGCGATAATCCTTGATGAGGCCGTTCTTGACCTGATGAGCAAGGATTCTATGAGCAAGGCCAGCAAATTCCTCGAGAAGGTGTTCAACATCTGCCGATACAAGAGATTGTTCCTGGTTCTGTGTATTCCAAGCATTTTTGACCTGAATCGGTCAATCAGACTGACACATATCAATGCTTTGTTCCACATGAGGAAAAAGACGTATGCAGATGGCAGGATGGTCAGAATATTCGAGATGTATGACCAAAGGCGTATAAAAGAGGTCTGTCTGTACGGAAATCAAGACAGAAATTATAAACCATGGGTTCCAAGGTTCGGAGCATGCACAAGACCGAAATTCTTTGGTACGTTCCCAAATGTCAACATATTTGCTGAAGAGTACGACAAAATCAAGGAGAAGGCAGTGCAGGACTTTCTCAAGGAATCGCGAGAGCTTGATGGTGGCAAAGACCCCTTTGATAGAGACATGACATATTTTGCTGTTCTGATAATGAACCAGTATGCTAAGCTAAGTTTCAGAAAAATAAGGGATTTGCTAGGGAAAAAGCGTTTTATTGTCCCAACAAAGGAGAGAGAGGCGTTTACCAGGTGGCTCAAGCGAAACGAAAATATCGGGAAAACTTGGTTTTCGGAGTATGTGGCGGACTCCTTGGTGCCCAAATTACTAAACCAGAATACCAAATCCAGAAAAAAGTATACCAATAGTGAAAAGTATGCCCCTAGTATAGACAATAGTGATACTAGTATAGACAATAGTGATACTAGTATAGACAATAGTGCCCCATCTAATAAGAAGGAGGGTGAAGATGCCAAGAAACAAGAAAGCGTATGTTGATTTCAAGTACAAAGATGTAAAGGGGAGATGTACGACCCACAAAGTCAAAGATGTATCTCTGGATGAAGGCATTGACCAGATTGTTGAGTGCGCTAATAAGAACGGCTGGGCAAGAAAGCTTATGGAGGCCCTTATATTGTTTGGCACAGAGATGGAGAAGTCTCTTGAGCCACAAAACAAAACCAAAAGAAAATGATTACTAAAGAAGAAATGCTGATGCATTGTGGTGAGGTATCAAACGCTTGTTTTGAGCATATTGGGGACAAGGTCAACACGATGGATGTGCTTGGCCTGTGGACAAGGTTTGGGGTTGAGTACGTCCCTTCATACGAGTTCAAGGTCACTCCCATATATATAGTGGCGAATGTGACTATGTTTATAATCGGGTTAATAATATTGGGGGTTAATGAAGATGACTTACAGTAGTATTGGCGAGCTCCTTTGGGGCCTGGGCAGGGTTGCAGTAGTCTCTTTGGTTGTGCTGTGGGTTGCTTTCTGGTTGCTCGGCAAAACCAACATTAAGATACCTTTGCCGAGATGGAGCACAGAGCAGATTGTCGGCATAATCACAATCGGGGCATTGATTGTATATATGGGCATTGTCTGGCACTGGGGCTATATATTAAAGCCATGTGCATATACCACAGAAATCCCATACAACTCAGAAGAGTTTATTAATCCGTCGTGCCAATATGGGGTTTGTGAGGAGGACCCCGAGCCATGGAAAATAAAAGAGCCGGGAAATGAGAGCTTGTATAGGTGCGGATATAGCAAAGAACTTCAGAACAACATGGCGTTCGTTGATGGCCTGACCTGGAAAATCAACACATTGACAGGTCTTGCAATCCTTGGCCTGATTATAGAGCTCTTAATCAGAAGCAAGAGGTCAAGCCTATATCGGTTATATAATAGCATAACAGGGGGGAATAAGAATGTTTTGGAAGAAGAACAAAGAAGATGAGAACAAGAAAGTTGAAGAAGCAAGAGCCATTGCTGAAGAGATACAACAACAAATGAGCCAGCCAGAGAAACCGCCAGAACCAGAGGAACCAGAGGATACCAAGCAAGAAGAAGACAAAGAGAGCATTGCGGATATTATCTCAACCATCCCGCAGTTCGAGGAAGAGACCCTTAGGAATATATCATATCGGATAAAAGCGTTGGACGAACAGATTAAGAGGCTAACAGAAATTCTTAAACAGATGTACGACCAACGCGACAAGTTCGTCCTTATGTTACGGCCATATACACAGCAACCAGCACAGCCACAGAAAGAGCCAGAATCTAAACCTGAGCCAAAACAAGAGGAACAGGAGCATGCACCTGAAGAAGACAACAACTCAGACGAACAACCAGAACCACAGGAAGTTGACGATAACCCAGAATATGACGAGTGGAAGCCAAGAAGGGGACCTCCACTCAAAGCATATTGCGACGTCAAAAACAAATGGGCCCATCTGTTGCGCGCCAAAAAGAAGGGCCAGAGGGTAGCTGGGCGATGTTCAGAGTGCCACCAGATACACGAAGTTAAAGTCAAAAAGAGGGCGAGAAGATGATTGGCGAGATATATGACCATAGGTGCAAGCAGAACTCAGTTAAGCCCATAACTGAGAAGGTCTGCCGGAACAACTGCAAGCACTTCAGATATAGCGACAAGAAACATAAGAGAACCTGTATGTTGGGCTATCGTAAGATAAGAGCCAAAGAAGGCGAATGATGAACACTTACAAGATTATACTATATATAGTGGTGTTGTGCGTGCTCTATATTATGGGCTATTATGACGGAAAGCATGGAGAGGAGTTCAGGTTCATCCGGTCTATATATAGTAAGTGCAGTATATACTTTGGAAAACATAAGAGGAAAAGGATATATTGAACCGCAGATTTGTTTATATATGGGTTGTGTATGGTGTCTATTTGGCAGGTGATTACTATGGTTTACAAAGACGTTGCAAAGATGTGTAATGAGGATGGAATGAGCCACGACAAGGTGACGTGGTGGGATTTAAGCGCCCCTCTGAAGTTCTTGGTTGTGATGTGTTGGTTCATTGTGTTATGGCTTTTATACGGCTTTTACTATGTATTTGTGGCAATCTTTTGGGGTGTCTGAATGGGCGTCTATAAGGAACCATTTACGAGATATAAGACAGATGAGGAGCTTGACCCTAACGATATAACATTCACTCTTCGTATAACTCCTAAAGACATGGCTTGGTTCAAGCCAGCAAAGAAGTTTATACAACAACCAAAGAACTCAACGGCAATCAAGCAACTGGCCCGGATTGGGGCAACAAATGTATTGCTTGATGAGAAAATAAGGGGAATATTTGATACTATCAGCAACAACTTCCGACGGAACGACAGAATGGGCATCACAGAAAGAGATTTCAAAATCAACAAAAAACAAACAAAAATAACACAAAACGATATTCAAAAGTGACACAAATGAATGGAGAACTTGGATTGACGAATAAAATAAAACAACTGCGGACAAGGTTTTACACTGCTTCGGAGTTGTTCGATGCTCACATGCAAAGCATGAACCGACAATCGAAGAATTGATAACGATGATAAGGAAGATATGAGGTATAAAAATGTGTGAGTTTATAAGTTGGGTTGAAAAGGACGAAAAGGTATTTTTTTTAACTGACAAAGAGGTTTTCAGTAGTTACGGGAAGGAGAAGCTAAAAGGTTGCAAAGATAATGACTTTATTGGGCATGGTGCAATAAGAAAATATTATGACCTTAAAGGAGGAGCAGACAGAGAAAACCCAAGATTTTGGGATGGCAAATTACCTAAGGAGATTAAGAAGTGCATGAAAGACTTTGATAAGAACTTTGGCAGGCTCTGGAAGAATTATATGCAAAATGACGACTTAACATATATTATTATATATGCTCCAGACGAATGGCGCGAGAAGGCATCGAAGCAGCTATTGAAGCAGAAGCCGGATAATGATAACTTAAGATATATTATTGAGTCCGCTCCAGACGAATGGAGAAAGAAGGCATGGAAGCAACTGCTGAAGCAGAATCCAGAGAATGATGACTTAATACTTATTATTGAGTACGCTCCAGACGAATGGAGAAAGAAGGCATGGAAGCAACTGCTGAAGCAGAATCCAGAGAATGGTGACTTAACATATATTATTGAGTACGCTCCAGACGAATGGCGAAAGAAAGCCAGGACAGAGCTAAATAAAAGGATAAGTACTAAAATGTACTAATGACTACTAAATTAGTAGATGGATTTAAGAAAAGCGAGACAGAAGAATGACATCCTCTAACCGATTAAAATCGGTAGTTTCCGAAAAAAGAATGCAAGCAATCGCACAATTTAATGGAGTTAGCACACGCAAAACCCTTAACTTAAACTTTTCCCCTTCGGGTCGCTTCGGTGAAGCTAAAAGTTTAATGTGGGTTTCGCTAACGTGCAACTCCTCGCAGAAAAACAAACGACCACCTTATACAGTGGAGGTGGTCGCTATGACTAAAAACGAATATCCGCACTTTAACCCTAATAATTATGGGTTGGATACAAAAATCGCTACTGTAAGAACGGGTAGCCACTGTAAGTTTAACATCAATTACCATATTATATGGATTCCAAAGTATAGAAGAAAACTTCTAACTGGAAAGGTGGCAGAAGTGTTGAGAACAATATTAAACGGACAATGTGAAGATTTAGGTATGGAGATGTTGGCACTTGAGATTATGCCAGACCATATTCACTTATTTGTGGGTGCGAATCCTACAACAACACCGTTTAAGTTGGTTAAGCAGTTGAAAGGTAACACTTCTATACAGTTGCGTAGATGTTTCAAAGACTTGCTTTATTTGAATTATCCTAAGCATTGGAAGAGATTTAAGAATCTCTGGGCGAAGGGTTACTATTGTGGTTCTGCTGGGCATGTTTCTCAAGAAGCTGTTAAGAGATATATCCTTGAACAGCAGGGTAAAGATGTCTTTGAATATTCAGTTTATGGAAATCCTAACCAGAAAATAGGAAATTTTACACAACAGAAGCTAACAAGCTTTGGAGGAAACTAAAATGGCAAGAATATTATATACTATAAAGAAAGGTGTAAGAACATTAAAGCAATTTGTTGATAGAGAAAAAGCTATATCTTCTCATAATAGATTGAAAATATTGGGTGCAAAATTAGAAGCATTTAATACAGATACTGGAAAAAAGAAGTATATTAACAGGTGATTAATATGGCAAGACCAGAGTTTATAGATATATGTGTAGATTGTGGGAAAAAGATACATAACTCTGATTTTAGATTATTTCTTTGTCCTGAGTGTAGAGAAAAAGAAAAGATGATTCCTACAGAGCTTTATTCATTACAAGAATTACACAAAATATCTAAAAATGTAGTAAAATCAGAAGCAGAAACTATACTTCTAAATAACTTATGTGAGGAAATGTTAAAAAAGATAGGTGGTAATCAGTTTTTAAGAGGATTTAATGTTGTTTTACCGTCAGAAGTTATAAGATGTAATTTTGTTGCCTTACCTGAATCTAAAAGTAATAAGGTTAATATAGAGATTGTGGAGGCATTAAAATGTCAAGAACAATAGAATTATATCTTGAGAATGGAGAAAAAGCATCATTAGAGGATGTTTGTAAATGGTGGATAGAAACATATCCTCCTGATGTATTTGTAAACAAACCTAAACCAGTAGT
>Ga0180434_10002672_pt1 | contig 23422 bp, 25 predicted proteins | sample SS_ome_7_FD_132453 | JGI IMG/M metagenome (GOLD analysis project Ga0180434, IMG submission 132453) | Hypersaline lake sediment archaeal communities from the Salton Sea, California, USA - SS_1_D_2 metaG | ecosystem: Environmental > Aquatic > Non-marine Saline and Alkaline > Hypersaline >... | reverse complement strand
TAACTAAGGGGTACTTTGACGTTCGCAAAAATGTAAAGAGATTTGAAGAGAAACAAAAAGGATTCCTTGAGAGAGGATTAAGGAAAGCTGTAGGTTTGACTATGTTTGGTGATACTGATGAGGAGCGTCAAGCTGGTAGGAGAGCAAGGAAAGTTTATCAGAAAGCCCTACAAAAAGAATTTGAAAGGGAAGCAAAGAGGTGGGGACCATCACTTCTTACATGGGACTCGTGGAAACAAGGGGTAGCGGGTCTTATATCACAAGGAAGAGAAAAGTTAGGTATGAAACCTACGATTGATCTTGAGATTCCAGAAGTTTCTACTCCTATTTCTTCAATTCCAAGAGGGAGAGAGCTGGGGGTTGAGGAGTTGAGGGATATAATGCGAGATACGGAGAAGAGGGGTCAAGAATTACAAAGATCTATAGATAGACTTGCTGATTCAATTGATAAAGAAAAATCAGTACCAAACATTAGAAATAGAGGTTATGGTAACCCTTATGATTCAGCTGATACACTTCTTGGTATGAGAGCTTCTGGAGAACTTACTATTGATGAAAGGTAGGGGAAATGCAGAATATAAATAAAGTAGCTAAAGCTGGGAAACTCGCGAGACAGAAACCCAAATCTGCTGGCTTCACTCTTGAAAGATATGGATATGTAACAGCGGATGGAGAACCTGTTGCTCCGGAATATTTAGTTAGAATAACAAGCTATAGAAATAAATGTACGGTTGTAGGAGTTTTACAAGAAGATATAACGATGAGGGTTGAATCTCGATGGGAGTATGTTGTACCTACAGCAATATTAGACCTTGCTAATTTAGCAATACAGGCAGTATCAAGCGGTAGATGGTCAGTGATAACTAAAGCTACAAGTCGTAGAATTTGGCAGGGTTCCTCTCCATTGCAGATATCACTGAATTTGAAATTTGAAGCTGTAGAAGATCCATATAGAGAGGTTGTCCAGCCGTGCAAGTTTTTACAAGCAATGACCCTTCCGGCGAACATTAAATTTGAACAATCTTGGGCGAAGGCTCGTCCGGGTATAGTGGAAACAGCAAAACACGAGGTAAGGGAGACTCTTAAGGGAGTAGCAGGAACTTTTCTATCTCCTCCTGGTCCTACACCATTTACTACCAAAGGTTTATTTACGAGAGACAGCACACGAAGTATAGATGAGATAGTGAATGATTTAAAAGGTGGGGATATTATAAAAGTTGATATAGGTCGATTCTTAAGTTTCTGGAATGTTGTAGTTAAGAATGTTACTCCAGTATTTCATTCCAAATTTGTAAGAAAGGGAGATCCTATAAGTGCTCAGGTTAACATAGTATTTGAATCTTATGAAATGATGACAGTTGAAACACTAGAAGAGGCATACAGCAAATCTAACTTTTCTAACAAAACTATACGAAAAGATATGGCAGAGAGGGTCATAAAGGGGAAAGTGAAGCAGGTATCAAATGGATAGGACGAAGTTTTATCATGTTTTAACAACAGATGACATTCAGGAACTAGATTTTTTGTGGAATACCTTATCTAAGATTGACACAACATATGTTCCGGGCTATTATCGAGTGAGTGTAATTGATCTTTTGCGTCCAGATCTTATCAGTTACAAGGTATATGGAACTGTGGACTTTTGGTGGATAATTCTTCTAGTTAATGGAATTGATAATCCTCTCTCTGATTTGAAGGAGGGGATGATTTTAGAAATACCTAACAAACTTGATATCTATGAATTTCAGAAACAATATCGTGTGAGGTAGTAAAGAAGTAAAACGTCATGATAATCTCTGGTAATTACATTCTGAATATAAAGATTGGTGATGTGGTGGTTCCAATTGAACCACAGAAAATTGAGGAATTTACTATCACTCAGGATATTGATAGATTACTTCCTGTTTTTAGATTACGAGTAGCAGACCCAACGAATGTTCTGACCCAAATTGTCCCTTTTGATAAAACTTCAAATAATATAAGTCTTGAGATAGCTAGAGGAAGCAGTTATGATAACTTGAATGAGTTCAAATTTATTGTAGAAAGAAGGATGGGTTTAGAGAATAATAAATATGAAATTGCTGGGATTCTGAATATTAATGGATTGTTTTCTCCTAATAGATGCAGGAGTTTGACAGGTAATTTGAAAACTAGTTTGGAGGATATTGCGTCAACTGAATTGGAAACTACGAAATCAGATGTAGGAGCTTCATTGAATTATGATAAGAAGATTCTCCAACCTCATTGGACTAACTCAAAATTGTTAAGATATTTGACAAGGAATGTTGTGGGTATTGGTAAAGAGGCTGGATACCATTGTTTCATAAGAAATGTGGAAGGAAAGACTACTTTTGTATTCAAGAGTTTGAATGAATTGTATTTAACATCCGTCAAGTATAAGTTCATAGTAGGACCGGATACATTTCAAGATCATTATCCTATTCTCACTTACAGAATTTATGATAATTCAGGACTCATTACTGACTATGGAGCTAAATCACAAGTATATAGCTACTTTGATTATGACACTGGGAAGTGTGTGGATAAATCCATATCAGTAGCAGATTTTCAACCCTCCTTAACGAAATACTTGTTGATAGATGATGATGACGTAAATGAGAGTTTCTATCTTCTTCTGGGCCGGAGCAATAGATTTACACCTGATTTTGACGGTAGGGTAAGAAATAGTTATTACAGCAGATTAGGACAATTGATTAATATGTGGGCATCAACTTATGGCTTGGAGAATATAGCTCCTGGAGATATAGTACAAGTCATATTTGGTGAGATGTTACACAGAAAAGATTTATTCGTGTATCAGCACTCAGGTCTCTGGATGGTGAAAAGAGTGGTTCATCTTATAGGTCAATCATTCTTAACAAATCTTTTGTTGATTAGGAGCGGAGTTGATACAGAGATGGAGACGAGTTTGATGAAATCCTCTGTGGAGAGAAAATTGTAATGTTTATAGAAGATACAACAAAGTTTGGTGGAATGTTTAGAGGAAAGGTTCTTGATAATGTTGATCCTAGTAAATTAGGTAGATTGAAAGTTCAGATATTTGGAGTGTTTGATAGTATAGAAGTTGTAAATATACCTTGGGCAGTTCCAGCATATCCTATATTCTCAGGTTCAGGAGTTGGATATGGTTACTTTGCTGTTCCAGAGATGAATTCTTTCGTTTGGTGTTTCTTTGAGGCCGGTGATTTGAATACGCCAGTTTATTTCGCAGAAGCTCCTGATGGTATTCATGGATTGCCTGCTGAGCGCTTAACCGAATATCCTAGTACGAAGGTACTAGAAACGAAGAGTGGTATTATAGTATCAATTAATGATAAGAGCGGGAGTGAGAAAGTTAAGATTATTCATCCTTCAGGAGCTTATCTAACTATTGATAGTAGTGGGAATGTAATCATAAGTGGAACCACAATTCAGATTAATCCTTAGGATATGAATATTGTATTAGTTGGTGATAGTTCTTCCCATGGGGGTGCAGTGATAAGCTCCAATCAAAGTGGAGCGTTTACCGTGGGAGGAGGAGTTGTAGCTGTTGAAGGAGCTCAACATAGTTGCCCTATTCCAGGACATGGAATAACCACAATATTAGCTGTAACTACAAAGAGTTTTCATGAAGGAAAACTTATTCTAACCGAAGGTGCAATAGCTGGTTGTGGTGCAATTATCGAGCCTCCAGATAGGAAGGTATCTATTGAGTAAGAAGGATAATTATGGCAGTACAAATTTCCGAGATTTGGAGTGATTTAGATCATCGTCTGGTACAAGATGCTCAAGGAGGGCTTAAGAAAGTTATCAACATACAATCGGTAATGACTTCTATTGATAATATTCTTAGAACATATCGAGGAGAACGGGTTATGCTGCCTGAATTTGGAGGTGTTCTTAAGGATATTGTCTTTGAGACGATTAATAGTGATTTGGTTGATTTCATATCTCGAGATATAAAAGATATTATTGAAACTTGGGATGACAGGGTCGATATTCAAGAAGTTGCTTTTCTTTCAGATCCAGATAGAAACAGCATATCACTTCAAATATCCTTTTCAATACGAGGGTATGATGAAATCTTTAAGTATGCCAGACCTGTGTTAGGAGAAATAGAGTAATGGCTAATACTTTATCCTATTGTAATTATAATTTTGATGATTTAGTGGCAGCATTGCAAGATAGGCTTAAAAATAAGGATGCTTGGAAGGATATTTATAGGTCTGCCACGGGACAAATGCTAATTGAATTGCTCGCTTATATACTTAATGCTGGATTATACTATACTGAGAGAAGGGCTGAGGAATCTTATATTCTAACCGCTAAAAATCGTTCTAGTATTCTAGCTCTTGTAGCACTGCTAAATTATAACCCTAAGAGAAAAACTTCTTCTTCTGGGGACTTAACTTTTAGCATATCCGGGCCTCTAGCAAAGATAGTATACATTCCTAAGTATACAGAATGTCAATCTGTGGATAACCTTAAGTATGTAACGAATGAGGGTGTTGTTATTGAAAAAGGTCAAACTTCCGTTGATGCATCTTCTATTCAAGGTGAATTGAAGCAGATTGAGACAACCTCGAATGGAATAATAAATCAAGAGTATTTAATTAGTAGTACGAATGTTGAGAATTCTGCTGATATAGATAATCCAACTTTGAGAATACTAGTGGATAGGGAAGAATGGACAAAGGTAGATTCATTTATTGACAGTGATAGCATTTCCAAACATTACAGAGTCATAACTGAAATGGATGGAACAGTTACAATTAAGTTTGGAGATAATGTAAATGGGAGGGCTCCAGAAACTGGTTCAACTATAATTATTCAATACATTGAATCCGCAGGGTTGAGTGGCAACGTGACTTATCCTGACAAGATTACTACTCTTAATGATGCTATTTATGATGAGGATGGTGATTCGGTAACTGTTACTGTAACTAACTCGGGTTCATTTCTTGGAGGTGATGATGATGAGGATATTGAGGAAATTCGATATGAAGCGCCAAGAGTTTTCAAAACTGGAGATAGAGCAGTAAGTAAGACTGATTTCATTGCTATCCTTGAAAATTATGCCGGGGTTGCAAATGTTAATGTTTGGGGTGAGAATGAAGAGGCTGAAGAGGAAGGAGTTCTAGCTGATTATGAAATGCTCAATAAAGTGAAGATGAGTATAATTCTTCAGGAATGGGAACTGCCAGATGCCACCTTCAAGACTACCCTTTCAGATTATATCTATGACATATCAATGCTAACAGTTAAGTATGAATTCGTGACACCTGTGTTTCTTCAAGTAATTCCAGTTTTAAGGATAACTGTAAGTACTGGATACTCATTATCGGAGACACAGGCAGCTGCGGAAACTGCCATAGCTGCTCAATTCTTACTTGGAAGTACTACTAAGTTAGGAACAAAAGTAAAGTATAGCAATGTGATTTCAGCAATAGATAATCTTGATAGTGTGGCGTATGTTACTATGGTTCTAGAGATAAGAAAGGCTTTAAGTGATTCTTATGATTCGACTTTTGATTATGGAGAGCTTCTTGATGCTGTTCCCATTCTTCCGGAATCAGTCAGATTGTTTGTTGATGGAGTTTACATAACTACTGATTCTGATAATGGTGATGGTACTGGCACATTTGATGGAATTGTTGGTGGATATACAATAGTAAATAGTGAGATAGATTATACAACTGGAGTGCTAGTATTGGATATTAATCCAGCACCTTCTTCGAGTATTTATGTAAGATATCAACAAGATGCTCATGATAATATAGAACCAACTTTGAAACAAATATGTAAATTGTATGAAGTGGATGTGACCAATATTGCAATGGAAGGGTAGTTGTAGATAGAATTTAGGAGTATAGTATGTCTAAGAAACATGAATGGTATGAAGCTATCTGGGATATTAAATGTTATGATGGGAATGGAAGGTTGAAATGGGAAGAAATACGTTCAAATATTTTGGTGGATGAGGGAGAACGGGCCATTGTGGACACCTTCTTTAGAAATAATGCTGCTTCGTACTTTCCGGCTACTAATTTCTATGTAGGACTTTACAAAGGATCAATTTCCGAAAGCACTGTTCTTACTACTATCCCAGGGGAACCTAGTGGTAATGGATATGCTCGTACTGTGTGTGAAAGATCATCAGTAGGATTTCCTACTTTGGAGCAAGATGGAGGTGATTGGAGAGTAGTCTCAAAAGAATTCTCTCTTACTGCTTCTGGTGGTAGTATAGGTCCTGTTAATGGGGCATTCTTAGGAACCTCACTTAATGATACCGGGTCATTGATTGGTGCGGTAGCTATGGCGATTGAGAGAACAATTCTGAGTGGGGATACTGTTACTTTCCAAATAAGAATTAAGATTAAGTAAAATTTTGAGGTGCTGTTTATGGGTTGGATTAGCCCAACATCCTTTCTAGATCCAGATACCAAATGGGATAATGAACCCAATGCTTATGATGGGGATGTGAATACCTATGCTGAGGAAAGCATAGGTATAGGTCCTCAATGGGGTAGTTGGTTAGATCTAATTCTTTCTGAACCAATCTTTTGTGATAAGATTAGATTCAATGTTCATAGGGATGGTTCTTCTGGAATAGATGAATGCCAAGTTGAACTTTATTACAATGATGCTTGGCATGGCTTGTATTGGGATAATGAACATAGTTCTCATACTTGGTATGAAGTAGATATAGGTAGTACTAAATATGTTACAAAAGCTAGATTGAAGTTTTCTAATGAGAATGGACTTCAACCTAAGATTGCTAAGATATATGAATTTGAATTTAATCAAACATCCACTCCCACTAGTGTCAAGTTTTTTGTAGGAGGAGAAGCAGCCGCCGGACCAGTATCATTATTTAAATGTGGTTATTATGATTCTGCTCATACAGTTCTTTATGAAGAAGGTGTAGCTGTTCTTTTAGCTGCTGATTGCTCGGTAGCAGTTAAAGATGAAGATGGCAATATATTTGCTGTCAGTAATGAAACTTCTGGTTTGTATAGACACAGAATTGCTAAATATAAGTCAGATCTAACTCTAGATACCACTTGGGGAAGTGATGGCTATGTTGAAACACCAGCTGGAGTAAATCAAATTATTTATGATTTGGCTATTGCAAGTACTGGAGAGGTTTTCGTTGCAGTAGTAAATCATGTTAGAAAGTATAGCTCTACCGGAAGTTTAATATGGGATAAATATTATTATGATCAAATTGGAGCCATTATCCCTTCTATGGCTATAGCTTCAGATGATTCACTTGTTTTAGGATGTCATAGTAACTGTAAAAACCCTATTCGAATTTCGTCTGATGGAACTGTATTACTTACTTATCCTACAGGGGATAATGTTATTAGCGTTTATAGTGTATCTATAGGGATAGTTGATGGTAACGAAAAAGTCTGTATTGCAGAAATTCGGCAATTATACCCAAAAGTAAGCGTTTTCCAATTTCCTCTTGAAAGCACAACAAGAGATTGGTGTGTCAATGGTTTTGATGGTTCGGGATTTAAAATATATGGTACATACTACCATTCTAATGGGTACTTATATGCGACAGGTGAAGCAAATATTCTTGATTCTGGCTATAATGTAATAAAATTAGACCCCGCAAATGGAGATATATTAGCTGGTAGTAGTCTTAATGATACTGGAAGATCTATTAATGAACTTCCTGTTGATAGGGTTGTTGTTGGAATAGAACAGTCTGGTTCTGGAAATAATGTATGTGTGTTTGATGAAGATTGTAATCTTTTACTTGCAGAAAGAATTCCTACCGAGGGAAGTAATAGTGATATTCTGACAGTTACGGGAATTGAGGGTGTAGCTCCTACGATAACGGATCAATCAGGAGATAAAACTGTATTGGTAGGGCAGTTAGTAGAATTATTTGTAACGGCAACGGGAACTCCAGATCCGACGTATCAATGGTATAAGGATGATTCTCTAATGGAGGGAGAGACAAGTTCTACTTTATTCTTCTATGCGAATGTTTCTGATGCTGGAATCTATAAATGTAAAGTTTCTAATGTTATGGGTGATACTTGGTCAAATGAAATGACAGTGGTAGTTAATCCAAATCAATATAGCTGGAATTTATTTAGTGTGAATATAGATATTGGTAGAGTGACATAATGGCCGACTGGAAACTTGATGAAGGCTACCATATAGATTGGGACTACGGTAGAGAGATACTAGGAGATGTTTCGTTTTCAGAAACATCCTCTTATATTTGTCATCCTCTTATAGATCAAGAGATAGAAGTTGGGGTTGAATTTGAACTTGATCTTTTTGCAGGAATTGCTCTAGATTTACTGCAGTTAGTACCTGAGAAATTTAGAATTTCTCAAATATTGATTGATTATCTGGATGAGGTGGGTCTCCAAGTAGGTGGTTGGTTATCATTAGTTCAGGATACAATTAAGTTAGAAAATCCTTATACAGTGGGTTCAATGAGATATTTGAGGCATCTTGGTGCCCTTATAGGAGTAACTTTTCCACCTGAGGATGAAACAACTGAACTTGAAATGAGAAAAACTCTAGCCCAAGCTATTGATTGGTACAAGTTAAAAGGAACCTACAAAGTAGTACAAGTAATTGCTTTAATTTATCAACTCACAGTCAATCTATATGATATGTATACTAAAGATTATACTACGTTTCATCTGGTTGATTGGTTTGTGGGGGCTGAGGATGAAAATCCCCCAGGATTTGACAGTACTTACTATAAATCTCCTCATTTTGGTCTTGAAATACTTCTTAATAAGGTGTATGAGGTAGGTTCACTTCTTTATCTATGGCGAGAAGACTATGCGGATAATTTCGTGAAACGGATAGAGGAGAATAGGCCTGTACACACTGTTCCTCATTACATAATAACTCTTAATCCTAAGACGGATGAATTTGGTAACGTGATTGAAACAGATGGTGAAATTTTTACAAGAGTATTAGAGAACTGGGAATACTCTATTAAGTTTTTTGATATGGAGGGAAGTCCAGATGCTTGGAATTTTGATGATGGAACATTTTTTGACCAATCTTCAGAAGCATTTGTTAAAAGTATAACTAAATGGGTGTTAGGTACAGGGAATTATCCTTGTTCTTTATCTGGCAGTGTTGATGTGGAGACCCCTGCTCTTACTGGGGCGATAGATCCTGATGATATAACAATAGAAGATGATAAGATTACATTTGAATTTATTGTCCCAAAAGCCACAGTACAAAATAGCATTTCTGAATTAGGTCTTTATATTCCAGGAATACCGGATAAGCTGGTTTTGCTGTCTTGTTTTCCAAGGATAGATAAATCAAGTGATGTTGAGCTAGAAGTGATTGTAGAAGTTTATCGAAGTGATTTAAGTTAGGAGAAGAATTGTGCCTGCTAATATTGGGAATCAAACTGTTACAATTTTATTCTATAGACCGGCGAATTCATCTATTGTAAATAAGAGATTTCAAGGAATTCGACAAACTGGAATCTATAGCGGGGGCTATCTTAGTGTAGTTGATAATACTACTGCTCAAATATCAACTCTAGTTTGTGAAATTAGTGACGGAACTTACCAGGTAAGAATAGAGACTGCCAGCACCGTGAATCTCACCGTGGCAGAGGGGACTCCTTACATAGTTCTTCGTTGGGCATACACTGGTACAGTAACCGACTATATGGAATTGTTAGCTGTAGCTACTCCTGCTGCTAATGATTTAGTTGTAGGGAAGTGTACTTTCGTTGGTGGTAATCTTAATGGATTTAATTATCAGGATAGTTCATATCCTCGTACCACTCCAAGTACTCAAGATCTATTTTTGAAGGTAGAACCTACTGAGACTTCTGAGCGTAGAGTTAGAATTAGGGCGGGGAGAATTCAAACTAATAGCGCAGTAATTGATATATCTGATCAAAAGAGTGATTTGTTTGATACTCTTGCAAGCAATAGTAGAATAGATTTGATATATATCAATAAAAGTACTGGGGCAGTTGAAATAGAAACCGGAGTTGCTGCTTTGAATCCTGTGGTTCCTGATTATAAAGGAAAGATAGTGTTGGCGGAGATTACTTTAACTGCGGGATATACAAATATTACAGCATCTATGATAAAGGATGTTAGGAATTTCATATCACCAAATGTTTCTCCTGATGATGTTACAATAGAAGAGAATAGTGATGGAAAACTGCAAGTTAAATCTATTGGACAAGCTCTTAGTGCAGTTGGGAGTACAAATGTCAATACAAAATCATTAAGTTATACAGATATGCCTGATATGTCAATAGCAATAACTACTATGGGAGGAAAAGTTTTCGTGACATTCACTTGTGAGATGATAGGGGATTCATCTAGAGTAGATATGTATGTAAAACTTGTTAGGGGATCTACTAAACTATCTGAAGCTCTTTACAGAAATAAGAATTATGAAGGATCTCATGTAGAGAAACCTTTCACTTTACAATATCTTGATGAGATATCAGCAGGAACTTATGTTTATAAGATTCAGTGGCATACTGGCGGGGAGCATGCTCCAGCGAATGGCATTAATCAGCAAGGGGTTACTTATCCAAGAGTTCTGGTTGTACAAGAATTATCTTGATAAAGTATGAGCGGTTAGATTATGGGAGCAATAATTGCTGGTAATGGTTAGTGTATGAGACAATAACATAGATAGGAGAAATAATTGTGGGAGCAATAGATCACGGAAATCAAGACATTACATATAATTATTATGAGGAAGCTACTGCTGAAGATTTTAATAAAAGACATCTTAGTATAAGGCCTCGTGGAATTTACAATGGTGGCTACTTAACAAAGGTTCTTGATACTAGGATTACATTATCTCCTTTTGCTCTTGAAATAGGAGATAATAGTGAACAGATTAGCTCAAAATCTAGTGTTAATGCTACTCTTGATTCTGAAACATTGGATTCTGGAAGCATTTCTTCTGCAACCCCATTCATAGTTTTTCGCTGGGCTTTTGCTGAAACGATAGCCAATTATGTGGAAGTTCATGCTATTGCTTCTTTAGCTGCTGCTCAAGATAATGATATAGTAATAGGTAAGTGTGAATTTTCTGGAGCAACACTGACAGGATTTGATTATAGTTGTAGAACATTCTTAAATGTTCAAGACATAGTTTTAAGGGTTGAAGCTACTAGTGAGACGGAAATGAGGGTTCGTGTTAGAGCTGGAAGAGTACAAACAAGTAGTGGATATGTACTTATTTCCGAACAGAAAACTGGTCTATTTGCTGTTCCTAGTTCTCCTAATTCACGAATTGATTTGGTATATATAACTGATGCAGGAGCAATAGCCATACAGCAGGGAACAGCCACTCCAAGTCCTTCAGCCCCTGATTATAATGGAAAATTAGTGTTGGCGGAGGTTAGGGTGGTTAATGGTGATACTAACATACCCGCAGATAGAATAACAGATGTTAGAAGTTTCATTTCGTCTCCAATGTCTGCTAGTGGGGATATTTTTGGAAGTTGGACAACAAAAGATAGTTTGAATAATGCCCTTGTTGCAGATGCTGTGTATAAGGCAGATTGCGATGGGTTCATGTCTTTTAGTGCTTCCGCTGCGGGTGCAGGAACTTTTGGATATACTGATAGTAGCAATCCACCAACTACAGCTGTTGCAGGCAGTGATGCTATAAATAGTCCTGAAGCAGCTAGTTTTCCTGTTAAGTCAGGAGAGTATTGTAAAGTATCAACATCTGGTGGTACGTTCTCTGGTTCTATAAGATGGCTACCTATTGGTGCAGGAAATCTAGTTAAACAATAAAGAAGAGTGGATTACTTACATGGGTGTTACAATAAAACATAATAAATCAACTAGAATAATAGCAGCTTCAGAAAGAGTTTGTTTAGCTAAACCTATATCTGAAATTTTATCCTCCACATCGTGGAAGGATAGGAGGTGTTTTCTTATTGGTGGAGGTCCAAGCCTTAGGAATTTCAACTTTAATTGTATAAGGAATGAATTGACTATTGGTATAAACAAATCTTTCACTAAATTTCCTACTACAATCAATTTCGGAATGGATATGGGATTTTATGATAAAGTAACATATGATGCACCTACAGAACCTGAAAGAATAGAATTACATCGACAATGGTTAGATTACAAGGGAATTAAGGTGTTTTTGAAACGAAGAAATTTCAAACTTGATTCTGATGTATATGTGGTCGAAGATCTTAGAAAGGAGAAAGTTCTAAGTTTTGATTTGAAGAGGGGGATTTTTGGAGGAAATAATAGTGGTTTTGGTGCCTTGATGTTGGCTATTGCTTTAGGGGCTACAAAGATTGGGCTTCTTGGTTATGATATGAAAGTGGATGACCAAACTAAAAGAACTCATTGGCATAGTGGTTATCAAGGTCAAAGATTTGATTCCATGCAAAACAAGTTAGATAAGTTTCAAATATATTTCAATGTTTTTGCTCCCACTATTGCTAAAGAAGGGATAAAGGTGGTGAATCTGAGTTCTAGCAGTAGATTAGAGTGTTTTGAGAAAGATTCCTTAGAAAGTTTTCTAAGAAAATATCAAGGATAGAGTGTAGAGAAAATAGAGAGAAGGGTATGAAGAGTGAAGTTTTCGTTCTTGGAGGAGGTCCAAGCCTCAAAAATTTTGATTTTTGCAAACTTACACAAAAAAATACAATCGTCACGAATAAATCAATTCTTGATGTCCCATCTCCTTCCTATTTCATTACAGTAGATTATACTTTTTCGAGAAAGATAGGGACTAGGTGTTTTAGTCAAATTAAAACACCTAAAATATTTGTAGCCGATTTTAGCCATCCTTTTCTTAAGGAGAAGAACGGCCAAATTGTAGATGAAAGATACAACATGGTTTATCATTTGAATGATTTTAATATGGTTGTGAAAAGTTATCGAGCAGATGGGATTGGCTTCTCATTTGATGATTTCAGGACAGGATTGAATTCTGGATTCTGTGCTCTCCAATTGGCAGTAATTCTAGGTTACAAGAGGATTTATCTTCTTGGTGTAGATCTAACTATTACTGATGAAACTCACTTCCATTCTGGATATGGGGAATCTTTGCAGAAGTTCTCTGAAAAACTTTGTACATATGAAAATTATTTTAGAATAGGATTACGAGGACTTCTAGATTCAGGAATTCAGGTGATTTCTTGTTCATCTATAAGTAAACTTAATGATGTCATATCTTATAAGAGTGTAGGAGAAGTATTGTAATGAAAGATGAAATTTCAGATGCTTCCTTGCTTGCAAGAGAGACAGACAAGTATGCAAGGATATGGCGAATACCTGATTATACTTTTTGGTCTGGAGAATGTGAAGAAATTTCTAAATTCTTGGTTTGGATAGATAAAAGACCGGTTAAGTCTATTCTCGTATTAGGATGTGGAGAAGGTTTTGGTTTACATAAGTTAGCAATGGCTGGATATCAAGTATTCGGTGTGGATTTGGTAGACGTATTAAAATTTCCGGAGTATAAGAAGAGATTAACTATAGCTTCGGTTTGGCAACTTCCTTATAAATCTCTTCAGTTTGACGCTTTGTTATGCTGTGATGTTCTTGAACATATTCCACCAAGTAAAGTGTTGGTGGCATTGCAAGAAATAAATCGGGTATCAAAGTTTTGGTATTGTACAATATCTTGTCAGCCTGACAATATGGGGAAGAAGATAGATGAGGTTCTTCATCTTAGTGTTCGTTCTCCTGGTTGGTGGATAGATAAGTTGGCTCTTTTTTCAAATCTTTGGGGATTTTCTGGGAATACTGGTCATGTAAAGGTATATGGAAGACATAAAGGAAACACAGGGGATAGATAGAGTGAAAACAACTTGCAGATACACAACAGGTCGTGGGCACGCCCACGAAGTTGGTAAGACAGATGGGCTTATTGATAGCTTCTTTAGAAATTTTGGTTGCAAAATGTTTGGAACATTTAATGTTAGGTTGATTGATAAGTCGAAGGCTTCTTATTTTAAGAAGATTAGGCCCTCTAAAATTGATGGCACTGATTGGTTTTGGTTTACAAGAATATCAAAAGGGGGAAGGGATTATTTTGGTTGGGTTAAAAGAAGTCATGACCACACTTCAGGTGTAGGTCTTTTGGAGATTATTACTAAGGAACCTATTCCTGAAGATTTTCGTGAAGGTGAGTTGGAGATAGAACTGGCTGAATACTGGAATGAGAACCAGATAAGGGAATGGGCGAAAGATATATATTGGTGGCAGACTTTTGATTTTTCACCCACTAAAAGGGCACAAAGTAAATTTCTCTGGGACACCATGAATATTGTAGATTGGTCAGGTTGTTCAGTATTGGATATAGGGTGTCATTATGGTTACCATTCATTCCAAGCCAGCAAACACGGTGCTAGAGTAGTGGGTTTTGATAAAGGACTTGCTGGAGTGAAAACTGCCAAAATAATACGGGATAGGGTTATGCACGAGGATGTTAATTTCGTTGTAGAGGATCCTGGAGGTGAATTCGATATTATCTTGTATCTAAGTGTGCATCATCAAATTGATCCAAACTATTGTAATTTGAGAAATAAAATTGATGAATACAAATTAAGAGCGAAAAAGTATCTTTTTGTAGAATTGATAGTCCCTCCTCATTTTCCTTCTGATAAGAGTATGACGGAAGAGGAGATAGATACAATAGTGGGTGGAAGAATCTTAGCAAGATATGCTCATAAAGTTCGAGGAACAAGAAAGGTTTATTGGATAGAGAAGGATAGTTATGAAACTAGATAATTTAAAAGTTCTGGTGACTGGAAGTTCGGGGACCATTGGTAATTGTTTGTGTGAAACATTATTGGAGAGAAATGCTGTTTTAGTAGGAGTAGATATCAAGCATCAAAATCAATGGAATGATGAAGTTCATCAACGAACCATTCGTGTAGATCTTAGGGATTCTAGCGGTTTTGAGAAATTGCCTTTAGATATTGATGTAATCGTCCACTTTGCTGCCAATGCTAGAGTTTATAATCTGGTAAAAGATCCTGATTTAGCTAAAGATAACTTTATGATGCTGTACAATGTTCTAGAGTTTGCTAGAAAGAATAACATCAAGAAAGTTCTTTTTTCTAGTTCTAGAGAAGTTTATGGGAATTCCGGTCGCATTCTTCATTCGGAGGATGAAGCTTTTGTTAAGGATTGTGAAAGTCCTTACACGGCTACAAAAGTTGCTGGGGAAGCTTTAATACATTCATATCAGCAATGTTATGGTATTGAGTTTATAGTTGTAAGATTTTCAAATGTATATGGAAAGTTTGACTATAGTGATCGTGTTGTGCCTCTATTTATTTTAAAAGCTCTGCAAGGTGAGAATATCCATATTTATGGAGAAAGCAAGATTCTTGATTTCACCTATGTTGAGGATACAGTGGATGGAGTAGTGAAAGCTTTGGAACATTTTGAAATTTCAAAGAATGAGGTTTATAATATTGCAACTCAGAAGGGGCATTCAATTAAGGATGTTGCTCAGTTAGTTAAAGAATTGACTAATTCCAATAGTAAGTTGTGTTGTGAGCCAAATCGTACTGGAGAAGTATGTAGATTCATAGCAGATATTTCAAAGGCGAGAGCAGTTTTGAAATATGATCCAAAGGTTACTTTAGCAGAAGGTGTTACTAAGACAGTAGAATGGTATCTTCCAAGAATAGAAGAGTATAGAAGAAAGCTGCAGGAAGGCAATTGATGACTTCACATATGAAAGTAATCATCCCAGCATATAATTGTAGTGAGTACATAGAAAAATGTCTTGATTCTATCAAATCTCAAGCATATGATAATTGGCAAGCTATTGTTATAGATGATGTTTCAACAGATGATACCACTCAGAAGATAGATAAGATGATTAGGGGGGATAATCGATTCGTCTTTGTGCAGAATACTAAAAGAGTGTTGGCTTTAGCTAATATTGTTAAGGGTATTCAGAAAGCTGATTGTAAGGATGAGGATGTAATAGTATTAGTGGATGGGGATGATTGGTTGGCGACTCCGGATGTTTTATCAATAGTAGCGAGAACTTATGAAGATCCAGAGGTTTGGTTGACTTATGGAACATTTAAGCGTGTGCCCGGGGATGTAGTGGATAAGGTAGCTAGGCCTACTCCTCCGGGTCATGATCCTAGACATGGTACATATTTTTGGAGGCATCTAAGAACCTACAAGTATTTCTTATGGAAAAATCTTAAGGATGAAGATCTGAGATTTTCCGAGACAGGAGAGTATTTCCCTGCCGGATATGATGTGGCTATAATGAGACCATTGGTTGAGATAGCCACTCATAAGCATGTAAAATATATTGATGAAATTCTATATATCTATAATAGAGGCAATCCTTTGTGTGATGGAAATGTTAACAGAAGTTTACAAGCTAGATGTGGAGCGGAGGTGTATTGGAGACAATCTTATCCTCCAATGACTAAAGCAGAATTGATAGAAGGGATTGATAAAAGATCCATGATGGAAGATCAACATAAACCAAAGGTATTATTGATTGTGGATATTCTAGGATGGACATTTCATCAGATAGCTTTGCAGTTGAAGATGCGACTGTCATGTAAGTATGATTTCACGATTGTAACGACTGATGATCTTGCCCATACTGACTCAAAGAAGTTTGATGTGGTGTACTTACTTGGGGCTTACACAGGAAAATCCTTAACTTTTGGATTGCCTGTGAAGAAAACCATTCTTGGAATCAGAGCTGATTACTATCTTCCTGATGATAGAACAAAACTTATAGATTTTTGTAATGAAAAATTAAAAAGTAGGGGTTCTTATTTCACTCTTGTGAACCATAATCAATACAAGAAACTTGACGGACTTGTTGATAATTTGAATGTTATCCCAGATGGTGTAGATTTGAATATATTTAATTACAAGAAGTATGCAAATAAACGACCTAATCATTCGAAACTTGTAGTTGGATATGCTGGATCGTCTCGAGGATTTAAGGGGGTTGGGTTAATTGATCAGGCTTGTAAGATGATTGGAGCTATTTTCATATCTGCTCTTCAAAAGGTTGATAGAACACATCTTACTATGAAGGAAATGCCTGGTTTCTATAATAAGTTAGATGTATATGCATGTCTATCTGAAAGTGAAGGTCTTTGTTTGCCTATTCTAGAAGCAGGTGCAATGGGGATTCCTGTTGTATCCACAAGAGTTGGGGTTGCTAATGAAATAATAAAACATGGAGAGAATGGATTTTTGGTGGATAGAAATCCAACTGATTTATCTAAACATCTTAAGCTGCTAGAAGAGGATGTAGAATTGCGAGGGGGATTTGGTAGAAATCTGCGGGAAGAAATTATACATAACTGGGGTTGGGCATCGGTGATTGGGAAGTTTGATAATTTGTTTCAAAAGGTGATAAGAGAGAATGGATAAGAAACTTAAAATAGCTGTGTTGTATAGAAATACTAATTTGTTTCTTTCTGGGAATTATCATAATAACAATGTGTATAGATTTGTTATGAAGGATCTGCCACAGAATAGTAGGGTAGATGTATCCTTTTTTGGGTATGATAGAATTCTTGATTGTAAATTTCTCGAGGGATTTGATGCTATGTTGATTGTAACATATCCTCATGGCCAACTTGAAGGATCTGACTTACTCCATCTTGAGGATGTAGAGATACCAAAACTAGCTATATCCCCGGATTGTCATCTTATATCTGATACATGGGTAGCTAAATGTAATCAGTATGGTATAAAGACTGCTGTCTGGGAACACGCTCCAGAGTGGTATGATAAGAATGGACCTAAGGGCATAGAATATCATCAAATCATTTTTGGTCTCATTGATCAGGAAGCATATCAACTTGAGAATGACGACTTTAGCAAGAGAATTTCTGATAGAATACTTTTGACTGGTGATTGTGGAGGGGATATGCCCAAAACTATTCAATGGCGGGCCTTTTACATGTTAAGACGAGCTTGTAGAGAGCTATCATTTGTTGAGTATTTTGGTAGAGGGGAAAAATCTGTAAATGATAACTATCCTAAGTTGCTAAAATCCTATCGAGCCTCTATTGCTGCGGCTACTAAATATACAGTTTCCAAATATGTGGAAATACCCGCAGCCGGAACTTTACTATTCATGGAGGCAAGTGAGATAAACAATTATGAGAGATTGGGATTCACGGATAGAGAAACAGCTGTTTTCATTAATAATGAAAACTACAAAGAAGTATTTCAAGAATATTTTGACACACTTGATGATCCTAAATGGGAAGAGATAGCAGAGGCTGGTAGAAGATATGTTCTTGAAAACTTTAGTGCAAATATTCAAGTTGATAGATTAGTAGATATCATCGTTGATTTGTTGTGAGAGGAAAAAATTGCAAATGATTTCCAGTCTAGTGTCTATAATTTTCAGTAAAGATAGAGCTTTACAGTTACGAGCTGCCTTGGATTCTTTCTTTCTAAATTGTGAAGATCCAGGGAATGTTGATGTTATTGTTCTTTACAGGACAACTAGTGAATCTTATCATCGACAATATCAAGTTCTAAAAGAAATATTCAAGAAGGTAGTTTTCATTGAAGAGACTAGAGTAGTTGAACAGATTATTCAGATGACAGCAGGATATGAATATTTCTTCTTGCAATGTGATGACAATATGTTTACAGGTTCTTTCTCACTGTTGGAAATAGAGGCTGCTTTGCAGAATAATAAGGATGTTCTTGGATTTTCATTACGATTAGGTTCAAATACCACTTATTGTTATGGTCATGATAGTAATCAAAGAATACCTAAGTTTTCGCGAATAAATGATAGAATGGTTAAGTATCAATGGAATGGAGAACAGTTTGATTTTGCTTATCCATTGGAGGTTTCTAGTTCTATATATCGTACAAAAGATATTACACCCATTTGGACGAAAAATATCAGTGTTGATATGCCTCATGTTGAGGATGTTATGAATAAAAGTAAAGGAAGATTTATAGATACTTTTCCTTATCTTCTATGTTATAATCAATCTGTAGTTTTTAGCAATCCAATGAATGAAGTCAGCACCCTTCCAGAGAATTGGCGGATTCGAGTTTGGGGAGATAGGAGATTTTCTGTAAATGCTCTGACAGAAGCATTTGATTCAGGATATAGAATGAATGTGAATAAATTAGTTGGTTTTGTTAGTAATGGTTGTCATCAAGAAGTTGAGTTGGAGCTTGTCAAATGAGAGAGTGGAATAACCCATTTAATCCTTTTAATTCTATGAAAGCCCTAATGTGGAGAGAGAATTTTGAAGGCTTTGCTAAACAAGATTTTCTTCCCCCGGTTACAGTAGATACAGATCCATCAAATAGGTGTAATTTCAACTGTCCTTGGTGTAATGCTTTTGATTACATGAAGGGAAAGAAGAGTGATATTCCTAGGGATCATTTGAAACGATTAGCAGATTTTTTTGCCGAGTGGGGAGCCCACTCTAATTGTGTTGCTGGAGGAGGAGAACCCTTAATGAATCCCTCAACTCCGGATTTTCTTGTTTGGTTGAAAGAGAATAATGTCCAACCTGGACTTATTACAAATGGTTCTTTAATTACTGATGAATCTGCTGAAAAGATAGCTGAATCTTGTAGATGGATGGGGGTATCAATGGATGCTGGTACCGAAGAGACGTACATGAGAGCTAAAGGCATCAAGAATAGGAATATGTTTACAAGAGTTATTGAAAATATTGAGAAGGTTTGTAAGAGAGTTAAGGAGTTGCAGACTGGGTGTGATGTGTGCTATAAATATCTTTTACATCCAATGAATGCTAAAGAGATATTAGCCGCTGCTATTATTGCTAAGAAGATAGGAGTTAAGGATTTTCATCTTCGGCCGGTAGGGTGGGATAATCTTACTAAAACGAGAAATCAAGAAGCTCCGTATTTTGCTGATTTGCTTGATGAAGTGGATGATCAGATAGCTCGTGCTATGGATCTAGAGGATGAGAACTTTCGAGTTTTTGGCGTAAGGCACAAGTTTAATCCTAATTTTACAAGAAAGATAGGATTTTCAAAATGTTGGGCTGCTGCTTTGTTAGCCACTTTTGGGGCTGATGGGAATTGTCATTTATGTTTTGATATGCGTGGGAGGAAGGATTTGATTTTATGTAGTCATTATCCTGATCCTCATGAGATTTTGAAACATTGGAATACGGATAGACATAAGAAGATGTTGATGGATATTGATGTAACCAAATGCCCTAGATGCACTTTTGGGCCATATAATCGGATGGTCGAACAAGTTTTCATGAAAGATGAGATGTGTAGATATTTTCCGTGAGGAAATTGGAGTTTATCTTAAATGAATATCTGTTTGCTAGGATTCAATGGTTTCGTAGGTCGAACCGTTTGTCAGAAATTGGGGGATAAGCATAATATAACTAAGGTTGGTTCTAAGACTTCTGTGTCCGAGAATGATGTTTTTGATTTAGTTGTAAATTGTGCTGGGAATTCTAGTAAACGCCTTGTAAGTGAGAATTGGGGTCTTACCCAAGAAATTGAGAATAATATCTATGCTAAGTTGTGCCACATGAAAATGAAAGGTGTTATTCATATTTCTTCCATAGACGCTGAAAGAGAGGACACTGAGTATGGGGTGCAGAAACGGGCCATGGAAAGAAAAGTATTGGAGTTGGTCAAGAAGAATTTCTATATCCTTAGATTGGGTGGTTTGATTGGCCCTGGTTTATCTAAGAATGTGATATATGATTTACTGAATAATCGACCTTTGTATACTCAACTTGAATCAATCTATAATTTCATTACTACTGAAGAGGTGGCCAATATCATTGATTGTATAATTGATAATTGGAAGATAGATGTAGGTGGTGTAGATGCTAGGAGGGCAGAATGGATAAATGTTGGAGCAAGTGAATCTATTTCAATAGCAGAGATAGCCTCATTACTTAATGTGACACCTGAGGTAAGAGTTGATTCAAAGATTGAAACTTATCAGATTGATGTGCAAACATTACAGAAATTTTATCCTGTGAAGACTAGTAAAGAATATATCAAACAATTTTTGGATGTTCAAAAATGAAACCAAGAGCAGGTTGTTGGAGGTTTCCTGGTAAGAAACTTATGGCAGTATTGAATATTTGAACGAAAGAAAGAGATGAGAGTATGGGTGAAAAGAAGGATTCATCCGAGCGGGCAAAAAATCATCAAATCTGGTTAGATGACAATGGTTCTGAGAAGATGTATTCTTTCCAAGGGATTGATGAGAATAGCTGTGTATTTGATATAGGATTGTATAAAGGATTATGGGCAGAACAAATCTGCTCTAGATATGGCCCCACGCTTTATGGATTTGAACCTATCTGGGATTATTTTAGGATAGCAAGAAATCGTTTATCCTCTTATTCTTCTAAAGTTAGGTTGTTTAATTGTGGAGTAGGAGGATCTACTCGTTCTGAGGACATAGCACTATTAGGAGATTCTTCAAGTATTTTTCGGCTACACGACAAGAAACAAAGGATTACTATTAGGTCTATGAAAGAAATTCTTGAGGATTTAAATGTAAAATCAGTGGATTTAGCAGAGATAAACATTGAGGGTGGTGAGTATGAGTTATTGGAGTTTATGATATCAACTGGGTTGATAGAGAGATTCAAACAACTACTAATTCAATTTCATAGAATAGGGCCTGATTATTCAAATAGGAAGAAGAAGATTCAAGAAGCACTTTCAAAAACTCATACTTTATTGTATAGATATGAATATATTTTTGAACATTGGCACATATGAATGGTTTTGGAGATAGATGATGTGGTTAGTTGCTGCATTTTATACGAAAGCAACTCAGTATGAGAATCATGCTAGAAATCTTATAGAATCCTTGAAAGAGTTTAAATTGCCATATGAGATAACTCCTATTGATAATTTGGGTGATTGGTACAAGAATATGCAATTCAAACCCACATTTCTCAAACAAATGTTAGAGAAATACCATCCTCACTCTATAGTTTATGTAGATGTGGATGCTGTTTTCTATAGGTATCCTGCTCTTTTTGATCAACTAGATAGAATGCCCAATCTTTCTGTAGGAGTACATATTCTAGATCATTCAAAATATCGCCGTAGAAATCACCCTCCGGAATTGCTTTCTGGAACAATATTTTTGAAAAATAATCAGAAGACAAGTATAATTATAAATGAATGGATAGAGGAATGTAAGAAAGATTCTAGGTTATGGGATCAGAGAGCTTTAGCTAGTGTTCTTAGAGAGAAAGATTTCTATGTTCTTCCAGAGGAATACTGTACAATATTTGATTACATGTCTAGTGTGAAATATCCTGTCATTAAGCATTTTCAAGCTTCAAGAGTGGAGAGAAATGCTTCTAAGAAACCTCAAGCAAACTCAGTTCGAGTGATACGAAAAGCTGGTTGTGTGCGGAATGGAAGATTTCATCATAAGAGAAAGTAAGAGAAAGTTGATGATAATAGGTTAGGAGGTAAACAATGTCAAGAGTTCTTGTAATTGGTGATTTACATTTACCCGCAGCAAGAAAAGGTTACTTACAGTTTTGTAAGGATTTGTATGAAGAATGGGATTGTAATGAAGTAATTTTCATAGGAGATGTAGTAGATTGGCACGCTATTAGTTTTTGGGTGAAGGAACCTGCGTGTCCTGGGCCTATTGATGAATACAAATTAGCGAAGAAGCATGTGAGACAATGGGCAGAAGCTTTTCCTAAGGCGAAAGTTTGTATTGGAAATCATGATGAGCGTCCTGCTAGATTGGCAAAAACGGTAAACATACCTGAATTCATGATAAAACCTTACAGCGAACTATGGGAAACACCTAATTGGGAATGGGACTATAGGTTCTTTATTGACAATGTATCCTATCGTCATGGTACAAAACTTAAGTCTAGTATTCATCCAGCTTGGAATTTGATGAATAAGGTTCATATGTCCGTGGTAATAGGTCATCACCATGGCAGAGCTGGGATTAAATGGAGCACGAATGAATTTACTCGGATGTTCGGAATGGATGTGGGTTGTGGCATTGATGAAAAGGCTTTTCAATTTATTTATGGAAAAGATGAAGTGGTTCGTCCAGTTTTGGCTGCTGGCATAGTACTGAACGGTATTCCTTATCATGAAATAATGCCCTGTTCAAAAGGTGAGAAATACCATGATTCAAAGTTTACAGGATTCAAGATGAATAGAAAACACTAGCAATAATTTTGCTTCTCTTACTTTCTTTCCGGAGGTGGGGTATGGCAATCTGGCCATACCCCTTGTGTTATTGTTGGAGATTGAAATACACAATGATAGATTTTAGTAAAATATGTCTATTGGTACTAGATGTTGATGGTGTTTTAACAGATGGTACTATAACAATCAATTTTGATAGTACAGTGAGCAAGTGCTTCAATGTTCTTGATGGTTTTGGTATTAAGTTATGGCAG
>Ga0180434_10002671_pt1 | contig 23438 bp, 22 predicted proteins | sample SS_ome_7_FD_132453 | JGI IMG/M metagenome (GOLD analysis project Ga0180434, IMG submission 132453) | Hypersaline lake sediment archaeal communities from the Salton Sea, California, USA - SS_1_D_2 metaG | ecosystem: Environmental > Aquatic > Non-marine Saline and Alkaline > Hypersaline >... | reverse complement strand
GGCTTTGAAATCTTAAAAGTCTGTAGTTTCGACGAAAGTGCATATAAAAATGATCGTGAAGAATTTGACCGGATAATCGACTACATTCTTGAACAAGAAGAAAAAGTTGCCGTCTGTTGCGATAAGGTAGACCGTATATCACGAAATATTTTTGATACACGTATTTCTAACCTTTATGAAAAAGCATTGAATGATGAAATTGAATTACATTTTGTTTCGGACGGCCAAGTTATCAATAGCCGAATTTCTGCTGTAGAAAAATTCCAATTCAGCATCAGTTTAGGTTTAGCAAAATATTATTCTGATGCAATCAGCGACAATGTAAAACGTGCACATGAACAGAAATTGAGAAAAGGAGAATGGCTTTCAAAAGCTCCCATGGGATATAAAAATATTAAAAATGAACAAGGCAACACAGATATCATTATTGATGAACAAAATTCGCACATCGTTATAAAAGCATTCGAACTCTATGCAACCGGTGCATATTCTATGGAATTACTTTGTCAAAAATTGAATAATGAGCACGGATGCAATTTTCGCAAAGGAAACTTATCAAAAATTCTTAAAAACCCTTTTTATTATGGAATCATGAAAGTTAAAGGTCAACTTTATCCCCATCGCTATCCCCCTCTTATTACTCAGGATCTCTTTAATCAAGCTCAACAATTTAAAGATACATTCAATAAACAACCATTTAAATATGCCGGCAAACCCTATATTTATCGGGGGCTTATTCGCTGTGCACACTGTGGCTTGAGTATTACGCCTGAAAAACACAAAGGATATGTCTACTACCATTGCACGCAATATAATGGCAAACATGGGGCAAAATGGTTAAGGGAAGAAACAATAACTGAACAGCTCGGGCTTGTTTTTAAGAATATGCAAATACCTGAAGAAATTATTCATCAAATTCTTGATACTTTAAATGCTGTTCATGAAGAAAAGATCAAGTTTCACAATAAACACTTTGACAAACTTACACGTGAACAACAAAATTTAACCAGAATGATGGATAATTTATATCGGGACAAACTTCAGGGGAGAATTACTGATAGCCAGTATGACAGATATTACGAATCATTTCGTGATGAATTAGCAGATGTCAATCTCAAGCTTGAACAACTTCAAGGTGCTGAAGACAACTACTATATTACCGCAAAATATGTATTGAATCTGCTTAATCGAGCATATGATCTTTTTAAAAGTTCTGAAGTTGATGAAAGAAGGCAATTAATAAAACTCGTACTTCAGAACTTGCGCATAGAAGACGAAAAGCTGCTCTACGACGTGCAAAAGCCCTTTGATTTGATAGTAAAAAATGGTAATCGTAAACTATGGCGGGGCTGACGAGACTCGAACTCGCGACCTTTCGCGTGACAGGCGAACGCTCTAACCAAACTGAGCTACAGCCCCTAAACGGGATTTTTAGATAGAATTTCAAAAAATTGGCTCCTCGGGCAGGATTCGAACCTGCGACCCAACGATTAACAGTCGTTTGCTCTACCGGACTGAGCTACCGAGGAATAATTTCAATTTTTGTGCCCTACCGGGTCTTTTTGAAAATGGTGGGCGGTGCAAGATTCGAACTTGCGACCCCCAGTTTGTAAGACTGATGCTCTACCAGCTGAGCTAACCGCCCCATGAATTCTTATAGATGTTCATAATTGTAAAGAAAAAATTCGTGAAAGTCAAAACTATTTTGCTATAAAATTCTTCATAAAGATCTGTTTTTAATATATTATGAAGAACTATAAAAAACACCTTATCAAAGTATATATTAAAAGGATCTATTATGTCACTACTTGATTACATAAAAAACATATTTTTTATACTCATTATACTTTCATTTGCACCAAGTTTAATTGAAAACATAGTAAAGCAATACTCCCGTTACATCGAACAACGGACTAAAGTTGCAGTCCTACCTGTTGAAGGTGTTATTTACAATTCACAACGACTTTCTAAATATGTTCATAAATTTTTTAAAGATGATGACATCCGTGCAATCTTGATCAGAATGGACTGTGCCGGAAGTGCGGCAGGAAGCGGAGAATCTCTTTATAACGAAATTCTTTCTATGAAAAAAGATTATCCAAAACCTGTTATCGTCTTGGTTGAAAATATTTGTGCATCAGGTGGTTATAATATTGCTTGTGCCGCTGACTATATTATTGGATCACCATCTTCCCTAATTGGAAGCATAGGAACAGCCCTTCCAAATCTTTTTCAACTTAAAGAATTCATAAATCAATACAAAGTTGGATATAAGCCTATTACAGGGGGGCAATATAAATCAACAACAGATCCTTTTGTTGAAATGACACCGGAACAACAAGCAATGCTTCAAAGAGTAGCTACCGACGCATATAATCAATTTGTCCAAACAGTCGCTCAATCACGCAAATTGTCCCTCAACAAATCTGATGAATGGGCAAATGGCCGAATATTTACCGGACATCAAGCTCTGGGCATCGGCCTTATTGACGAACTAGGTTCATCATATAACGCGCTTAAAAAAATCAAAGAAAAAGCTCTCATTGAGGGTGAAATTGAATGGGTTCATCCACCTAAAAAAGGTGCTTGGGCAAAGTTTTTTGGTGGCGGTGACTTTGAACATAATGACAATTCCATGTTTTCACGCATGGTTAATCAAATTTGCTCAACACTTGAAAATCGTTATTCAACAAACAAATTAATTAACTAACTACGGCCTTGTGAATAAGCAAGCAATGCGAAAGCGATTTCAGGCTTACAAGAGGGTCAATGGTTATTTGATGCCATAAGTGTTCCGTGGAGACCGTTTTTATTCGCCCTAAGGCGAATCCTCGGGGAAAGATAAGCCCTTCGCCACTAGATAAGACCAGTTCATCTTCATAAACCGTTGATAAATGACTTATTCGTTTTAGTAATGTTCTGTCCAACTCACAGGAACCCTGATGAATTCCACACGAAGCAGATTTTTCACAATATACGGCAATTTTGCAACTTTTGTCGGTAACGGCAATAATCTTGCAATACCATGGATATACATCTGAAACTCTGCCAATAAGACAATTATTATACAAAGCGATCATATCCGGTTTTATACCGTGAGAAGAACCTTTGTTAACAAAAAAATAATGATTTTCATCTGAAAATTGTTTAAATAATATCTGACCAAGAATAGCAATTTCGGGATCATATCTTTTTTTAAACTCAACTAATTCTCTTACATCACCCAAATAGTGCATTTGCGCCTTTAGCGCGTTGAATTCGGCCAATAAAGATTCATTTTTTTCGCGCAAACATTCGTTTTCTTGTGTAAGCTCTTTGATTGATTTACGGTATTGAAAAAAGGATCTGACAGGAACAACTATTTTATTTTGTGCAACCAAAATTGGATACGTGATATACGAGGCATAATAACCGGCAACATTTGATGCTGAGACAACAAATCTTCTACCTACAAAAAATAGTAAGGCACTTCCTAAAAAATAAAAAACAAATCGGACTTTGCCAATCTTAATCACTCTGTGTCCTGAAAAAGCTGTTTATTTCATCTTTAACAGCATCTACAGAATCATGTATCATTAACCGACTGCGAAATTCACACGCGTCAGGGCCGCCTTTGATATAACATGAAAGATGCTTCCTAAACATATATAAACCAGAGGTACCATAATAGTCAAGAATTGCATCCAAGTGATCAAGGGCTGTACGATGAACGCTTTCAGAAGTAACACGATATTCCTTATCCAAACAACCCATCGACAACTCTTTTAATTTCCACGGAGCTCCGCGTAAAGCACGTGAAACCATAAACCCATCAACGCCCGTTTGCTCATATACATTTTTTGCAGATTCAACATCAACAATATCTCCAGAAATAATAACAGGAATTGAAATATTCTTTTTAATTTCCGCAACAAGTGAATAATCCGGTTTACCACTAAATTTATGTTTCTGAAGACGTGGATGAACAACAATTGCATCAACACCCTCATCTTGTGTCAAACGAGCAATATCAAGAGCATTATGTTCTTTAAAGCCTGCCCGCATTTTAACGGTAAAAGGAACAGATAAATGTTTCCGAAGTTGTCTTAAAATTCCAATCAAACGAGGAATATCACCCATCAATGCAGACCCTGAACCGGATCCAACAACATTGCGAGCCGGGCATCCTATATTCAAATCAACCATATCAACACCGGAAGCAAGAATTTTTTGACAGGCAACATCTATTAATTCAAATTTATTAGCGGTAATCTGAAAATTGAGTGGTCTTTCAGACTGCTCAAATCGAAAAATATTTGTATTCTCCGGAGCATGAACAATAGTAGAGACATGTGCTATCTCTGTATACAGCAATTCATGCGGTGAAAATTTTCGCATTATTTTACGAAATGGTGAATCAGTAAACCCATCCATAGGCCCCGCAATAAATCGCGGAACTTCAACCGTTCCAATTTTTATTTTTTCTTTCCAAAAGCTCATATTCTATTCTTTTTGTAGTAACGAAGTTAAAATAATTTCTATTATTAAACAATCAGATTTAATATTTTTTCAGAATAGCATAAATCAACTATGCCGACCAGCTTTTATTTCTCAACTCAAGTTAAAAAATAATCTAACATCTACAGCCGCAAAATCAAGACGAGAACAGACCATTATTGACAAACGGCACAAAAGACAATGTTTTCAAACGATTATAGTTAATGCCCATTAAACATGTAGATATGAAATATTAATAAACAAAGCTTCTTATTATTCATTCATATTCTATAAAAAACAGGCTTCCGACTTTAATCGGAAGCCTTTAACTTTCAATAATTCCAACCAATAGATAAAGCAGGACACCCTCTTTGATCGCTATCTAAAGAAAGTTTAAATTTTTCACTTATTTCATTCTCAATAACACGATTTGCAGCAAGTCCATACATTGCTCCAAACGCTGCCCCCGCAACTATCTGGGATAGGTAATGTCGATTACAATTAACAAATGAAGCTCCTACAAAAAGTGAAAAGATACTTAACGGAATTGCCGCTTTTGCCCCAAATCGCATTCCGGCAAGAACAGCCATATACGTTGCTTCCGCCATATGTCCGGAAGGAAAACCTCCATAATATTTTTTCCATCGACAAAAATTACCACTTTTGGGACGCAAACAATGATCAGCATTCCATTTTTTTATTATCTCTTTTCCAAAAATAACAAAAGGCATGCCAACAAGAAAAACCCTTCCAGTTGTGCGAATTTCATCTGTTTTTCCAAATACCGTCAATGCTCCAAGAGCAACAATAGGAATTCCGATTCCATATTTTGAAATATGCGCACACCAATTCGGCAATTGACAACAATTCTTGTGACGCTGAGGGGCATAAAAACAGGACTGAACATCTTTATCAATCATACGAGCACCAATATAAGCTGGTGCCAGTCCCGTCAAAAGCATAAAGGAATCTGGCGAAAATAAAAAATTCTTATTTAATTGAAGTGCTTCTCGAATAATATTTGGCGCCATCCAACCATTTTTTTTCGCGTGACAACAAAATGAAAGTTGATATGAATTTTCAAATGCCTCTTTAAAGGGATTGTGCACCTCAGCATAAATGCAATAAGATGATATAGCAATCATTATGCAATATCTGCTCCTTTGCATCATAGCAGCCCCCTACCCTACAATGTCCCTAATCACAGAATTAGCATAATAGTTTTAAACATTCCAAAACAAGTCTTTCATGCACAATTTATGATTTTTGCCTTTTAGACTATCTATTATTTAAATTTATTATCAATACACAAAAACTGTGTCTCGAATTCCTTTTAAAATATAATTAAATAGTATGAAAAGTATTGATTTTGACATTAATTTTTTGCTAATCTAGTAAAGAAATAAAATTAAAAAAAGGAAAAATTATGAAGCCAAAAATGCATTTTACCAGAATGAGTTTACCAGAAAAAGATAGAATTGAGTTGGTTGGAGTTTTGAATAAAACACTTGCTTCAGTATTAGACCTGTATGCTCAATTAAAACAAGCACACTGGAACATAAAAGGTGAATCATTCATTTCTTTACACTTACTTTTTGACACCGTTGCAGAAGAAATTGAAGACCAAGCAGACGTTGTTGCAGAAAGAGTAATGGCCATGGGTGGCACAGCGCTGGGAACCATTCAAGAAATCATAAACAATACTCAATTAAAAACGTATCCAACAAACATTTTTTCAGCAAAAGACCACGTTGAACACCTAACACATAATATTGCCGTGCTCGGTGAATTATCGCGCAAAAACGTAGATCTTTCTGGAAAGCTAAATGATGCGGTCACAAACGACATCTATGTTGGACTTACCAGAATACTTGATAAAAATTTGTGGTTTATTGAAGCATACGCACAAAAATAGATTTACGGATTATCCGCTTAAAACATGCTCCAACAAAAAAGCAAAACGTACTATTCAAACCCTTGAGGATGCATAGTATGCCATGGAGTTGCCTGTTCGTATGCATGTGCAGTTTGGTATATCAATTGTTCAGATAAATGTGCACCTACAAGTTGAAATCCGATAGGCAAATTATCCTTGGTAAATCCACATGGAACAGACAATGCTGGGATTCCTGCCAAGTTAATCGGAAGCGTGAAATAATCAAGCAAATCCATCGCCAACTTATTATCTTTAAATGCATCAAACTTAAACGCAGGGATTGAATGTGTAGGCATTGCAAGCAAATCAACACCTTTAAACGCATCTTCAAATTCGCGCCTAATGGCCTGCTGAACTTTCCGCGCATTACCATAGTATTCATCTTGATGGCCAGATGAAAGAACATAATTACCGACCATAATACGTCGTTTAACTTCGTCGCCAAAGCCTTCATAACGAGTATTTTCATAAAGATCCAATAATGTCTTAGAATCTTTAGAGCGCAATCCGTACCGCACACCATCAAAGCGAGCTAAATTAGATGCGGCTTCTGCGCGACTTATAATAAAATAAGCTGCAGCCGTATAATCCATTGCAGGCAAATTCAGATGTACAATTGTTGCTCCTAAATCTTCCAACTGTTTAACAGCATCTTGTACGGACTTTTTAATTTCAGGATCAATTCCATCTAATTCCATCGCATTATCAACAATTCCAATTCGCAATCCATCACGCAATGAGCCATTAAGAAGTTCTGTGTAGTCCTTTTTATCAACAGCAAGCGATGTAGAATCCTTAAGATCCTGCCCCGCAATTGTTGAAAGCACCATTGCATTATCATAAACGGTTCTCGTTGAAATTCCAATTTGATCAAGAGATGATCCATATGCAACCAAGCCATAACGTGAAATTAATCCGTATGTTGGTTTAAGACCAACGACACCGCAAAATGCCGCAGGTAATCTTACGGAACCTCCAGTTTCGGAACCAAGGCTCCATGGAACAAAGCCAGCCGCAACCGCTGCAATTGGACCAGAACTAGATCCGCCAGCAACACGCGATAGATTCCATGGGTTTGCAGTTTTTTTAAATGCTGATGTTTCGCCCGATGTTCCCATCGCAAATTCATCACAATTACCACGGCCAATAAGTAAAGCTCCATCCTGCTTTAAACGTAAACTTGCAGTTGAGTCATAAGGTGATACAAAATTATCAAGAATTTTGGATGCACATCCTAGCCTACGATCTTTTTGGGAAATGTTATCTTTTAGTATACCCGGAATTCCTGAAAGCATACCCTGCGTGCATGTCTGGCCTAAAATAGATTTCTTTTCAAAAATTTCTAGTGCAGAACCTACCTTAGAATCATATTTTTTAAAACGATCAATCGAAAAGTCAAGCAACGTGTCTGCTGACGTCTCATGAGAACTGATTGAATGTTTGAGCTCTTTTATTGTCGCAAATGGATTAATTTTCATAGTTTTGCCTACCGATTTTATAATTGTGTCAAACAGGCTGACAATATTAATTTATTCTTTTTCTAAAACTGCGGGAACCACAAAAAAATGCTCCGCAATTTTGGGTGCTTGGGCCTGAATAGCATTGGCATCATCAGGAATAATCAGATCTTCCCTGAAAATGTTTACATTTTTTTGAATTCTTACAGTAACTTCTGCAGCAATTTCAGAAACCCTATGTGCGTAAGAAACAACTTCATCAAGCTCCTTCGCCATCAAAGAGACCTCTGAATCCGGAAAAGCTATTCTTGAAAGCCATGCAATTCTCAATACATCATTATGTGCAATTTTGACCATTTGATTATCCCTGTAATTGCTTGTTTTTCCACTTTTGACTGCAAAACCGATAAATATACATTGCGCTCATAAACATATTGCCAATATAAAATGATGCATATATCAATAGGAATTTAAGTAAAACCGAAACATTCAATGTCGAAAGCCATTTTGAAAACGGCACAAAGTAAACACTAATAACTATAAGTCGCACAAACATTACCGTACGAACATCTTTTGCGCCACGAAGCGCCCCTGCTAAGATTAATTGTAGCACATCAAAAAATACAAGTACACTCAAAATCGGAAATGTTCGAGCTGCAAGCTCCGTAAAATCACCATTCTTGTCAAACAACTGAACAATCTCGGTTGAAAATAGGGAAAAAACAATTAAGAGTATCGCTACCATCGAAAATGCCATGAGAAACACTTTGTATAAATTATATCTAATATCACGCCACCGCCCTGCTCCAAAATCATTACTTACGAGAAAAGTAATGATCTGAGCAAGCGCAACTGCAGGTATAAACACAAATCGCTCCATGTCACGCACCGCATTAAAAGCTGCAGATGATGCGGTCCCCATCGTAGATATCATCTTAAACAGCCAAACATATGCTGTTGCCATTATTGATTTATCAACAACTACAGGCCAACTCAAAACAACGATTTCTTTGATATAACTTATTGAAGGAAGATGCGGTTTTAACTTAATAGCATATTGACGAACAAATGGTGTACACACAATATAAATTAAGGAGACACCCAACATTACAATTGATTGAATAATTGAAGCAATTCCAGAACCATATAAACCTAATCTAGGCAAGCCAAACTTTCCCAAAATAAGTAAGTAGTCAAAAATAACAAACACCACAGAACCGGAAACATATATCAACATTGGAACTCGTGTATTTTTTATACCACGCAAAAAACCAATAATTGAAAAAGAAATAAATGTAAAAAATATCCCAAGAGCTCGCAATCTTAAAAATGGAACTCCCAAATAAATGAGCTCTTCTGAAACCCCTAGCCACCAATATACCCAATATGCACCAAGATACAAAAAACCGGAAATAATGGCGCCCATAATAACCGTTAGCCAAAAAGAATCCTCTAAAACCGTTCCCGCTCGTTTGAACTTTGCCTGACCATTGTACTGACCCGTAAGAACTAACGTTCCAATAGAGAGTGCTTCAGCAATTTTAGTAAGCAAATGAAGCAAATTATTAGATGCTCCAAGAACAGCATAACTTGGCGTTGATTTTAACGCTCCAATAAAATATGCATCGAGTAATAATGGAAGAGAATAAAGCAACAAGGCTGTAATACATTCCGGATAAAAATAACGTAAAATCCTTGGAACTTTTTCCCCATAATATTTTTTTATGCTGTCAGTCATAATCTCAATCCCTTCTTAAAGTACCTTTGTTGCCTTGCAAAACATTATCTATTATCAAAGTAACTACTCACTGGTGGCCTTAAAAAAAATATAACGTCGCTGTTTTTTATCTACCGTATACTGTTCTTGCCGTGATATGAAAGGTTGTGCTAGTGCTGGAGCCGACCAAGATGAAGAGGCCCAATAAATCAATTGAGCAGAATGATAAACTCCATTTGGGCTAAAAACACGCAGCAACTCTTCAACCGAAAGTGATGCTCGTGCACAAAAGAGATCGACTGGATAATTAGTTTTTCGCAGAAATGTTCTCCAATCATACGAACTTATCACAACATTTGCTAACCCCAATTCCTCAACTACTTTTTCCAAAAATGATATTTTTTTCTGAACAACTTCTATTAAAACAATCGATAAATGTGGAAAACAAATTTTAAGAGGAAGAGCCGGAAATCCTGCACCTGTTCCCACGTCGGCTAGCATTGATATTGTATTAAAATCTATGAATTTGCTTATCATAATTGAATCTTGAAAATGATCCGCTATTATTTTTTGCGGAGTAGTAATAGCAGTTAAGTTAATTTTTTTGTTCCACTCTCTTAAGAGTGAACTATATTTTTTGAATTTTTGTAACTGTTCTTCATGCAAGCCAAACTGTCTTTGAAAATGCTTCCATACCGCTTCTATTTCCGAAGTACTTTTCATTTCTTTCACACGCATACACCTCAACCATAGATTTTCATTTTCAAACTTTGATAGACTAAAAATGATGAAATAAAAACAAAAAAAATCTTTATCATAGCAAGGAATTCTATGAATAAAAGATCAAGAATGCTCTGTATAATAGCATTTCTCTCATTCCTCAGCAACCATATAAATTGCACTCACATAATAAGTCTATTTTTAAACACGTATCCAAGGATAATCACGCAGGAAAAGATATCGCGTAAAACCGAAAAAATAAAACAGCCCGGAAGACTTGCTTACTATAGCCTGAAAGGTCTTTATGCTAGACCAAACACTGCCGGTATCTTTGCTATATACAAAGGATACATCACGATTTCTTCATATAACGGACAAATCATTTTTCCAAACAAACAAACTCAACCGGTGGTTAAACTATTAATTACTACTCGTTTAACACCACTCATAATGACTGGAAATACAATTCATCATTGGGAATTAGAAACTGAAAGACGTGCAGAACTATATCAATATGAACGCAAACAGGATGAAGAAACTGAAAACTATTATTGGACTGTACGCCAAATACCATTGCCAGAAAATCAAATCGTTCCAATAGGCACAATTTGGCTTGTGGCACAACCCAAAAAAATCTTTGTTCCGATAGGAATTACACCAACGGATAAAAGCCAAAATTTTATTTTGCCACCAATATATGTGAAAAATGAAATAATCAATATTCATAACACACTCTATATCTTAAACCTTAAACATTTCTTTCTACCCGTAAAAAAAGAGTTCTTAAGAAATGCAAAAAATACCCGTGAAATCGTTTTTTAAGAATTATTTTATTATGTACGTACATAATAAAATACCTGAAAGGCTTTATAAGCTTTTTCCAAAAAAAAGAAAGATTGATATACTAGGCATATCTTACTGTTGAAAACAATATGTTCTGATACGTTGGGAGGAACATGAAATTACAAGTATCATTTGATGTAACCGATCTTGAAAAAGCTCTGCAGGTAGCATCAAAAACTGCACATTATGTAGATATTTTTGAAATTGGCACATTATTAATATATAAATACGGAATTCATGCAATTAAACAATTCAAAGAGTTATTTCCTGAGCACACAATTCTTGTAGATTCAAAAATTGTAGACCGTGGAAAATATGCCGTTACTCTTTTTGCCCACGCAGATGCTGACTGGGTAACCGTTATGGCAGGAACAAGCAAAGAAGTTATTCATTCCGTAACGTCTGCAGCCCATTCATACAACAAAAAAGTTATGCTTGACCTCCTCGACGCAAGCTCTGTAGGACAATCTGCTCTTGAGGCAAAAAACCTGGGAATTGATGCGCTTCTCTTTCATCAACCATATGACGCCGCCGAATCACTTGTTTTTCTTGAACAATGGGATATGGTAAAGGGAAATTCAGCAGTACCGATATTTGTTTCAGCAAAGATAACAAAAGAAAATATTAATGACATTATAAATATCAAACCGGATGGCATTATCATCGGTAGCAGCATAGTAAATGCAGAAGACCCACAAGAAGCCGCCGAATTTTTCCATTCTGTAATTTATCCGAAAAAATCAGTGTAGCGATATCACATTATCAAGCATATTGATCTTTAAACATATGAACGATTTCAGAAGCGGTTGTTGCTTCAAATGCTGATTTGTCAGGACGATACCCCATAAATCGCGGAAAACGCAAGGCATATCCTTCTGTATCACCTGTTTTTGCTGCAGTATGAGCAGGGGATCGGGTAATTTCATCTGCTCTTACAAGGACAACTATTTCGGGCTGAACCCAAAAGTCCGGATATAAATCTTTTGAACATACAACATTATTTGGTTTGTGATTAACAACTAATGATTCACATTTTTGTTTTAATTCGACCCAGTCATTATCTTTAAGTCCTGTCCCAATTTTTGCAATTGTTTCAAAACAATCATTCTTTTTATTGTATACACCGACCAAAAATGCACCTATGCCAAACTTTGCACGTTTTCCATGCCCTGTATAATATCCGAGAATTACACAATCAAGCGTATCGTCAAGATGCCCCTCTTCTTGCCGTTTCAATTTTATCCAGTTAAAATTACGCTTTCCTGGTTGATAAATTGCATCCGGACGCTTAACAACAATTCCTTCAAGGCCTGCCGCAATATTATGGTTAAAGAAATCAAGCAGTTCTTTTGAAGATGTAATTACTTTTTCCTCAATAACACGTATTATCGGATTTTCAGACTGGCCAAAAACCCTTAATACTGCATCTCGCCGCTTTTCATGACCGACATCTAAAAGGGATTGTCCATTTAAATAAAGAACATCAAAAATAAATAACTGGAGTGGGAACTCTTGTGCAGCCTCAGTTATTCCATACTTACGCTTCCGTTTTACTGTTTCTTGAAACGGCAAAAAAGTGCCTGTATGTTGATTAAAAGCAACAGCTTCACCCTCACAAATTATCTGCTTTACATCAAATTTTTTAAAAGCCTCGACAAGATCCGGAAACATTCCAGTCATATCCTGCATGTTTCGCGAAAAAAAATGAATTTTTTTCTCGCTCTCTGTATTATCAATATGAATTTGTAACCGAAATCCATCAATTTTAGATTGAGCCATTACCAAAGGACCAATTTTATCCATAATTGCATGCGCAGTCGGAAGTCTTTCAGCTGCGGCAGGAATTATTGGAATTCCAATATGAATTTTCATCCTTTCAATTGCATCAATACCATACTCTTTCAAATCATGTGCGATCAATCCAATATCAGCACAGATATTATATGCATGTTCAATAATACGACGCAATGACTTATCCCCGGCAACCATCCAGGAGAGAGCATCAACAATCGTCATGTCCGAAAATCCCAATCGTAATTTGCCAAGAATGATTCGTACAACATATTTTGCAGAAATTGCATCTAGTTCTTTTAGAAGCTCAAGAAGTTTATCAGTTTTTTGTTCCTGCGAACCTATCCCCGATATTTTTTCAATATCTACAAGTTTTTCATAAACCTCCGGAACCGTAAGATCATTTTTTCTCTGCCATGTATATTCAGCAAGAACTAACCCAACATCACCAAAGTTCTTAACACTTGCACTGATATTTGAATTGGGCTCATTCAAGAATTTAGCTATAGCTTTTATAACACCTTTTTCAGCCATCTTGAATTGCGTTCCAACATATGGAGGGTGTAATTGGCCAAGTGAAATATTACAAATAATTTTAGCTTCTGTTGCGGTAGATTTTTTAAGTAAATCTGCTAGCAATTGAGTAATTGCTAGTCGAGAGCTCTCATTTTCGATTATTTGAAATACTTCGGAAACAAAACTAAATTTCACGAAATGATCCTTTCAAGCTATTAAGGAATTGTTCAGGGAAGTTATCATAATAAAATTTTACCATAAATAACAAAAAAACGCAGGTTAAACGTTCTCGGATTAATTCCCAAAAAAATAACTCGTCATTCACACAAAAAATACTTATAATACTGAAAACAAAAGAATAATTAATAACATAATTAATATTATTAAGGATACATAATGATAAAACTGAAAACACAATTATCGATTGTCATTCTAACAACACAAATGCTAAACTTCACGGCTACTCAAAATAAAGAACCTCAAGATTTTGATTCATTACTGAAAGCTTATCGAGCATTACATCATCGACATGAGACCGTCACAGAGCTTATAAATGATCTCAAATCCGGAACAAGTTATGGAAAAACTATTCTATCAGGAGTCATTGGTGGCATCATAGGCGCAGGATCGGCAGCAAAAATATCTGATGAGGACGCACAAGCAACAGCTTTAGCAGGAATTGCCGGTTGCGGAATAGGCATTTTCGGCTACTGGATTAAATGTGCAATTTTCCGCTATGGTAAAAACATTTCGGAGTACGAAAAAGAACGAAATGCTCTTGAAAAATCTTTTTTAAAACAAGAATGCGCAATAATTAAGCATGCATCACGATTAGATTCCCAATATATCAATCAAAAACTAACCAATGAAACAAATCAAAAACTAAAGGAAATTTTTAGAGACTTGACTCAAAGATAAACACATCTTCAATATAAAAATATAGGAAGGTCATTTCAATGTTGAAACGGCCTCTTTAATACAAAGTAAAAAATAAATTTGCACTTGAATACCAAAATCTAAAAAACAAACACGATAATTTTTTGAAAAAGAATCTCGATAAAATTAATTTTCTTCGACCAATGTATTACAATTTTGATTCGATAAAAAATCAACTATAAACTGCCGATAATAATCACGAAGAGTAATTAACGCAAGAAGGATAGTTACAAATAACAAAACACCTTCTGTTGCCATCCACCGAGGAGCAACCCAAAAATCTGTTATCCAACCAGAGATACCATTAGATTTGAGAGAGTGGTATGGATTGAGAATAAGCACAAAAATAAACATGAGCTGAACAGCGGTCTTTATCTTTGCCAACCAACTAACTGACAACGAAAATCCACGTTCTAATGAAACTTGCCTCAAAGCCATAATAAATAGATCTCGGCCTATTAAAATTATTACCCACATAAAGTAAATTTTATGAATCGCTAACAAGGCAATCAATACGGAATAGGTTAAGCATTTATCAGCGATGGGATCAAGCATTTTTCCAAGAGCTGTCTCTTGTCGATATTTACGGGCCAAATATCCATCAAAAAAATCCGTTAAACTAAATAAAAAAAATAAAACAGATAAACTTATATTTATTCCGATCGAGCCGAACGGCAATAAATAAACAATAAGAAACGGTAGCATAATTGGAGAAACAAGAAGACGAACAAGTGTTAATAATGTTGGAAGACTTAGTATTTTACTCATTGTTTTCTCTGGTAGCGGCGCAGGGACTCGAACCCCGGACCTACGGATTATGATTCCGCCGCTCTAACCAACTGAGCTACGCCGCCAATATGTCTATAGTATACAATCAAAATCGCAATTTTTGAACATTAAATGTATCAACCACAAAATTTAAAAGAGATCTTAAGAAAAAGAGACCTGTAATTAATGTGGCGCCAATACCTAGCATAAGAGTAATTGCAAACCCCTGGATTGGTCCTGTTCCCATCGAGTAAAGCACAAGCCCCACGATGAAAGTTGTGATATTAGCATCGAGAATAACGACTAAAACATCACTAAATCCAGCATTTATAGCCTTTTTGAGAGTGAGTCCCTTTTTCAACTCTTCCTTGATATTTTCAAAGATTAAAATTGAAGCATCGATAGCCATTCCCACCGTCAAAACCATACCTGCAATGCCTGGCAACGTTAATGTAGCCCCCAAATACCACAAACCAAATAATATTAAAATCAAATTAAATAGCAATGCAATAAATGCAAATAATCCCACAATTCCGTAATAAATTAAAGCAAATAATAACAAAGTTGCAAGACCAATTAATGCAGCCATTAAACCTTTGCTTATAGATTCTTCTCCCAAACCTGCCGCAATTTGTCGCTCTTCTTCAAATGTTACGGGTGCAACATATGCGCCTGATTTTAATAAAACAGCAAGTTCTTTCGCAACATCCAATGATGGCATTGGAGAAATTGAAGCAGATCCTCCCGCAATCGGTTCCTTAATCTGAGGAGAATCAATAACAACACCATCTAAAACAATTCCCAAATGTTTGCCCGGATTTTTTCTGGTCAAATCAAAGAAACGCTTACTACCCGTTGGATTAAACGCAATATCAACAGCCGGATCCATCCCTCGACGACCACCGATGCTTGCATCAGCTTTCTTCAAAAGCTTTCCCGTTAAATCGGTAAACCGATCTACTAAATAATATCTCTCCGGTCCATTCAGTTGTGGATTGAATCGGCCAGGAATAATTTCTTTATCATCAGGCAAATCACCATCATATTCATACAATAAATCTTCCTTTGATCCAGAAGACTTTTCAATTAACCTGAATTCTAATTTTGCAGATTTTCCTATTGCTGCTTTTGCCTCTTGTGTTCCCGTATCAGGAAGTTCAACAACAATATTTTTATCACCCTGCACCGCAATTGAACTTTCAGCAACACCAAATTTATCTACACGGGTCCGCAAAACTTCAATGTCTGTCTTAACAGCATCTTGTGCAATCTGACTTGCAACATTTTCTTTAAAGAATACTGTTACATTTGAACCATCGACATTGGCTTTAATTTGTGGATCTTCATCTCGAATTATTGAAGCGGCAGATTGAGCTGAATCTGAATTGTCAAACTTTAACAGTATTCTCTTGTTCTCTATTTCTTTTCCAGCAATCTTGATACGAGCCTTTTTAAGTCTTTCTGGCATACGTTGCATTTTTTCTAGCAACTCCGACTCTATAGCCTTATCGGTTTGTACTTCAAGGGTAATATAACTACCTCCAACAAGATCTATACCAAAACGTAATTTTTGACGTGGTGGAATAATAAAATAAAGAGCAATGCCCGCTAAAATAAGCCAAAAAATAAAGCTGGAACTCACAAAACGTCGTGCAAACGTATTCATACTTTTGTCCTTTTTGAATTTTCTAGGAAATTACTGGCATCACCTTATTTATTGGTGCCGAAGAGGGGACTCGAACCCCTACAGGATTTCTCCCACAGCCCCCTCAAGGCTGCGTGTCTACCAATTTCACCACTTCGGCATTTTCTGTGTACAGCAAATGTATCACATTTGCTGTCGCATAGCAAACTTTTTATTGCTATGCCACCACCCAGATGTTGTATCGTTAATTAATCAATCGCTGCCCGTTATCCAACTCCAGAAGCGGCTAAACCAGCCTCTTGGTTCTACCTTAGAAGATTTTTTAACATCCCGAATTTCTTGTTCAGAATCATGTTTTTTTTCAACAGGATCAGAAAGTCCTTCGAGCTGCATTTTCAAATCAATACCTGCCTCGCTCAATTCTTCAATAATTTCTTTAATTCTGCTTATCTGATTTTCCGCCGTTTCAACCATGTTATTAAAATAATGCGCAAAATCTTTTTGAATATATTCGCTAATTTTTCGAATATCTTTTAATAATGCATCCATGTTGTAGTAAAGCTCCTGAGCCCTCTGATCGCTTAATTCATGAGCTATTGCATCAAAATATTCCCACGCTTGATTTTCATAACTCCGGGCCTGGCTAATCTGCTTTAATAACAACGTCAGAGCATCATCTAATTTAATATCGAACTCATTAACAGCCGTTGCATCTTTATCCAATTGTTCAAGCATTTTTTGTTTATCAATCAAATTTTGTAAAATGTCACGTTCTTCAAAATCAAGAGATCCTTCTTTTTCCCGCTGATAATCAATTTTATCAATCAAGGTTTTTATTACCTCTTGTAACTCTCCTTGCTCTAAGCCGATTTCCCGATAAAATTTATCGAGTGTATTTTTTTCAAATTCATTTTGCTGAATGAAAAATTTCATAGGAGCATCTGCAATTTGATTCACAGCCAAACGAATTTTATTAAATTTATCTTTTGCTTTTTCCCACCAAATCCGCTTCAAAAGCCAATTTCCTGCTGGAACTTCGACATCAACCGTATCTATTCCCTTAATCTCTGCTGGCATCTGCAGATTTTCGGTAGCAGGTTCTTTCGATATTTGTGTTTTAACTTCTTCACCCTGGCCTTTTGCAGGCGTTTTTATTTCCTGTTCTTGGCTAGCGTCAGAGGCCTTTTTATCTTTACCAGTTTCTTCTTGTTGCAATTCAACTTCCGGCTCTTCCCCTTTTTCAGCAGATTCACCGTCAGAAGAACTTAATTCATTCACTGCTCCATCAGTATTACCAGATGCTTCCTCTTGTTGATGTACAGGCTCCTCAACCGTGTTATTTTGTATTGAAACTTCCTCAATAACAGAAGCATTCATACTGTTTTCATTTTCAACTGACCACAAAGAATTGCATCCACTTAAAAGCAATCCCATAAACAATAATATGGACTTTAACATGGTTCTCCTTTTACTCACTATTCGAATTACAACTATAACGTTTCTGCAAGCTCTTTCAATTCGCCTAATAAAGCATTTGATAATTCTTCAGCATCCGGAGAAGTGTAACTCCAGCGAACTCCTTGATCAACTTTAACTAAAACTGACCGATCACTCTTAATATCAATAATGTCGATTCTGACAACATTCATTAGTGGATGCACAAGCGACGGTGCTCGTACAACTCCTGCGCGCCCAAGAACACTATACGCAACATTGTTCTCGTCTAAAAAGCACATCATTACCTTTTTCTGCCACACCATGTTTCTATAACCCGTGTGATCTTTGTGAATTGATATTAAAATACTTTCCAATCCTTTTGGATAAACACAATTCAATGGAGTTGTATGAGGAAGCCCCTTTTCAGAAAACGTTGCAAGAATACCAACCGTTTTTCCCCCTTTTAATACTTTTATTAGATCTTCTGGAAGTTTAACGCCCACATGTTTTGCCATTATTTAATCCCTTACAAATTATGCCCTAATTTTTTTCCGCAAAAAACCTTGCAATAATTTCATGCTCAAGAACCAATCCCTTTGGAGTCAAACTCAGCATCCCATCAGTTTCAATCATGAAATTTTCCTGTTTCAACAATTCAATATTCTTATTGTAAAGCTCCTTCTCACCAGCCAAAAGATCGCTAAGCATCTCTGCCCGACTCAAGCCACGATTCATACGCAGCCCTAACATAATTTTTTCTAATCGCCTTTCTCGTTCAGATAATTTTTCTTCAAAGGCTATACAACTTTTTTTATTTTCAAGTGCTCCAAAATACTCCGTTAAACTCTGTATATTTTGCGAACGAATATCTCCATCAAAAGAACATGCACCAAGCCCAAATCCTTTATAAGACTTATAATCCCAATAAATCTTATTGTGTTCCGACTCAAATCCCTGTTTTGCAAAATTTGATACCTCATATTGATGAAAATCATTCCGAGCTAATATCTCAACTGCATGTTCATACATCAATGCAACGTCATCATCATTCGGCAGCGTAATTTTCTTTTTTTCGCACTCATAATACAACTTTGTTTTCTCGTGAAGCATCAAACAATAAATTGATATATGCTTTATAGGCCACCTGACAACCTCATTGAGCAAACTACCCCATTCGTGCTTATCTACTCCCGGCAACCCAACAATTAAATCAACCGAAATATTCTCAAAAATTGAAGATGCTTGATCCAATAAAAAATAAACATTATCATTATTTTGATGACGATTTAACTGACGCAAAACCTCAGAATTCAACGTTTGTACACCAATACTTAATCGATTTATCCCTATATTTTTCCACAACCTTAATTGTTCACTTCGTACGGTACCCGGATTAACTTCTATCGTAATTTCTTGTCTTTTATCAAAAAGGAATACGTCTTTTAGTTTAACAAACGTGTCAAGTAGCAACTGATCTGGCCAGGTGCTGGGAGTCCCTCCACCCAAAAAGACTGTCCTTAGAGGCCGCTTACAATTAGTCAATCGTCCAAACTGCTCAATCTCTTCAATCAATGCCTCCTGATATTGATTCATATAATCATTGTGATCAGCAAGTGCAATAAATGGGCAAAATGAACACCTGTATGGACAAAAAGGCCAATGGATGTAAAGACCTTCAAGATCATGCCATCGTTGAATCATCAAAAACTTTCTACGTATTTTACAAATAGCAAAAAAATGCACTTAGCCATGTTCATTAATAAACTAAATGCAAAACTCAAAAAAACTTCGAGAATCTCCAATTTAAAATACTGATATTAAAACAGCATTAAACCCGAAAAGTATTTATCGAAAAATAAAAATGGCCAAAACTGTTTCAAATAGAAACAATGTGTCGCCATTTTTTAACCGATATCAAAAACACCGGGCTCATCATCATGTCATATAAGAATATATCATTACCCTATTCATAGTCAAGAGATCAACGCCCCTCTGAAGGGCTATTTATTTTAATAAATCCGGTACTTTTTACCAAATTAATTGCGCGATTTAAATCCTGTTCAATTTTATCATTTAGAACTGACTCATCTGCATATTTTACAAATGCACCTCCTTCAAAAATTGCTTTTACACAAGAGGCAATATTAAAAGGAATTTTTTGACGATCAATCAAATAAATAATTTCCTGATCAGTTTTTCCTGCAAGATCAAGATTATACCGAGCACTAAGATAATGTCTCAAAATCAGGGTAAGTGAAAAGTAAAATTCCTTGGCTTCATCCCGACCAGACACTGTACTAATCTGCAAGCCGTTTAATTTCCGCAGCGCCCAAATCCAAGGCGCTTCCTTCTTTTTTTGTCTCATGTATACAAACAAAAAGAAACAAAAACATGCCAACACAACAAGCATGACAGCACAACCAAAAACAAGCCAGAAAGATCTTAATTGCCAAAACGGCTTATGCCACAGGTCATAGATATCGTAAAGTCCATCAGATGAATATGATGCATTCATAATTTACCTATCAATACATCATACGTCGACGGAAAAAATTAATTGTATCTGCTATCAATGATTTATGATCAGTTAACTCAAAAAAATCTATACCGTACTTCATAAATATCTTTCTTTTTTGAAGAACCCTGGCCTTAAGATATTCATCTAAACAATTTTTCCTTCTTTTTCTTGTATCCAGGCAAAGCTCTTCACCTGTTTCTATGTCTTTCACCGGCAAAAAGCCAACCGCGGGAATAGTTTGCTCATGTTGATCTAAAGAACTAACCGCTATTACATCATAATGCTTGGCAACAACCGATAATAATGCTCCATTACTAGAATCTATAAAATCAGATATCAGAAAAACTACAGAATCTCTTCGCTTCATTGCCGCAAGTTTTTTCAGAACAGCTTCCAATGATGTTTTTCTTTTTTTTGGTTTGTATAAAAATAATCGTTCTAAAATTTTATGTGCATGAAAACGACCTCTGCCAGGAGGTATAAAGAGTTCAACTTCGTCAGAAAAAAGAATAAGGCTCACATTATCTTTTCCATACTCTGCCACAAGTGCCAATACTGCGGCTATTTTCTGAAAGCGCTCCCACTTCTGCTCATATACCGAACTAAAAAAACTCGAAGCAGAAATATCAACTGCTATTATAATCGTTCTATCTCGCTCTTCAATGTATTGTTTTATTAATACTTTTCCGTAACGCGCAGAACTTTTCCAATCAACAAGTCGAACATCATCACCAATTTGATATTCACGTATTTGATCAAATTCAAAACCAGATCCTTTAATAGCCGATCTACTATCACCGACCATTGACCCACTCAGCAATCTTTTTGTATAAATCTCAAGATGCCGGATCTTTTTAAGAATATCATCTGCTTCATACTTCAACCTTAAAACAACCCCTCATTCTTCAAAACATCTGGAATTGTGATAGTCCCATCGGGTTGTTGATTCAATTCCATAAGTGCAACCATTAATCTAGGCAAAGCAAGGCATGATCCATTAAGAGTGTGAACCCACGTTGTTTTTTTATCTCCAGCCTTTTTATAACGGATCGCACCGCGTCTCGCTTGAAAGCTTGTACAATTACTTATCGAAGAAACCTCATAATAGCCACCTTGTCCAGGCAACCATAATTCAATATCGTAAGTCTTAGTTGAAGCAAAAGAACAATCCTGAGCAGCAAGCAAAACAACACGATAAGGAATTTCTAATTTCTGCAGCAGAGATTCCGCACAATCGAGCATTCGTTTTTGTTCTTCTTCTGATTTTTCAGGCTCACAGATACTAAAAAGCTCACACTTTTCAAATTGATGAATTCTAATCAAACCTCTTTCCGCTGAGCCATATCCACCAGCTTCACGCCTAAAACAACTCGTCCATGATGTCATTCTTCGAGGCAATTCACTCTCATCAAAAATATTATCACGATACATATTGGCCAAGTCAACCTCAGCGGTTGGTGTTAAAAAAAGATCTTCATCGACAATACCATAAACCTGATCTTTAAATTTTGGAAAATTCCCTGCAACCATTAATGATTGAGCATTTACCAAGTATGGTGGTAGAATAACTTCATACCCATGTTTTATATTGTGCTTCAGCATGAACATAGTCAATGCATACATCAACTTAACAGCTTCACCTTTATACAATACAAATTGACTTCCGGAAATTTTTGCGGCTGTTTCTAAATCAAACCAATCATTTTCAACACCGAGGTCAACATGATTTTTTATGTCAAAATCAAATATTGGCTTTTCACCAACAACTTTAACAACACGGTTATTCTCTTTATTTCCTTCTGGAACTTCATTTTCAGGAACATTTGGGACCGATAAATAAAGTTCTTCAAATCTATTTTTTAATGTTGAAAGCTCATTCTCTTTGTCCTTCAACTTTTTGCCAAGTAAAATTGACTGCTCTCTTATCTCTTTAGTAACACCTGTTTTTGCTTGACGAGCAAGATCATTTTTCTCTTTTCGAATATCTTCTACTTCGGAATTAATTTTTCGAACATGTTTATCAAGCTCAATTAATTCATTTACAGGAAATGAAGGATCTTTTTTAGTAATCAAAACCTTGACTTCTTTAGGATCCTCTCGCAACATGCGCAAATCAATCATATTAATTCCAGTATGTTTTAAACAAATAAAAGATAGTAACAATAATTCTTGTATAGAATACCCAAAAAATTTGTTCTTGAAAAGATCAAAAAAAAATGGCCGCATTGCGGCCATGAAAGGAAAAAATGCTTTTTTGGAGCAGCAAGTATAGTTAAATAAGTCTTACTTCCTTTCGCAGATTTTTTCCAGCTTTAAAGCGTGGAACATTAACTGCAGGGTGCTCCATACGTTCTTTAGTTGCAGGATTGATTCCAATACGAGCCTGTCTGGTTGATACCCAGAAGCTACCAAATCCTGTAATTGTTACCTTATTACCCTTTTTGAGAGTTCTTCCAATGATACGTGTTAATGCATCGAGAACACGGGTGACATCCTTTTTACTAAAGGTTGTCTCTTCACTTAAGCTATTTATCAACTCACTCTTGTTCATAAATACTCCTTGTAGTTGATATGGTTAAACACTGCTACTTCACAACATCACTCTGCCTAACATTTTTAGTGTATCTGTAAACATATACTAATTTTATTTATATCTTTGTCAACTTAAAACCATGATT
>Ga0180434_10002670_pt1 | contig 23440 bp, 17 predicted proteins | sample SS_ome_7_FD_132453 | JGI IMG/M metagenome (GOLD analysis project Ga0180434, IMG submission 132453) | Hypersaline lake sediment archaeal communities from the Salton Sea, California, USA - SS_1_D_2 metaG | ecosystem: Environmental > Aquatic > Non-marine Saline and Alkaline > Hypersaline >... | reverse complement strand
GGCGCCTCTGGGATACGATCATCGTCCTCGCGTGCAGCGCGACCGCGTACTCCGGCCACGAAGGCACCACCGCCAACAGCCTGAGCTCGGACAACCAGGTCGCCGTCGATTACGTCGCGCAGGGCGCTGCGCTCAACAGCGGCATGACGTTCGACAAGATCCGGCGCGCCGCCGGAATCCTGAATTACTACGACGTGCCCGAGGAAGATCGCGTCCTCGCCTACACCGCGAAGCAGCTCGAAGACCTCATGGGCGAGCCCGAGGCGACGAGCCGCGAATACAACTCGGCCATCATGGCGCTCTACGACGGGAAGATCTCGCACTTCCTTGGCTTCGACCACGTGCGTCTGTCCAAGGACATCATGACGCTCAACTCGACCACGGACGTGCGGACCTGTCTCGCCTTCCACAAGATGGGCGTGAAGATGGGTATCCCCAAGGAGCCCAAGCGCGAGATCGGCAAGGATCCCAGCAAGCGCTTCAACTGGCGCGTCTACTTCTCCGGCTCGGCCGGGGCGGTGCGCATGCAGGAGACCCACGTGGTCGAGATCTTCTGCGACGAGAGCCCGTAACCCGAAGCACGGCGCTCGTCGCCGTGCTTTTCTTCACCTTCAACCTCCAGCCTGGAGATCTCATCATGGCCGTTGAAAACGTCGTGGGCACGCAAATGACGAAGCTCACGTCAACCCCGCTCCAGAAGGTCGATTCGTCGCACTTGAACGGTCGCGTGCTCGTCGCCACCGACGATTTCGTGATGGCCGCAAGTGCGTCGGCCACGTCCACGTACCACTGTGCGCAGCTTCCCCGCGAGGCCGTGCTCCTGGAGGCGTGGCTCTACGTCGAGACCGGGGCCGCCGATCCCGACGACATGGACTTCGGCGAGCTCAGCCCCCACACCGCAGGCGCCGACGCGGCGCTCGGTACAGGCATCGACTCGGCTGCCGCCGCTGGCTGGCTCGATCTGCTCAACAACATCGGCGCCGATGACTACGGCGACGAGCTTTGGGACTTGCTCGGCTACAGCTCGCGCGACGATGCCCCGGCCCTCATCAATCTCGGTATCTCGCTCGATGCGGCCAACGAGGCGACCGCCACCGACTGCGCCGTCCGGATCTACTACACGGTCGGCTAAACCTGTCCAATCCTCATGGAGCTCAGCGGCGCATCCTTACCCGCCGCTGAGCTCTTCTTCTCTCACCCCACACTACGAGCATCACCATGACGTTCAAAGAGCTCTTCAAGACATGCCTGCACCTGGCGCGCTCAGGCTTCGGTCTCATCCCCTGGATGTACCAGACGACCACGACCGTGGCCGCCGACGCGCTGGTGATTCCCGTCACCTACGGGATCGTCGCCAAGACGACCGGAGCCGATGCGGAAGCGCTCACCCTCGCCAACGGCAAGCCGGGTCAGGAGATTCTTCTCTATCTCGCGACCGACGGCGGCGGCGACGGCACGCTTACGCCCGCGACCGCGAGCGGGTGGGCGACGATCGTATTCGCCGATGCTGGCGACGCCGCGCTGCTGCGCTTCGTCAACAGCACGACCGGCTGGATCATCGTCAATCTCTCCGGCAAGGCCGGTCCCCCCGTTCACACCTGATCTACTACACGGGGTACTTCTGTGCTGGGCGGCTTCCGTCGTCAGCCGATACGGCGGCTGCTCATGCAGCCGCCGTATTTACTTCGGAGCCTCGATCATGGCATCGCAACCCATCACCAGCGAGCTGGACATCTTCAATGCCGCGCTCACCCTCATCGGCCAGCCCACGCTCACCAGCCCGAGCGAGGAGTCGGCGAGCGGGCGCCGTTGCCGGTCGCAGTACGCGGGCGTGCGCGACGCCATCCTCCAGGAGCACACCTGGAACTGCGCGATTCAGCGCGTGAGCCTCACGCTGCTTACCGACACGCCTGCGTGGGGATACAGCTACCAGTTCCAGCTCCCCACCGACTGGCTGCGCCCGGAGCGCAGCGAGGACCGCGACGACGACTTCAAGATCGAAGGCCGAAAGCTGCTCGCCAACTCCAGCACCTTCAACATCACCTACGTGTGCCGCCTCACCAACGTGGCCGACATGGACGAGTGGCTGAAACAGGCGATCAAGTACCGGCTTGCCGCCGAGATCTGCAACGCGCTGTCCGGCAATCCCAAGCTCGCCGAGTCGCTCATGCTGCTCTACCAGGAGACCGTGGACAAGGCCAAGCTGGTGGACGCCGCATCGGCGCCGCTCACGACCATGACTTCCACCCGCTGGGTCGAGGCGCGCGACACCGGCATCATCGCAGCGCTCGATCGACCGCTGCCCAGCGACGGGAACGCCTGACATGCCCCGAGAGCGCGGTAGTCTCGTTCAAGCCACCTTCACCGCCGGGGAAATGAGCCCCGAGCTCATCGCCCGCGCCGAGCTGGCCAAGTACCAGAACGGCGCCCAGGCGCTGGAGAACTGCATCGTGCTCAAGACCGGCGCCGCCCGGCGCCGCTCCGGCACCGTCTACGTCGCCCCCGTCAAGGACCGCACCGCCGTAACGATCCTCCAGGACTTCCAATACAGCGTCGATCAAACCTACGCGCTGGAGTTCGGCGATCAATACATACGCTTCTTCCGCGACCACGGCCAGCTTGAGGAGATCGCGGGCACGCCCACGGAGATCTCCTCGCCCTACAGCACGGCAGACCTGCGCGAGCTGCGCTTCGTGCAGAGCGCCGACGTGCTCTTCATCACGCACCCGGACTATGCGCCGCGCCAGCTCGCCCGCACGTCCGGCGACGACACCCAGCCCGCGACGTGGCAGCTCACGGAGTTCACGCACCGCGACGGCCCCTACCTCGACATCAATGACACGACGACCACGCTCACCCCGGCCGCCGTCACCGGCAACACGACGATCGCGGCGAGCGCTGATGTCTTCGTCTCCACCGACGTGGGGCGCTACATCCGGCTCAGCAACCCGGCGGCGAATGAGGATTGGGGATACGCCACCATCACCGCCGTGACCGACGCGCAGAACGTGGACGTAACCGTGGTCAAAGACTTCGCCCAGGCGGGCGTCGCCACGGAGCTCTGGCGGCTCGGCGCCTGGAGCGAGACGACCGGCTACCCGTGGTGCGCGACGTTCTACCAGGAGCGCATGTGGTTCGGCGCGACCAACGCGCAGCCTCAGACGCTCTGGTCCTCGCGCAGCAGCATCCTCAACGGCTTCGGCCCGAGCAAGCTCGCTGACGGCAGCGTGCGCGATACAGACGCCATCACCCGCACCGTCTCGTCCCGTCAGGTCAACGCGATCCGAGATCTCGGCGACGACACCCAGGGGCTCCTCCTCTTCACGGCGGGCGGCAGCTTCACGGCGCGGCCCGGCGTCTCCGGAGAGGCCATGACGCCTACGAATTGCAACATCGTGCCCCAGACGAACTTCAGCGTGCACTCGACCGTGCCCCCGCAACAGGTCGGCGATAACTTCCTCGCATTCAGCCGAACGGGAGACCGGCTCCGCGAGCTGCGCTTTTCACTGGAGCAGGACAAGATGGTGGCGCCGAACATGAGCGCCCTATCCGATCACATTCTGCTCGGCGGGATCGTGGACGCCGCCGCCCAGGCCGAGCCTGAGAATATCGTCTGGGCCGTGCGCGCCGACGGCGAGCTCGCCGGCTTCACCTACGAGCGCGAACATGACGTGCTGGGATGGCACCGCCACCGGCTCGGCGGCTCGCACGTGGACGACGCCGACTTCGCGAAGGTGGAGTCGATCGCCGTCATCCGGGAGAACGATCGCGATGAGATCTGGCTGATCGTCCAGCGCATCATCAATGGCGAGACGCGGCGGCACGTGGAATACATGAAGCCGCTCTTCACGCGGGCGATCGACCAGGAGGACGCCTTCTTCGTCGATTGCGGCCTGACGTACGACGGCGCCCCGGCCACGGCGATCTCCGGCCTGGACCACCTGGAAGCCGCCTCCGTAGACATCCTTGCCGACGGCGGGCAAGTGGCCCAACAGCAGGTCATCGACGGCGCGATCACGCTCCCGGTGGCGGCCAGCGTCGTGCACGTGGGCTTGCCCTACGCGGCCGAAGTGGAACCGAACCCGCGCGTGCTCGGCTCGGCGGCCGGTGATTCACGTCCGAACCTGCACCGCGTCTACAAGGTCTACCTCTACTTCGACCGCACACTCGGCGGCTCGATCGAGTGGCAGGACACGGACGTGCAGGAGCTCGCCTTCCACCAAGCGGGCGATGCGATGGGCAGCGCGCCGGCCCTCTTCACGGGGCGCTACGATCTCAGCTACACCATGCCCACGTCGCCGGAGGCCCGGCTCACGATCCGCCACGAAGGCCCGCTTCCGTTCACCCTCTTGTCCGTCATGTCCGACATCGAGGTCTCCAGTGTTTGACGTGATTCAATTCTCGCCCGCGCACGCGAAGGAGCTGCTCTCCAGGCTCCACGCAAGCCAACGCGCCGATGCCGATGCGCTCGCTGAGTTCGGCGCCGATGAGTGGGGCTTCATCCAAAAGCTCCGCACCGCCTGGACCTTGCGCGACGCGGCGCAAGACGTGGTGGCGTGCGCGGGCGTTCTCAAGATCTGGGAGGGCCGCGCCGTCGCGTGGGCAATGTTCGACCATGAGCTCGGCGGCACGGGCATGCTCCGCGTAACGCGCGAGATCCGGAAGAAGCTCGACGAGCTCGACTTCCGCCGCATCGAGGCGACGGCGATCACCAGCTTCCCCCCGGCGGCGCGCTTCCTCGAAATGCTCGGCTTCCACGCCGAAGGGGTGATGCTCAAGTACGGCAGCGACGGCAGCGATCATATTCTCTTCGCAAGGGTGAAATGATGGACCCCGGAACACTCCTCATCGCGGGCGCCGTGACCAGCGCCGCCAGCTCGGCCGTCGGCGGCATCATGCAGTACCAGCAGGGGCAGTACGCCCAACAGGTCGCGATGACGCAGAGCCAGTACCAGCAGACCGTCTCACGGCAGAATCAGGAGTTCTACACCGCGCTCGGCGAGCACAACGCACAGCAGGCGACCGCCGACGCGGAGATCGAGGAAGCCTCGCTCCGGCGCGAGAACGCCCGGCGACTGGCCGCGATGCGCGCCGCCCTCGCCGCCCAGGGCACGACCCTGGAAGGATCCCCGATCGAGTTCCTCGCCGATCAGGCGTGGGAGGCCGAAGAGGCGGCGCTGCTCGTCCGGCGCCGGGGGGAGGTCGAGACCCAGCGCGCCCGCCTGGAGACGCAGACCCTTGTGCGCAACGAACAGCTCGACGAAATGAGCTTCAAGTTCGGCGGCGAGGTCGCGAGCGCCCGGGCGCAGCAGCAGGCGACGGCCGGGCTCATCGGCGGCGGCTTCGGCGCGGCGAGCTCGCTGCTCGGCGGCTACACGCGCTACAAGCTCTACAACAGCTAAGAGGACACCACCGTGAGCAGCTTCCAGTCAGGCATGCGAATCCCGAGCTCACAGCTCAACCAGCCCCGGCTCGGCAACGTGCCGACGCGCACGCCCAGCCTTGGCGCGTCGCCCATCGGCGCGGCGATCGCCGCCGGAGGCCGACAGCTCGGCGACGTGCTCACCGATTTCGGCGTCGCCCAGGCCAAGCTCCAGCAGGCCCAGGCGATCAATGACTGGAATCAGCACATCCTCACGGAGATCGGCGCCGCTGAGCTCCGCGCCCGCGAAGCGGATCCGGCGCAGACGATGGAGATCTTCGACGATGCGCGCAACACGCTCGGCGAGGAGACGGGCACGATCACCAACGAGTACGTGCGCACCGCAGTGCGGACGCGGCTCGACGATTTCAGCATGCGCACCCGCCTGGACTTGCAGCGCTTCAACGTCTCGCGCATGAATCAGAAGTTTCGCGCCGATGATGCCGAGCTCTGGGAGACTCGGCTCCAGGAGATCGCCAACGCACGCGGCGCCGTGAGGCTCCAGACCGTGCTCGATGAGCAGATGGCCAACTCGCGCGAGGGCTTGCACACCGCCTACACCACAGAGCAGCTCAAGATCCTGGAGCAGAACTACGGGCTCCAGGCGACGCGCGAGCACTTCCACGCGCTGCTCCGCAACGATCCCAAGGGCGCAATGGAGTTCCTCGATGATCCGCTGGCAACGCGCTTCATCGACGGGAACGAGCGCGATCGCAAGCGAGAGCTGGCCCGCCGCCGCCTGGAGAAGCAGCAGGACGAGGCGCTCATCCGGTCCTTCAACCGGATCCGTACCGACATCGAGGCGATGCAGCTCAGCCCGTCCACGGAGTACCCGGCCGAGGAGCTGGAGCGCATCGTCGCCGTCGGGATCGAGGAGCTCCAGGCCAACCCGGCCTACGACCGCCCCGGCGGCCCGCTTGCCCCGACACCGCGCAGCATCGCCCGAGAAGCCCAGGTCCGAGAATGGCTGCGCGAGGGCGACAAGCCCGAGGCGCTCGCCGAGCTTTCGCGCTTCGAGGAAGAGGCCGTGCAGGATCTTCGCACCCTCACGGGCGAAGACTTCCTCGCATTCTCCGAAGCGCCTCAGCTCGCGATTGAACGCTATGCGGCGCTCATCGAGGGCTTGACGCCCGACATGCTCAACGAGGCCCAGGCCGCCGTGATGCTCCTGGACTACAAGCAGCGCATCGCCAGGGAATGGGGCGAAGTGCTCGGCGCCACCGACCCGGTGGCGGCCGAAGGTTACTTCACCAGCCGGTCGAGCCTCGCCGCGAAGTACCTCACCGGCGACGAGATCCGCATGAAGCGGGAACACTGGCAGCAGAAGGCCGACGAGGACATCGCGGGCATCACCGACGTGGCCTTCCTGGAGACCCGGCAGGCGCTTCGGGATCTCTTCACGCAGTACCAAGGCAAGCCGCCCCAGGCCGCCGTGGAGGAGCTCGTCGGCACACGGGCGCGCCAGCTGCAAATCTCGCCGGGGCTCTTCGTGCGCGGAGAGACCGGCGAACCTCGCACGGCGACCGAAGCCGAGATCAGAATGCTGCTCCTGGAGAAGCCGCTCCAGGCGGCGGCCGCGACGGGAGACCGCGAGAAGTGGCTCGCGCTCTCCAGGGCGATCCAGGTCGGCGGCGACGAACGCGCGACGCTGCTCGTCGAGCAGAGCCGCACCGCGCTGCTCCGCGAGGAGGCAGTGATGCGCGAGGCCCGCGACGGCGCCAACCGGCTGCGCTCGTGGCTGCTCCACGGCGCGGTCGATGCCCATACGCTGCCCACCGACGACCGATCATGGAACGAGTTTCTCCAGTGGGCGGGCAGCGAAGGCGTGCCCCGCGACGAGCTCATCACGCGCCAGCTCGTCGCCGGAATCCCGCTCCGCGATGCGCAGATCAAAGACATCAATCGCGACTTCGCCGAGCAGACCCGCAACGTCGCCCAGGGCGTGCGCACCCTGGAGCTTATCAACGAGCACGGCGGCAGCGTGATGGCCCGCAACATCGCGAGGGGCGCCGACAAGACCGGCCGCGCGGCGATCGCCTTCGACATCACGCACCGCATGGTCCCCGGCACGCCCGAGTACGACGCGGCCATCAACACGATGCAGCAGGCAACTGAGGTTCAGCTCGAATGGGCAACCGAGCAGTTCTACGGCAACGGGCTGGCCCCGACTTCGAGCAAATACAAGCCGCCGCTCAGCGTCGAGACGCTGCTCGCCAACGCGAACTACCAGCCCGACACCCTCCGGCTGTCCGTGAAGGAGGACTTCGGCTCGGCCTATATGTTCGGACTGCTCCGCACGCTCCCCGACAACCCGGACGCGACGACGGCGCTCAACGGCGGCGTGTCCTTCGCGAAACAGTGGATCAAAGACCACTACCTCCGCGTCACCGTCAAGCAGTACGACGGCGACGAATCCGTCGAGCTCGCGCCGTTCAATTTCCGCTTCGACGCCGAGCAGACCCCGCGCGAGCGGGCGGCCGGGCAAGCCTCGCTCACCGCCGCATACGAGTCGGCGCTGCACGATGCGGCTTTGCAGTTCTCCGAGAAGTCAGGAACCTGGACGCGGCGAGATCTCGCCAAGATCCAAGTGCACCGGAGCCGCCGCATGGGCGCGAACGTCATCACCCCGATCGTCACCCACCGCATCGACCAGGACAGCACGGCCCAGGTCGGCGAGCTCGCGGGCGTCCTGGAGTTCGACCCGCGCACGAAGCTCTACCAGATCTATCTCCCCGATTCTCCGGGCTTCGCCGTGCACGAAGCCATTCTCAACGGCTCGATGACCGAAGACGACTTCCGCTTCAATGCGGCCTTCGACTACGCCAACTTCCAGGAGACCGGCGTGCACTCCCTGGAAGAGTACGATCTGCGCTACGCGCCGTATCCCAACGCGAGCATGACGGCCAAGATGAAGGCACGCGCAGAAATGGAGTTCATCGCGCGATTCGACGTGATGCCGGACAAGAAGAACCCGCAGCACCAGGAGTTCCTCTGGCAGCACGTGGAACGGCAAGCGCTGATCGAGCACGGCTGGCCTTCCGTCTACATGGACAAGAACGCGAAGACGAAGCTCATGCGGGAGCAGAGCCCATGACGCGAGCCGACAGTACGCTCCTCCGAGATCTCATGGCGCAGGATAGCGAAGCGCTCGACAGCCGCCCCGGTCTTTCCCTGCGCAGCACGACGACGGTACAGACGCGCCCGGAAGGCTCGCTCTTGGCCCAGCTCTTCGAGGCCGACCGAACCCAGGCGCTCGGTGCCGAAGCTGCACGGCGCAGCGGCAACACGATCTACGATCCGCGCATCTACGATCTTCCGGATCTCACGGACCCGACCGCCGAACGCTTGAGCTCCATCCCCGTGGTCGGCCAGGTCTACCACGCGGCCGCGGGCTTCGGCGAAGGCTCGATCATCATCCCCTACGAGAACATCGCCAACGGCATGGCCGCGATCTTCGACTACGCGGGCCGGGAGGATCTGGCCGAGGACTACCGCGTCGCCGGAGAGACCGTGCGCCGCCAGTTCGAGCACGAATCCGGCGGCTACTACGTGCGCAAGGGCGGGCCGTCAGTCTGGACCGGGCGCGTGGCCGGTCAGATCGTGCCCTCGATGGCAGGCGTCGGCGGTACCGCGACGAGCGGCGGCCGGGCGGCGATCGCGCTCTACTACGGCTTCCAGGCGTTTGGCGGCGGCGCGGATGAGTACCGCACGATCATGGAAGCCCAGGGCTTCACGCCGGACGCGGCCGAGGCGGTCGAGATCGGGCTCGGCCACGCGGCGGCCGAGTTCGTGGCCGAGTATCTCGGCCTGGAGTATCTGGGCGGCAGGGTGGCCCCCGCGCTGAAGAAGTCGCTCGGCGAGGCTTTCCTGCGCGGCAACCGTGGGGCGATGGTGACGGCCGCCGGACAGATCTTCACGGGCACGGGCGTGGAGGCGCTGGAGGAGGGCATCACGCAGGTCATCCAGAACGCGATCGCCAAGCAGGGCTTCTTCAGCACCGAGTCGATCGACCCGAAGCGGCCGCTCTTCTCCGGCGTCGGCGAAGCGGCGGGCGGCGGCGCGGTCGGCGGGCTGCTGCTGCTCGGCCCCGTGATGATCTCCCCCCGCACCCGCCGGAGCCGGATCACCGGCCGCCTGGAGCTCGTCTACGACCACCGCATGACGACGTGGGATGCTGAGATCGCCAGGAATGCCCTGAGAGCCGCCCGAGGCGCCGAGGTCCAGACCTACGGCCCTCCGGCGCCAACGCCCACCCAGGCGGCCCAGGCGACGGCTGAGCCTGGAATCGAGCCGGAGGCGGCCGCAACGGAAGAGACTGCCCGACCGAAGCCCGAACACGTATGGGAAATGACCTACGACGAGCTCCGGAGCACGCTCAACCCGACCACGGCCGAGGATCTCCAGGAAGCCCGGCCGATTCTGGCCGAGATCTTCGCCGACCGTCTCGCCGACGAGGAGGAGCGGGCGGCCGATCCATGGGGCATCATCCGAGCCGTGGAGCGCGGCGACGAAATGCCCCGCGTCCCGGTGGCCGATCTGAGCATTCGCCACCGACAGGCGATCAGAGAAGCGATGCAGCGCGGCGAAGAAGTTCCCGCACACGTGCTCGCTGAGTACCCTGATCTCCAGCCATCGGGTCCGACCTGGAGCCTGCCCGACGAGCTGGATCTGATGACGGCGGCCGAGATCACCGAATCCATCGGCGAGCTACAATGGATCCTCACGAACCGGCTCGACCCGGAGACGCGCGAGCCGCTCAGCGACGCGCAGGTCGAGACCGGCGAGGCCATCCTCCGGACCCTGATCGACATCGAGGGACAGCGCCATGCCGAAGAAGACGAGCAACGTGCCTACGAGGGGGAGCTGGAATCCGCACAGCACGAAGCCCTCGCCCAGCTCGAAGAAGAAGCCGTCCAGGCCCCAGAGCCGCCAGGAGCGGTGGAACGCGCTGCGCAGCCGCCCGACCGTGGGGAGCCGACAGGTCGCCAACCGGGAACACTCCCCGAGCCCATCACCCTTGAGCCCGTCAACTGGACAGCCCAAGAGGGGCTCGTCCAATCCTGGATCGACTACACCGGAGGCGATCTCCTAGAGTCGGCCAACGAGCGCATCGCGCTGGAGAACGACACCGCATCGGGCACCCGGCCGGGCGTCGGCGACACGGAAGGCTTCGCCGTCCACCCCGACGCCCTGACGCGGTTCACTCCGGCCGAGCAGATGCGGATTCGCAGCGTCATCCAGGTCACGGAAGACGACAGCTACGCGCGCGAGATGGTCGGCGACGCGATGATCGACGCGATCCTGGAGGAAGCGGCGGGCGGCGAGCGCGCCAAGCACCGTAACGCGCGGCAGCGCATCCTCGATCAGCCCGAGCTCGCCGAGCCGGAGCAGTACCTCGCCGCATTTCTCATCGAGGCGCGTCTCACGGCCGAGGAGGATCACGTGACGGCCGACATGAGCCGCGAGGAATCGGCCCGCGCGCGTCGGCAGTATTCCACGCGCGAGCGCGAGTGGTACGACCCCTCCGAGCTCCCCGTCGGCGCCACCTTCCAGGTCGAAGGCATCGAGTTCGAGATTGTGCCCAACGAGTACGGCGAGCTCATGCTCACAAGCTGGGAAGGTCTCAACGCGAACATCATCGCCGAGTCGATCGCGAGGATCCCCATCGACCGGGGCACGCTCCAGCTCACCGAGATCTCGCGCGAGGCGCTGGCCGAGGAGACGGCGCGGGACGATGCGGAAGCCGGGCGGGCCGAGGCGGCGATCGACGAGATGCGCGCCGAGGAGCCGACGCGCACCGTCACCGTCACCCAGCCGGGGTTGATCGGCGAGGAGTTCGGCGGCCCCGTCACCGGCGCGCAGGAGACGCTCATCACGGAACCGGAGCCGTCGCCGGTAGATCGCGCCGACCGCGAGCGGCGCGCCCAGGTCCAGGCGGCGCTCGATGCCGACGAATCCGGAGATCTACTCGATTGGATCGAAACCAAGGCCGACCAGTACGCCGCCGACGCGGCGGCCCGGCTGCGCAAGGGACCGCCGCGCGGCCTGCACGCCACCGTGCTGGGCGAGTCGATCGTGATCCCGATGATCGCCGACGCGACGATCTATCTCACCGCGAAGGCGATGAAGTACGGCGTGCGCGGCGCACGGGGGATCCGCAACATGGTGCGCGCGTGGCTGGAGCGCCGCCCGCACCTACGCAAGTACGAGAAGCGGATCGCACGCAACGTCCAGAAGCTCATCACCGCATCGGTCGATCCGGAGACAGGAAAGATCGACCCGGCCCGGTTCGAGCTCGCTGCGACCGACCTGCGCAACAGCGTCGAGCGCCGCGTCGCCTACGCGAAGCGGCAGACGGCCAAGGGCAGGATCCGCGAAGCGCTGCGCGGGCCGAAGCAGCCGAAGACCATCACGGAGAGCGAGGCGCTGCACCTGAGCCTCGCCGCCCAGCGTCGCGCGGCCCACGCGGCCGACCGCGCGCGGGGCGACCTTGCCCGCACCCAGCTCATCGAGCTGCGCCGAGATCTCCAGCGTCAGCACCGCGACGACAAGGCCGGGCGCCAGCTCATCCGGAAGCAGCTCACCCAGATCGTGCGCGAGCTGCTCCCCGTCAGCCAGCGCGGCAAGCTCCTGACGAACATCCGGGATGCCGAGACGCCGGGCCGTCTCGCGAAGTCGATCAGAAAGGTGCATGAGGTACTCCAGGCATACGAGCACAACGTCGCCGTGAAGCGCCTCGATCGCGTGCTCCGCGCGGCGGGCAAGGCCAAGCTCCGGCCCGAGTATCAGGCGATGATCGACGAGCTCACGGGCGACGTCATGCGCAAGGCGCTGAGCGGCAAGCGCCGCGACGCCCTCCAGGCGATCGCCGACTTCCTCGTCGAGAACCCCGACAGCGTGATCCCCATCGCCCTGCGCCGCGAGCTTGCCCGGCTGAGCCTCAAGCCGATCGCCGAGCTCACGACGGAAGAGGCCGAGCAGATGGCCGATATGGTCGAGCACTTCCTCGCGCTCAATCACATGGTCAACCGCGTGATTAGGGGCGCCGAGCGGCGCCAGCTCGACCAGCTCGCGGCGACGGCCGCCGCCGAAGTGCTGGAGACGCGCGGCGGGGTGCGCCCGATCGACATCACGGGCACCATCCAGCGCGTAACGCGCCTCAGCCCGCTGGCGATCCCCCTGAGCCGCACCGCCGAGCTCAAGCCCGACACCTTCGCCGACTTCCTGAGCGGAGGGGACGACACGCTCCTGCATCAGATCTTCTACGGAGATCTCAACCAGGGGCACCGCTCCCGCCTCGGCCGCTACCACCACGCGATCGACGTGCTGCACGCGGCCGTCCAGGAGGCAGGCTTTGTGCTCGGCAGCCGAACCCTCGCGCGCATGAGCCGGACGCTCGCCGGGCAACACAACCGCTTCCAGGCGATCTATCACAAGTTCTTCAACCGCTCCGGCCCGGCCGTCCAGCGCGGCATGACCCGCGCCGAGACGCGCACGATCGAGCTCAGCGGCGAGCGAACGCTGCGCGTCACGTCCGACGAGCTCATGGGCATCGTGGCAACGCTGCGAGATTCGCGCACCCGAGATCTCATCGAGTTCGAGGGGACGCACATTCGACTGCCCGGCTGGGCAACGGGCGTGACGATCGAGCTCACGCACTCCGACATCGAGACGATCATGGACCAGCTCACCGACCAGGAGCACGTGATCGTCACCCGCCTGATGGAATACAACAACACGATCCACAAGCGGGCGATCGCCCAATGGGCAGCCCACCAGCTCGGCTACGACATCACCTTCCCCGAGAACCACTGGCCCCGCCATCGCGTGCGCACGCGCGAGCCGAAGGCGGGCATCGACTCCGGCAACTACGTCGGCCGGGCCGTCCGCGAGCTCAACATCGCCCATGAGCGCACGGAGGAGCGGAAGCTCGCCATCGAGATCCAGGGGATCTTCGCCGAGTTCAACAACCTGTCATGGTACGTCGCATCCCTCAGCGAGCTGGAGCCCGCGATGACCACGGCCCAGCGCGCACTCGCGCACCCCCACCTTCGCGCTGCGCTGAGCAACACCTACGGCGGCGCCGCGATCCGCTACTTCGAGGCGCACCTCAACGAGATGGCCCGCGAGTCGCTGGGCGGCCAGATCCGGCAGGGTCCGTTTTCCAGCGTCATCAATCCGCTGCTCGATCGAGTGGCCCCCGCCTTTCTCGGACTCAACCCGCGCGTTGCGCTCTACCAAGTCGGCTCGCTCATCGCGGCTCGCAGCGAGATTTCCGAGCCGTACCTCATCCGGGCGCTCTTGACCAGCGCGCTGAGCCCCGGCGTGACCCAGCGCATGCGCACCTACAGCCCGATGGTCCGCGATCGCCTGGAGCAGTCGGCAATCAGGCTGATGAGCGAGACGCTCGGCAAGTCGCCGAAGTTCCTGGGCTTCCGGCCCAGCGGTGAGTGGATGATGGCCATGATCCGCGCGATGGATACCGTCGCCATCCGGGTCATTTGGAGGGCAGCCGAGCTCAAGATCAGCCACGACCACGGCGCGGCGCTCCAGGGCGATGCCTACTACGCGGCCGTCGCCGCACTCGCCGAGAAGACGATCAATCGCACCCAGCCCGTCTTCGACACGATCAACCTCGCGGGGATGGCCATCGAGGCGCGCGGGAGCGCGGGCGTGCGTGGCCTGACGCTCCTCCACGCCCCGCGCAACGCGAACGTCAACAACGCCTACCGGGCGGCCATGAACATGCGACGCGATCCGAGCCCCCGCAACGTCGCACTCCAATCCTGGAACATCGCGGCGACGATGATCGGCACGTCGATGTTCATCACCGCCGCCTACGAGCTCTTCGGCGCGCTGCTCGGCAAGGACTACGACGACGAATGGTACGAGCGCTGGTCGAAGCGCATGATCGACGCGACGGCGGGCAACCTCTATCTCGGCGACGTGGCATCCTGGATCGCCCAGAAGGCCACCGGCCTGGAGCAGCACAGCTACGGCCTGGAGCTCTCCCCCGCGACCGGGCTCGTCGAAGAGCTCATGCAGTCGAGCTTCAAGCTGCGCGACGCGATCACCGCCGACTCCTGGAGCACCACGGCGTTCTGGGATGCGATGCTCGATCTTGCCGAGGCGATCGGCCAATACAAGGGCGTGGGCTTCGTCCCCGCCGTGCGCATGGCCCGCGAGCTGGTGAAGAACCGACAGCTCATGGAGAAGGCGGGCATCATCGAAGACGAACCGGCGGCCGACGCAGGCTTGCCCAACTAACGAGGGACCAGCATGACGGTTTCCAGCGAGACAATGCGATCCGGCCCGTACACCGGCGACGGCTCGACCGGACAGAAGTTCCCCGTCACCTTCCAGTTCCACGCCGACGATTGGGTCGTGGTTCTCGAGGACGGCGTGGTGATGACGCTCAACACGGACTACGAGCTCACCGGCGCGGGCGAGGCGAGCGGCGGCGAGGTCACGTGGATCGGCGCGACGACGCTCAATTCCGAGTACGAAATCGTGAGGAGCATCCCGCGCACCCAGGACGACGGCTTCGCCAACGCCGACCGATTCCCGGCCGAGACCTTCCAGGATCTCGCCGACCGGCTCACCATGATGATCCAGGAAGGCGTGCACCGCACGGGCGACGCCCTGGACGAGTGGGATGCCGAGAGCCAGCAGATCAAGAACGTCGCCGACCCGACCGAGGCGCAGGACGCGGCCACGAAAACCTACGTCAATCAGGCGATCGCCGGACAGGGCAACGTCCCGGCGCCGCTGGCGGGCGAGGTCGATTATGTCTTGAAGGCCACCGGCGCGGGCGCCTTCGATTGGGCCGAGGACACACAGGAGGTTCCCGATCCCGTCGCCGCCGATGCCGGGAAGCAGCTCGCCGCGACCGGCGCCAGCGCGTGGGAGTGGCAGAGCCCGATTCTCTACAACGCGCTCATCAATGGCGACATGCGCATCGCGCAGCGCGGCGCGAGCATCGCGGCACCCAACGATGCCGCCTTCCTCCTCGATCGCTGGAAGATCCTCTCCGACGGCAACGGCGTGATCGACGCCGACCAGGAGACGACGACGATTCCCGACCAGAGCTATGCCTCGATGAAGCTCACCGTGAACACGGCAAATAAGAAGTTCGGGATCTACCAGATCATCGAGGCCCGCGACGCCAAGCGCCTGATCGGGAAGAAGGTCTCGCTCAGCTTCAAGACGTACACGCCGACCGGAAAGCGGATTCGGAAGATTCGCGCCAGCGTGATGTCCTGGACGAGCACCGAGGACGTGCCCGTCGCCGACCCCATCACGTCCTGGAATGCCCAGGGCACGAACCCGAGCCACAATGCCAACTTCACGACCGAGGGAATCTTCGCCGACTTCATCGACCTGACGGTAGACACGTGGGAGACCTGGACGCTGGAGGGCGTGAACATCGACACGGCTGGCGCCAAGAACGTCGCCGTGTTTATCTGGGTTGATGACACCGACGCGGCGGCGGGCGACGAGCTCTACATCACCGACGTGCAACTGGAGCTGGGCGACAACGCCCACGATACCTTGCACCGGCCCTACCAGGAGGAGCTCACGCTCTGCGAGCGCTTCTACGAGGTCGGCGACTACGAGGACCGCCAATACAACCCAAACGTCGCCGAGAGCGGCGCGATCGGCGGCGCCGTGCGCTTCCGCACCAGGAAGCGGGCGGCGAGCGCGACGATCGCGCTCACCGTCGTGACCGAGACGCTCATGGATACCACGTCCCAGCAGGGCAGCGCGACGACCGACGCTTTCGTGGTGAAGGGCAACCTCATCGCGGGCGCGGCGGGCAAGGCCCAGATGGACGGCACATGGACGGCAGATAGCGAGCTTCCATGACCCAGGCTGATCTCCAGGCCCAGGCGAAGGCGGCGAAGCTCATCCGTGAGTATGAGCGCGCTGTCAAACAGAACCGGCTTCGCGTGGAGTACGCGGATCTCGCGCGCCACGGCCACGACGGCGGCCCCTACGACTGGCAAGAGCGATTCCATGCGGAGGGCATCGACCACAACGAGCGCGCGCTCATCGCGGGCAACCGCGTGGGCAAGACCAGGACGGCCGCCGCCGAGGTCGCGATCCACCTGACGGGGCGATATCCGGAATGGTGGCGCGGGCGGCGCTTCAGCGGACCGACGCGCTGGATCGTGGCCGGTGAATCCAACGAGAGCACCCGCGACGTGCCCCAGACCGCGCTCGTCGGCGGCTTCGAGGAAGGCGAGCGCGAGCCCGACGGCACGGGCTGGATCCCGAAGGTGGACATCATAAGCTGGTCCTTCCGCCAATGCGGCGTCCAGAACGTGCTCGACACCGTGATGATCCGCCACGTGAGCGGCGGGATCTCACAGCTCCAGTTCAAGAGCTTTGAACAAGGCGACACGAAGTTCCAGGGCACTAGTCGCCACGGCGTCTGGTTGGACGAAGAGCCGCCGAGTCACAAGATCTACTCCGAATGCCAGTTCCGCGTGCTCGACACGAACGGCCTGATTCTCTTCACGCGCACGCCCCTCTTCGGCATGTCCGAGACCGTGCACCACTTCATCAAAGGCGGCCCCGGCATCATGTGGGTTGGCGCGACGGTATACGATGCGCCGCACCTGGACACAACCGCGATCGAACGCCTCGCCGCGACGGCGCCGGAGCACGAACGCGAGACCCGACTCAGCGGCGACCCCCTCATGGGCTCCGGTCGCGTCTACACCGTCCCCGACGAGAAGCTCGTCTGTCGCCCCTTCCAGATTCCCCGGCACTTCCGGCGCGTGGTCGGCATCGACTTCGGCATCGGCCACCCCTTCGCGGCCGCGTGGCTGGCCCTCGATCCGGACAGCGACGTGCTCTACCTCTACGACTGCTACCGCCGCAAGGGCGAGACCCATGCGTACCACACGACGGCGATCGCGAAGCGCGGCCCGTGGATCCCGCTCGCATGGCCGCACGACGGCCTGACGCGCGACAAGGGCAGCGGCGTGCAGCTCATCCAGCCGTACCGGGACGCCGAGCTCAACGTGATGGAGCTGTCGGCGCGCTTCCAGGACGAGACCGGCGGCCCACAGTCTCGCGAGCAGGCGACGATCGACCTACTGGAGCGCATGAACACGGGACGCTTCCGAGTCTTCTCACCCCAATGCGACGAGTTCCTGGAGGAGAAGCGGCTCCTCCATCGCAAGGATGGCGTGATCGTCCCGACGCACGACGACATCGAATCGGCGGTCCGCTACGGCAGCATGATGCTGCGCTACGCGAGCACCCACGTGGAAAACACCACGAGGAAGCCACCCTTCGCCGATGACCAGGGAGCAGGCGACACCGACCCGCTCCGCATGTATAACTGAGCAAAAGGAGCTCACCATGAATATCGGAGGCTTACTCGGCGTCAGAAGCGCGCCGTCGTACCCCGCTCCCCCACCCACGCCCGACGTGCCCACCACGCCGACCGACCCGCGCTCCGAAGCCCAGGCCGCCGCCCAGGCTCGGCGCTCGGCACGTCGTCAGCGCGGCCGCGCGTCCACGCTGCTCGGCGGCAGCACCGGCGCCGCTCCGAACCGGCGCACACTGCTCGGCCAGTAACCCCGCGTCGGCACCGCGCCGACGTTTTCTTTTCTCACCCTGCACAGGAGACTTGCATCATGGCAAGCCCAAAGCCCGCGAAGGACGACGCGCCGAAGACGGAACCCAGCGACGCGCCGCCCGACACCCAGGCGCCCGCGCCGATCCCGATGGACGCCACCACACTGAGCCTGTCGATCGACACGCCCGGCAAGACCGTCTCGCTCATCATCGAGCAGTCTCTCCTCGACACGATCCCCGGCGCCGACTTCGGCCCCGACGACGTGCTGCCCGACGAGCGGAACTTCCAGGCCACGCTCTGCGATCGCCTGGACATCGACTTCAACCCCGACGTGTTCGCGAAGCACAACACGCCGAAGAAGCTGCTCGACTACCTCCTGCGCCGCATCGGCCGGTCGCTGGAGGGGTACGTCGATCACGTGCTGCCCGTGGCGATGCCCGAGGCTCGCATGGTGAACGAGGCGCTCGGCTACTTCAAGGGGCGTAGTCTCAAGACCTATGAGACGCTCCGCGACGCGATCCGGGGCAAGACCGTCTCGGCCGCGGATCTGGCAACGGCCCTCCAGTTCGCCAAGGGCACGGACCCGCAGAAGGGCGGCATCCTGGAGCGGCAGATCAATGCCATCGCCGAGCTCAAGAAGGCCGAGAAGGAGGCGGGCGCGCCGAAGTAGCGGCCCGCTCCCGCGTTGAGCTCTTGACCATGTACCCAGCGGAAGGGTGACATCATGCCTACGAAGCCACTCGGACAGATGATCCTCAACCGATTCGACAGCGCACGGACTGACAGGTCGAATTGGGATTCCCACTGGCAGGACGTTGCGGATCTGATCGTGCCGACCCGCGACTTTACCGTCAAACGGACTCCCGGCGCACGGCGGCGCAGGCAGATCTACGATCCGACGGCCGTAGACGCAAACGAGTCGCTCGCCGCTGCGGTACATGGTCTCTTGAACAACCCGGCTACGCGCTGGTTCCTGCTCTGGTCGCCGGAGCTGGAGGACAGGGACCAGCAGGTCAACGCCTTTCTCTACGAGTGCACGACGCGCATGCTTACCTACCTCGCCTCACCGGCAACCGGCTTTCCGATGGCGAGCTCCGAGCTCTACCTGGATCTGTGCGGCTTCGGCACGGGCGGCGTGCGGATCGTGGAGAAGGCCACGAATCTGCGCTTCGTCGGCAACCCGCTGAGCGAGCTCTACTTCGTCGAGGACGACGACGGCACGATCCAGCAGGCGTACCGCGCCTTCGAGCTCCGCGCCGACGAGATCGCCCGACGCTGGCCCAAGGCCGAGCTGCCCGTGGACGTGAAGCGCGCGGCGGGCGACCCGAAGCAGGCGGCGCGGAAGTTCGGCATCGTGCACGCGATCTATCGGCGCGAGAGCTACGACCCGTCGCGCCGCACGGGGATCAACAAGCCGATCGCCAGTGTCTACGTGCTCCAGAAGGAGGCGGCCGTGCTCAGCGAGGGCGGCTTCGATCGCTGGCCGATGCTCATCGTCCGCTGGAGCAAGGCGCCCGGCGAGAACTACGGGCGCGGGCCGGGCATGCACGCGATCGACGCCGTGAAGACCCTCAACGTGATGATGTACGACTTGCTGGTCTCCGGCGAGCTGGCACTCCGGCCGCCGCTCAACGTGCCCGCCGGAGTGGAAGGCCCGATCCGCACGGCGCCGGGCTCGCTGATCTACTACAAGGGCGGCGACCACAATCGCGTCACGCCGGTGCAGACCGGGATCAACGCCCCGATCGGCTTCGAGTTCGTGCAGGCTTTCCAGCAGTTCGTGGAGAAGATCTTCTTCCTCGATCGCCTCAAGCTCCCCGAGCGGGATCGCATGACGGCCGAGGAGATCATCACCCGGCGCCAACAGGGCTTGCTCCAGGCGTCGCCCGTGCTCGCGCGCCTTTACGCCGAGTGGTTGACGCCGCTGATCTCGCGAGTCTTCCATTGGATGCTCCGGCACGGAAAGTTCCCGACCCCGCCGGAGCAGCTCGTCGGCCGACGGATCGAGCCCCAATACACGTCGCCGCTCGCGCAGTCGATGCGCGCCAACGAGACGGTTTCGATCCGGTCGGCACTCGCCGACATCGCGGTCATCGCCCAGGCACGGCCGGAAGTGCTGGACAACCTGGACGCGGACTACACCTTCCGCGCGATCTTCGGGATGCACGGGACCGACCCCAAGACCCTCACCCCGCTCCGCATGGTCCAGGAGATTCGGCGCCAGAGGCAGGAGAAGGCCGCCACAGAGCAGACGCTTCTCGATGCCCGAGACGCGGCCGCTGCCGCGAAGGACGCGGCGACGGCGATCGACAAGATCGGCGCGCCCGCCGCATGAGGACTTGACCGATGGAACACCACCCGGCCGACGACGCGATCCGCAAGCAGCACGCCCAGCGTGATGCGATGCGCCAGAAGTACGCCCGACTCTTCTCATCCGAGGACGGTAAATCCGTGCTCGCCGAGCTGATGGGGCAGTACCACGTTTTCTCCCCGACCCTCCAGCCGGGGCAGCCCCCCGAGACGGTTCACTTCAACGAAGGAGCACGCAGCGTCGTGCTCTTCATCATCGGCGAATGCCAGCGTGCCGGGATGAGCGCCGAGGAGCTCATCGAGTACGCGCAGCTCGCTCGGCGCGAGCAGATCGAGCCGCTTCGCCACTACTCGCAAGTCTAAGGAGCACCGCACATGGCACTTGGAGCAGCACTCGACGGAAGCGAGCTCTTCCGCAGGCTCGATCTCTCGCGCGTCGTCTGCCCGTCCAACATCGCGTCGGATTGGGTTGACCTACGCGACGAGGGCAGCGTGGATGCGGCCGACAACGCCGGGTCCGACATCACCAACCCCGACACGCAGATCACGGACGCGGGCGCGCACATCCTCAAGAAGATCAAAGCGGGCACGGTCCTGCGCCTGCGCCTGCGCTACGACGACGGCGACACGCTCACCACCGATCCCGTCGTCCAGGTCTTCGGCCGGCACTCCGATGATGGCGGCTGGCAGCGTTTGCGCAACAAGTCTGGGAACATCGACCTGACGCTGAGCGATGCGGCCACCGACGTGGAGGACGGCACCGACAAGTTCAGCGACGTTGACGAGGATGCGAACAGCTTCGACCTGGACGGCTGCGATCAGGTTATCGTCGGCGTGAAGACGGCCGCCGCCGGGACGAATCCCGAGCTCTGCGCCGTCGAGGGCAAGGTGATTTGACACCTTCCGGCCGGAAGGTTCTACTGTAGACTTCGATCCACAACCGGCCGAGAGGCCACAGCACAGGAGACGATCATGGATTCCGAGCACGAATCACCGCCACCCGTCGCGGCGACCGACGGCGCCCAGGCGCCACCCGAGCAAGCCCCGGCGACGACTCCAGGCCCGAATGGCGAGCAGCCCGGCCAGGGCGAGAGCGGCACGGCCGTGCACACCACGGGTACCGCCGCGCCCCAGCCCAGGCTCATCGAGAAGCACCTGATCGGCGGGCTCAAGAATCACATCACCCTGGAGGCCATGATGCCGCCGGGCCGTGGCGGCGCCTCGACCGTGTACCGGGCAAGGTTCAAGGACAACGAAGGCACGGAGAGAGAGCATCTGCTCGTCTTCCAGGACGGCCCGATCGGCGAGCAGGGCGTCAATGGCCTGACGAACGAAGTGCTGCTCGCGATCGTCCTGGACCGCCTGGAGGGCTTCCAGGGCGGCGAGTTCCCGTGTCAGGCGAACGAGGACGCCTATCAGCGGCTCCAGGGCGCCATCATGGACGTGGACGCGGCCATGACCGCGCTCCATGAGCGGACCCGCGAGCGGACGTCTCGCGGCGTCGAGGGGCAACACGCACCCTAACATCCACCGATAACGAGACGGTCTGGAGTACCCTACCAGATCCCGATCAAAAGCCCGCCGACGTGGCGGGCTTTTCTGTTAGGGTACGGCCTTGGCGCTGCTCTAGGGCACGATCGGCTCGCCGGAGGCGATGCGCTCGCGGCTCACAGGGCCGCCACGTGGGGACACATGCGCGCTTCCAGGCACTTGTGCGCAACCCCACGCCCCGCGAGATCTTCCGCTCGATTCTCGTCCGTCTGGGACACATGGGGCGATTGTTTCCTTTAATGCCGGGCACTCCCCCCCGCCCCCCGATTAAGCACTATCGCCGTAGAAGATGTGTCCCATGTGTCCCAGACGCATGAAAATAGGGTGTAACTTCTTATATGACAGTGACTTAGGCTTGGGACACATGCGCGTCTAGTGCCCAAAACATGTGTCCCACGGGGACACATATGTGTCCCAGGTCAGGCGTCCGTTCGGGTGAGCGGTCGCGAGACCCTAACAAACATCCGAACTACACCCTAACAGGTTCGGGATCCTGGAGCGGCTGGAATAGAGGTCGGCTACGTGGAGGAGCAGCGGCTTCCGCCGAGGGGGGCTCCCCCCCCGTCCGCACGCGCGGCCGCGGCCTGTCGAAACCGCCGGACCATGCCCGACCGGCCCGCCGGACCCTGACAGACAGCGAACACGGGCCGCCGTCGGCAGCCGGTGAGGCTGGGCAGATTATCACCATAGTCTGCCCAGATTGGCCGCCGTGGCCTACGGTACGCTGCCCGGTTCAGTCTGTAGTCTTCCCGGCTTCGTCATGCTCAGCCGCCGCCAGGGCGTACTCCGGCATGAGCTGGACGAGCTGACGAGCGAGCCCAGGCTCAGCCTGGAGGAGTGCAGCGAGCTCGTCCTGGATCTCAGCAGGATCCCGCACGTTCGCCACGGCCAGCCGCGCGATGGGCTTGCCTTCCGTGCGATCCATGATGCGGTCGGCCGCCCTGCCCGGCTCGGGATCCGTGCCGGTCTTCCGCGCGATGCCCAGGCGGTCAACGGAGAAGCGCTCGCCATCCTGGCACGCGGCGAGGATTTGACGCGCCGCCACGACCGTGGCCACGCCCTGCCCTGGATCCTCAGCTATCACCTTGATCTCGGCCAGCGTGAAGGCCGGACCATCGGCACGCACGTGCATGAGCCTGTGTAGCTCTTCCGTGACGGTCGCGCCTGCTGTCCGGCGGCCTGCTGGATTCCCGGACTGCCCAGGCTCGAAAGGCTTGAGGTTCGACAGGGAGCGCTCCCGCGCGGCACGCCGTCGAGCTTGCTCGGCTTCGCCAACCTCCGGCATGAGGTAGCCGTCCTGATCGCCTTCCGTGGCCATGCCCCCATGATATCGGACTGTAGAAAAAAATCCACACTTCCTCATGCCCTGCCCCTTGACGAGCCGAAACTGTAGATTATATTCCACAGTACCGGGGCCGTCTCATTGAACCTCAGAGACCAGAAACGTATCTATGACAGGCACTTACACGCACAATCGGACCACGGACCACGCGACCGGCTCGGCCGAATCCGGCCTTATCCTGCCGCGATGGTCTGACCGTTCGCCCGCGCGACCGTGCCTATCT